>JACCDL011395378.1_pt1 | contig 10182 bp, 13 predicted proteins | sample 7441931 | NCBI WGS metagenome assembly JACCDL01 (sample SAMN15323437, study PRJNA562643) | freshwater metagenome | isolation source: river surface water | place: USA:Blue River Watershed | collected 2017-08-16
CCTGCTACCTCGGACGTCACGACGACGTCTACATGGCCCCGCGTAACGTCGTCGGATCCATCAGTGGAGTCGAAGTCGTCGAGATGCCACGCAACGGCACGAAGGGTATGTGCGGTGGAGCCGGTGGCACCCGCATGTGGATGGAAGAGAACATCGGCACGAAGGTCAATGACGAACGTGCTGCCGAAGCGATCTCGACCGGCGCAACGCGCGTCGCCACCGCATGTCCGTTCTGCTACGTGATGTTGGACGACGGCGTGAAGGGCGCAGGCAAGGAAGAACACGAGGTGAAGGTCGCCGACATCTCGATTCACTTGCTCGACGCGATCGAAAACGGTGAGCGCCGACGTGATGCGTCGAGTTCGCCGCTCAGTGCACCAGTCGCAGGCGACTAGTTCATCAACCCCAGCATTCGCTCGGCGAACTCGAGGGCGACACGCGCATCGGTGAGGCTCGCGGCGATTGGTGACCGCGTGCCTTCCAACAATCCACGCAATGCTCGAGCTTGGTCGACGAATCCTGGCTTGAATTTCACCTCGTGATCTGGGGGAACGATCTTCTTCACCGCCTGCGGCACATAGCGACGAATCGGAATCTCCTGCGACGGTTCGATGACTTCCATCCCGCGATACACCGTGGCAATCTCCAGTGGACGAAGTTCGAATCGCTCACCATCGCGATCGATGGTGAGAGAGAAATTCGCTGGCGCATTCCAGTTCGTTGAGATCGAGCAAAGATCTCCACGCTTCGAGGTGCAGGTCATGTATCCGCCATTGTCGGGTCGACCAGGTTCGATCAATCGCGAATCCGTGATCGTCAAACCACCCAGCAGATGATTGAGCAGGTCGAAAACATGGACCGAATTGAGCCGCACGGGCGCAGTCACAAGTCGTCCCTCGTCGTCGCGACGAACGCTCTCGGGGATCTCGCAGTGGACGAGCGCCGGTCGACCGGCGCCAAGGAACTCTCGTGCCGCAGCAACCGAAGCATAAAACCGTCGGTTGTAGGCGACGAGCACCGAAGGATTGCTGAGATCCAGACCATGCAATGCAGATGAGTGAACTGCGACCGGCTTTTCTACCAACACTGGTTTGCCGGTCGTCACGGCGAGCTGCAAAAGCCCCAACACGGATTCCGTCGTCGACGCAATGACGAGGGCATCCCATTCGCCACTCTTTGCAATCAATTCCTGTGGATCCGCCCAAACATGCGAAATCGAGTGACGGCGGGCAAAGTCATCTACGGTCGACGACTGCGGGCGCGCTGCAACATGATCCACCGAGAACCCTGCCTCACGCGCTGCATCGACGTGAAACATCGCAATGTCGCTCGTCCCGATGATCGCGAGGCGTGGACTCGAGGTCACGTGACGGCCCATCGATGGTGGAACAGCGGATGATCGCTCGCAACCGGCAAGTCGACTGATCTTCCTTCCTGAGAAGCAACCAGTGCGGCGAGTGCCGCTTCAGCGACTGACGCTGCGGTGCGCAGGGGATATGTCAGGTCCCCGGTGCCGACCAATTCGTTCACGGCAACTGCAACAGGATCACTCGTCATTCCCGTCATGTCCATCGGACCAAGCAAGGCAAGATCGCCAACCCTCGTCACCCGCGAATCTCGTGCCACTTCATCCAAGTTGCGACCAAGCACTGCGGTCGTGCCGTCAGAATTGAGATCGATTCGCCCGAGTGGGAAGTACACCTGGACCTGCCCTTCGGCACTGGACGAGTTGTTGTACGACATCGTCAGCGACCGTTGGCCGTCGAACAACCATGTCGCCCCACCCTGCCACATCTCCAAGTCCTCACCTCGCGGATTGATTCGCTGTGGGCTCAAGAGCGCTGAAACCTTCGTTGGTGTCGATTCAAAAAGATCGCACGCGAGGTCGAGCCAATGGGTGCCAGTCGTGATCATGCATTGCGCACCACCGTGCGCCACCATCGCAGTCGGCCGACCTCCCAGCGATGTTTCTCCCGCACGACGAATTTCACGAGCAAGACCATTGAACCGTCGTTGGAGCCCGACGGTCACGCGTGCTCCCAACCGTTCCGCATGTTCGACGATCGAACGACAATCTGCAATCGACGTCGCAAGAGGCTTTTCGCAGTACACGTGTCGGATTCCGGACTCCAACAGGTGATCGATGATCCCCAAGTGGGAAGGACCAAGGGTTGCGATCACCGCAACACTCTCGTCTCGGGGCCCCACCAATTGCGCGATTGCGTCATCGATATTTGAGGAGAACGCCACGTGCGATCCGAGTTGCTCCGCGACCCACTGCTCAACCGAGGAATTGTCATCGACAACCACGACCTGTTCACAGATTCGCTCGAGAACCTTTGCGTGTCTCTTCCCAACCGACCCAGCGCCGACAAGGAGACCTGAAGTGATCTTCAAGTGTGCTTACCGCTTGAAGTTTTCGAAATACCGGCTTGGCGTCGGTCCGCGCTGACCCTGATACTTCGATCCTCGCGCGCCCTTGCCGTACGGATTGTCTGCTGGTGTCGTCATCGTCATGAAACTCACTTGACCAATCTTCATGTTCGGATACAACGTGATCGGCAGATTCGCCACGTTCGACAACTCCAACGTGATGTGTCCGTCGAATCCAGCATCGATGAACCCCGCAGTCGAGTGAATCAGGAGTCCCAGTCGGCCGAGCGAGCTCTTTCCCTCCACACGCGCGACGAGGTCGTCAGCGATTGCGACGCGCTCAAGCGTTGATCCGAGAACGAACTCACCGGGGTGCAGCATGAAGGCATCATCGGGCCCGACCTCGACCAGTTCGGTCAATTCGGACAGGTCCTTCTTCACGTCGATGACGGCGGCCGTGTGATTGCGAAAGACGCGGAACAGGTTCGAGACCTTGACGTCAATCGAAGATGGCTGCAAACACGACTCATCAAGGGGGTCGACCACGATTCGCCCTGCCGCGAGGGCCTCACGGATACTGCGGTCTGAAAGGATCACAACGAAGCACCCTAGTGAACGCGCTCAGTGCCCGAGAAACAGGTGGATGATGCGTGAAACGCGTTGCTACCCTCACGGAAACACTGGCGGGTGTAGTTCAGTGGCAGAACATCAGCTTCCCAAGCTGAGAATGCGGGTTCGATTCCCGTCACCCGCTCCACTATCCCCCGATGAGCGAGCCGAGTGCCCACACTGCGGCAATCGCGCCGACGAGAGCGAACGTCACCGTGCGAACGACGGGCGGCTTCGCGAGCTCCGTCGAATCCTGTCGATTCTGTGGCGGACGAACCAACGCAAGCACGTTGCCCACCGCCATCGCGCCGCCAAATGCAAGAACGAGCCATGCGAGCAGGTCTTCGCCAAGGAACACGACTACTCCCCGATGGCGTCGTCGAACACCTGGTCGTGTGCCATGTTGTCGAAGCGAGTGAAGTTGGCCTGCCACACCAACCGCGCCTGACCGAGCGGACCGGCGCGGTGCTTGGACACGTTGACCTCGGCGAGACCCTTCAGGTTCGGGTCTGCCTCGTAGATTTCGCCGCGATACAAGAACATGACAACGTCGGCGTCCTGCTCGAGCGCTCCTGATTCGCGCAAGTCGGACAGCGTCGGGTGCTTGTCGGTGCGCTGCTCGAGTTGTCGACTGAGCTGGCTGAGTGCGAGCACGGGAACGTTGAACTCGCGCGCGAGCAACTTCAACTTTCGGCTGATGTCACTCACTTCCAACTGACGGTTCTCGGGACGGCCGTCGCCTCCCATGAGCTGGAGATAGTCGATCACGATCAATGCGAGTCCGCCCTCGCGGCTGTACGTACGACGGGCCTTCGCACGAATCTGGCCGACCGTGGTTCCCGCGCTGTCGTCGATGATCAGCGGAATGTCCAGTCGTGCGACTGCACGACCGATCTTGCTCCAGTCGTCCTGACTCGGACGACCCATGCGCAACACGTTGCCGTCCACACTCGCTTCGCTGGACAAGATTCGTTGCGTGAGTTCGGCCTTGCCCATTTCGAGCGAGAAGAACAACACGGCTTGGTTGGTCGCCTGCGCAGCATGCACCGCAATGTTCAACGCGAACGCGCTCTTTCCCATGGCGGGTCGCGCACCGACGATGTTCAACGTTCCCGGTTGTAGGCCGAGCAGGATGCGGTCGAGATCGGCAAAGCCGGTCGGCACTCCGGTGATCGCATCGCCCTTCTCTGCGCGCTCGGTGAGTTTCTCAAGTGCTTGGCCGAGGAGGATCTGCACTTTCTCGGAGTTGTCACCCACTTGGCTCTCAGAAACTGAGAACACCTTGCTCTCGGCGTCGTTGAGTGCCTTCTCGATGTCGTCGGGTTCGCTGTAGGCGAGCTCGGCAATTTCGGATGCGGCACCGATCAGTCGACGCAGTCGCGCGGTGTCGTGCACGATCCGTGCGTATTGCTCGGTGCTCGTGACAGCCGGAACGGCGTTCTGGATCGAGAGCAACGCGTCCATGCCGCCGATCGTGTCGAGCAGACCCGCCTTGCGCAGTGTGTCGGCGACCGTCACCGGATCGACGGCCTCACCGCTCGTGTTCAACGAGCGAATTGCGTCGAAGATGTGTCGATGTGCGGGCTTGTAGAACTCGTCCGGGCGAACACCACGCTCGATGGCGATTCCGATCGCATCGCGCGACAAGAGCATCGCACCGAGGAGCGATGCCTCGGCATCCAAGTTGTGGGGAGGGACGCGCTGCAACGAACGTCCGTCGTTGCGAGAGTCTCCCGATGAGGACATGTCGACCGTGACCCGGTGGGCCGTTGGTCCTAGCTCGCCGAAACGCTGAGCGAGATGGTGCCCGTGATGCCGGCGAACAACTCGACGGTCACGTTGTGGTCACCAACCGTGCGGATTGGCGAGGCAATCTCGATGCTCTTGCGATCGAGCGTGATTCCGGCCTGGGCGGACACCGCTTGCGCGATGTCCGTTGCGGTCACGGAACCGAACAGTCGACCTTCCGAGCCGGCCTTTGCCTGCACCTGAATGGTGCGCTTGGCGAGTTCGGCGACGATTGCCTGGGCGGATTCACGATCGGCGGCCTCGCGGAGGTCGCGTGCACGACGCATCGAGGTTGCCTGCACCACTGCACCATCGGTCGCCGCAATGGCGAGTCCGCGTGGGAGCAGGAAGTTGCGAGCGTGACCGGACGACACCGACACGATGTCGCCGCGACGTCCGACGCCGCTGATGTCTTGACGAAGCAGAACCTTCATGGCTTAGGCCTCCTCTGCTGGAGCTTCGGCGGGAGTCTCCTCGACGACGTCGGTCGCACTGACCTCGGCGTTGATCACGTCGGCGTAGGTGTCGACGAGTGACGCCTCGGAGCGGTCACGGCGCGGACGATCCGACATCGAGCCGTCCTCTTCGCCGCGACGCGGGGCGCGTGCGGATGCGACGCGCTTCGTGTATGGCAAGAGAGCCATCTCGCGAGCGTTCTTGACTGCGAGAGCGACGTCGCGCTGCTGCTGAACGGAGTTGCCGTTCATGCGACGTGCCTTCAGCTTGGAGCGATCGGACATGAAGCGCTGGAGCAGGGTGACGTCCTTGTAGTCGATGTAGTCGACCTTCTCGGCGTTCAGCGTGTTCGGGCGCTTCTTGTACTTGCGCATCGCAGCTTTTGCTGCGCGTTCCTTGTTCTTCTTACTCGTCATGGTGGTGTTCCTTTAGTCGATTGGTGGTGATGGTCAGAAGGGTTCTTCGCCGTCGAACGGTGCGGCCTCTGCCGACTGTCCTTGCGGTGCACGGGACGATCCGCCCTCGCCGCGTGGCGTGCGCTCGACCTGAGCGGTTGCCCAACGGAGGCTCGGTCCGAGTTCGTCGGCGATGACGTCGATGGCGGTGCGCTTGTCTCCCTCACGGGTGGTGTATTCACGCTGCTCGAGTCGGCCGGTGACGACGACGCGAGTGCCCTTGGTCAGCGACGCTGCAGCGTTCTCGCCAAGCTGGCCCCACGCGGTGACGTTGAAGTACGAAGTCTGCTCCTGCCATTCGCCGTTGACCTGATAACGACGACCGACGGCAATGCCGAACGATGCGACGCCACGACCAGTAGTCGTGAAACGCAATTCTGGATCGCGCGTCAGGTTGCCGACGAGAGTGATGGTGTTGTCTGCCATGAGATGTGGCTCCTTTGTCGAGTCTTCGTTGTCCGACTATGCAGACGCAACGGCCATGCCGCGGCGTGCTGCCTCGTGGTCGGGCAAGCGAAGGAGTTTGTGGCGGAGGACGTCATCCGCGATACGGAGGGTGCGCTCAACTTCGTCGAGTGCCCCACCAGGAGCGACCACATTGAAGATGGCATAGAAACCCTCGGACTGCTTCTTGATGGGATAGGCCAGGCGGCGCTTTCCCCACCAATCAGGTGTGCCGTGAATCGACCCGCCGACCGCAGAAATTTGCTTGGTCAGGGTGTTGATCCAGTTGTGTGCCGCGGACTCTTCAAGCGAGCCGCTGACAATGACCATCAATTCATATGAACGCATGGCTGCGTTATCTCCCTTCGGTTCCAGTCGTGGACTGGAGCCCCCGTGGGGGCAGGTATGTGGAGTGATGAGCGTATCGGCACGCCCAGCAGGCTGACACACCCCTGTTGTGCGGAATCAGTCAGCGGCTGGCGCTGCGCCGGCGCGGGGCCCGCTGTTCCCGTTCCGGGTTCAGCGCGAGGGTGCGCAGGAGATGGTGCCAACCACACGATCGGCACGCCTCCACCACATATGCGGTGTAGTCACCGGCAACCGAGGTTCGCGCGATGCGTCGGAACTCATCGAGTTCGGTCGGCTTGGTGATGCAGCGACCATGACTCGGCAAACGGGGACCGAACACGTACGTCACGAGCACGACGTTGTCCTCGACACAGATCGGACACTTGACGATCGTCTCGTCACCGAAGTTGCGTGCTGCGCGCAAGAGTTCGGGGTGAGCGTCGCACACCTGATCGCGACGCAGTCGACCGCGCCGGTACTCGTTGATCAGTGCGCGTCGCGTGAGGCGATGGTCGACGATGCCGCCCAACTGGTGTCCGTTGTCGTCGGTCAACGACAGTGCGCTCAACCAACCCTTGCCCCTAGCCATGAGCCGACACGATAGTCATGTCAACAACGACTCAGCGACGTTCTGCCCACCATGAGCGCAATCGTTCGGTGATTGCTTCGGTGCCGATCAATCCTTCTTCGAGCCGGATCTCCATCAAGAACTCCATCGCCTTGCCGACGTCGCGACCAGGGGGAATGCCCAGCAGCTCCATCACTTGTGCTCCATCGAGTTCAGGTCGTAGTGCAGCGAGTTCCTCGCGCGCCATCACCTCGGCGATTCGACGTTCGAGTTCATCCATCCGTCGCGCGAGCAACAACGCCTTCTTTTCGTTGCGGGTCGTGCAGTCACAACGCGTCAGCACGTTGAGTTCGTTCAACAGCGGGCCGGCGTCGCGTACATATCGTCGCACGGCGGAGTCGGTCCACCCCATTGCATACGTATGGAATCGCAGGTGCAGGGCAACGAGCTCGGTGATCGCATCCACGTCTTGCGATGAATACTTCAGTGCCTTCAATCGAGCCTTCGTCATGCGCGCACCGACGACTTCGTGGTGGTGGAACGTGACGCCCTTGCCGTCCTTGTAGCCACGAGTGCGTGGCTTGCCGATGTCGTGGAACAGCGCAGCCAGGCGGGTGATCCGAAAGTCGAAATCGGGTGATGCATCAGGGCGCACGTTTTCGACGACGGCGAAGGTGTGCGTGAGGACGTCCTTGTGCCGATGGATCGGGTCCTGCTCCAAGCGCATCGCAGGCAGTTCGGGAAAGAAATGCTCGGCGAGACCGGTGTCGACCAAGAACCACAGGCCGGCAGTCGGATGGTCCGTCACCAGCAATCGATCGAGTTCGTGGCGGATTCGTTCAGCAGAAACGATCTTCAGCCGATCCGTCATCGACCGCACCGCAGCGACCAACTCATCGACGGGGACAAGTTGCAGGCCGGCGATGAACCGTGCTGCGCGCATCATGCGCAACGGGTCATCAGAAAAGCTCTCCGTCGGTGACAGCGGGGTGCGCAGGACTTTGCTCATCAAGTCGGCGAGCCCCCCATAGGGATCGACGAGCACCGGGGCATCGGAGGTGATCTCGAGTGCCATCGCGTTGACCGTGAAGTCGCGTCGGGAGAGATCGTCTTCGATGCGATCCGAGAAGTGCACGTCGGGTTTGCGACTATCGGGCGAATACGCCTCGGCCCGATGGGTCGTGATCTCGTAGGTACGTCCGTCCTTCTGCGCCGAGATGGTGCCGAAACGCTCCCCTGGCGTCCAGATCGCATCAGCCCAACCCGTGATGATCGTCTTGATCTCGTCAGGTCGCGCGTCGGTGGTGAAATCGAGATCGAACTCCGTCGTTGCGCGATCGATCAACAGATCGCGAACGCTGCCGCCGACCAAGAACAGTTTCTTTCGCTGCGCACGAAACAATTCGCCGAGTGGCGCCACTTCCGCCAACACTGGCGCAAACCGCTCAGGAACCACGAGAAGTAGGTTAGAGGCTGTGCGACGAGCGATAGCGGTGTTCTTGCTGGTCATCTCTCAGATGGTCAACATCCACCACGCATCAGCGGCGACGAGCGACCTGCGACTGATTGCACAGAACTTCAACGTCGCGAGCGATCGCCAATTCAGGTTCGTGTTCAACGTGAGCGATGAACAACTTCGTGAGCAACTCGGTGAGTCGAACACCGCGACAATCACGGTTCGTGCGTATCCCACCGTGTCCACGACCGCGGAACTGTCCACGGCACTGGACTCCCCGCCCGAGAAGGAGCCGATCGCCGTCTTTGGCGCCCTCACGCGCCGTCTCGAGCGCACGTCGACGGGGGACTTCGTGGTGCTCATCGCCGCGGGTCGGGGCGGGCTCGCCCTCCGTGCAGAGGGGATCTACCCGATCAGTCTTGACATTGCAGTCGGTGGCGAATTGCGCGCAAGTGTCACCACGTTGGTCAACTTCTTTTCACCGACATCAACGTTCACCAAGATGAAGGTGTCACTCCTCGCTGGTGCTCCAGCGACGACCGACAAGCCCACGCTGCAACCCGATGGGTCGATCGCGCTGACCGACTCGATGCGCGCGGCATTGAATGACCTCGTCACCGTCGGATCGGCCGAGGGCGGTCCGTTGACCCTCGCCATCGAACCGGAAGTGCTGGACGGTCTTGCACGGTCATCATCCCCTGCCGACGTTGCACTGCTCACACAGGTCAAGGCGGTCCTCCAGCGTCACGAGTCCGTGCAATTGCCCTATGTTCCCTTCGACCCGTCGAGTGCCCAGCGTTCGTCTCTCGATGCAACATTCCTCGAGTTGCTGTAGACCGGACGCCAGGTGCTCGACGTCAACAATGGCGATGCCCCGTTGAATGCACAGGCGTGGATCGCCCGTCAACCACTCGACGTCGATGGTGCTGAGCTCCTCCACACCAACGGCGTGCGAACCGTCGTTCTGACGCCGAACGCCTCGCAGGCATCGGGTTCCCTCGACAACTACTTGAAGACCTACCGCGTCGGCGCAACCGTCGACGACTCGGTCGCCGTCAAGGCGATCGATCCCGCGTATGCAGACCTTCTCACCGGCAGCAGGCCGAGCCCCGTCGTGGATGCTGCGCGCATCGCGGCATCGCTGATCCTGTCTCGAAATGCAGTCGAAGACTCCGATGGTGACGTTCGCCGATTGCATGCGATCCTCGGTGACACCCGAGGTGGTGTCCCCACGCCGTTGGTCGCAGTCCCCTTGCTCGTCGCACTGGATCGTGCGCCGCAGTTGAACCTCGTCGGGATTTCTCGCACGAACGAAGTCACCGCAAACGATTCATCGACGTCATTGCCGACGATTTCGCGTGTGGATCTTGCCGTCAGTCGACCGGTGATCGACGAAGTCACGTCGTTCGTGCGCATCACCCAGTCGATCCTCTCGCCGACCTCACCGCTGCACTACGAATGGACGAGGTCACTCCTCGTCCTCAACGACGATCGCTTCGATGCCACGACGCTCGATGCGTACGGGAAGGGAGTTCGCTCACGGGCACGACAATTGCGGAACGCGATCACCGTCCCCGAAGGACTGTCGTTCACGTTGGGAAGCCGCGAAGGTTCCTTGCGCCTCCCGATTCGCAACGAGTCGAGCGAAGAAGTGACGATCGGCGTCTCGTTGTCCAGCGCCAAGC
>JACCDL011469994.1_pt1 | contig 10179 bp, 17 predicted proteins | sample 7441931 | NCBI WGS metagenome assembly JACCDL01 (sample SAMN15323437, study PRJNA562643) | freshwater metagenome | isolation source: river surface water | place: USA:Blue River Watershed | collected 2017-08-16
CACCTCTTGGGCAAACCTCCTGAGCATGGAGTTGGTGGCCTCATGCTCCACGTTCCAGCCAAGCAGTCGAGCAATCTCAATCACCTCGTCCCGCCTCATTGCCTCTTCCTGCCTGTCGGCAATCTGCCTCTTGCGCCAACCGCTTTGACGGCGGGCGGCTTCAAATGCTTCGTCTTCTTCGTTCATCTTGCGCTCCTTGCTCGGATCATTTCGGCTGGTTCATGCGGCTCGTAGAAACCGATTCCGTTGTCTCGGTCATCAAAAAGCTTCGCACACGCCTCACGCTCGTCAGCGCGGACAAGCGCTGCAAAGCGCTGAAGGATGAGCGCGTATGGCTCTTCCGTGAGATCGTTGACGTACAGGTGCAGCCCAGCCTCCCGCGCCATGCGGATGATGTCTTTGTTCATTTTCTCCCCCTTGCTCGGATTGCTTTGGCAAATATATGGTCATGCCCATAGTATTCATATTGTTCTTCGCACACCTTCGCGCATGCCTCTCGCTCTTTAGCGGCCACCAGTTGGGCGAAGCGTTCAATGAAAACCTCATACATTGAGTGTTGGTAAACGATATTGCTTTTTTCTGGCAATAGCCCAGCCTCCCTCGCCATGCGGGCGATGTCTTCGTTCATTACTCCCTCGCTTTCATCATTGCGTCCGCCGCATCGTATGACCACAACGCCAACCGCGTCGGGTCATCACGGAACGTGCCGAAATCAAAGTGATGCACCAAACCCTGCATCGCTTTGGCCGCAAAGTAGTCGCGCAGGGTCATGCCGCTACCACCTGTGAAAACCACTTCATCGTGAGCAAACCGCATTTCTGGAAACGCTGGGCCTCCTGTTTCTTTATTCATCTTTGTTCATCTCCGAAAAGATTGTGAGCAACAACACCATGCCGCCGACCCCAAGACCTGCGCCAAGGATCAGCAACAGCCCCATGAAAAGTCCTTCCATGATTCAGCTCCCCAAAAGATAAAAGAGTACAAACACCCAGCCAGCGTAGCCCGCGACGCGCAACGCTGTGTCAACCCATCCTTGGTCATGCGACGGTGGGTAGAACCATGCCCCATCGCACCCGAATGCTTCATTCATGGTGCGGGGGAACCGGCGTGTGGTCGGATTCAAATCCTCAAGCATTGGTTTTCTCAATGGCTCGATTGAGATACCACTGGGCCTTGCGCAGGTTTTCCAGTCGTTCACCTTTGTGGTTTGCTCGGGAGATGTACTTGACGACGTTGCCAAGGTGGTAGTCCAGTTGCTTTGCTTCGATGAAATCAATGGTTTCAATTCCGCCTACCTTGTAATGTGATGGGTGGTTGACGACATCTTCTTTCTGAATCTTGCGGGGCGTACTTTTTGTTTTACGCATCATCTTTCTCCTTTGTTGTGAGCACATGAAGTCACGGGGCAGTAACCCCGGCAGGTGAAGTTGGGCTTGGCGTTCCACACTCCGCTGTTCACGGAGTCTTCCAAGAGCCCAACGTCGGATACCCATGGACCCCACAACTCATCTTGCTGGTCCACGACGTATTCGTCTTTTACAAAGTCCTCGGCGAAAAAGAACAACAAGCCCGCCTTGACTTTCTTGATATGGGGGTAGTGCTTGAACAGAGCCAGCGCCAGAATCTCCAACTGCTTGAGGTCTGCATACTGGCTTTTCTTGCCCGTCTTGTAATCGACAGTGAAAGCTTTGTCGTCTTGCAAGATGATGATGTCGGCGATGCCGCGCCACCACACCCGCTTGTCAAAGAACCCGCATGGCTTGAGGTCTTCCGTCAATCCCAGTTTGTTCTCGCAGAGTTTATCGCCGGGCATGGCCTTGAGCCTGTCCAGCGGAGCTTGCATCGCCTTCACGTACTCATCAGGAATAGGTGCGTCTTCTTCAACGTACTTCTGGGCAATCTTGTGGATCTTGTTCCCAAACGCGATCGCGTCGCTCGGAGCCTCCACAACGTCCTTCGCCACCTTGAGGTGGTAGTACTTCTTCGGGCACTGTTGGTACAGACTCAGGGTGCTATACGACCAAGTGATGCTCATTAACAATCTCCATAGGTTGTGGCCATTCCAGATTCACAACTGAGCGGGAGGCCGACAGCCCAATCAGGTGCTTTACTCATACAGGATTCGATGTAGGCCCGTGCGTCTTCCGCTACAGCTTCAGGCACAACACAGGCTATGGCGTCGTGGACGGTCAGCACCACGCGCAACTCCTTGGCGATTTCAAGCATCTGCTCGGCGATGATGCACCGCGCAACGGCTTGGCACAGGTTCTCCGCTACCTTGCCGCCGTAGATGCGACTGCGCCCGTAGCGTGTCATGTAAGAGAACCCGTCCGTCTCCTTGCGCAGATCGGGGTAGCTGATGTACAGGCCGTTGGGTAGCCGCACACCGGTAAACGGAGACAACTCCAACACACCGGGGTTAGTGATGCGCTCAATGGGTTTGTTAGCCAGCATGTACTGCAACAGCGTGTTCAGGTTGTTCCACCACATCGAAATCATGCGGTTGTTGTTGCGGTACTGCTTGATGATGTACTTGCAGGTGTCGAGGTCTACCAGCTTGCCCATCATCTGAAGTTGCCGCTGGAACTTCACCGCGCCCATGCCGTAGCCCGCGCCAAGCACGGTGGTCTTGCCGATGAATCGTTCTTCGGGTGTGATGTCGCTTTCCTGCTTCCCGTAGATCAAGGACGCCATGAACTTGTAGACGTCCTCGCGGTTGGCGAACTTGTAGAGCAACATGTCTTCGCCCGCCAGCCACGCCAGCACCCGCGCTTCAATCTGCGCTGAGTCACAGTCAATGATGACATGCCCCTTGGGTGCGACGATGCACCGCTTGAGCTTGTTGCCTTGCGTCCCACGGCTTGGCAGGTTCTGGAGGTTTACCGAATCTGAGCCACCCCATCGCCCCGTGTGCGCGGCGTAGTACTTCAGCGGGATGGGCAACACATGGGTGGGCGTTCTGCCCGCGATACCGATGAATCGCTCGGTGCGTGTTTCTTCCAGTGTGGATCGAGCGCCTAGCCGTGCGGCCACCAATGCTTGTACCCGCTCGTCATCATGCTCTTGCAAGGCTAGGAAGTCCTCGTCGCTCTTTGCAAACGCATAGGTTGGTTGGCCTGTGGTGGAGCTGATCTTCATAGGGGGCGTGACCCCAAAAGACTCAAGCAGGGCGGCGAACTTCTTGTTGCTGTTCAGGACGTCGGGGGTGATGTTCGCTTCGGTGAACAGTTGTTGCTTCCTGTCCCGCACCTCTTGCAAGTGCGTCTCCAGTCGAGGCACATCCAACTCCAGCACCGGGTCGCTGAACATGCGGATCGTGAGATCGATGATCTTCTTCTCTTTGACGGGGAAGTTCGCGTTGAGTTCTTTGTACAGCCTATAGGTCAACTCCACATCGTTGCAACAATACGCGCCGTATTGCGCCAGTTGTTCGGGGGAGAAATCGTCGCGGTGGATACCCTTGGCGTCGTTGACTTCTCCACCTTTCTGGCCTAGCCCGAAGTGGTTGGAGAGAACTGCGAGGCTCATGCTGGTGGTGACCCCGAGGGTGGCACGGGCCATGCTCAGTGTGTCTAGCCACGCCTTGGGACGGATGCCGAAGTGCCACGTCAAGAGGGCCGCGTCGAACATCGCGTTGTGGGCAAGTGCAAATTGATTCTCCCAGTCGAACTGATGCAACCACATGAGGGTCTGCTTGAAGTCACCGCTGAACCACTGCGTTTCCTCGTCATTGACTTTGACGGCTACTCCGATCACCTCAAAGCGTGTGTCACGCACATACTCCTCGGTCGTCAGCTTGGTCAGGCTGTAGTCCTTGTCGTAGTACGTTTCAAAATCAAGCGTGATCATTTCGCGCCCTTCGTGGGGGAACTACTATCAAACGGCTTCAGCGTCAGGCTGGCGTCCCGCGCAAACTCGTAGAGCGAGAGCAACAAGATGTGGAGGGATTCGATGTTCGATTCGTTGATCACAATCGCAACACCATCAGCGGCGCGAATGTTCCTGATCTCGCGCAACTGCAACTCAGTGGGGATCCCTTTGCCCGCTTTGCATTCAATGCTGAGGAATTGCCCCCACGCGCAGACGATGATGTCTGGGATGCCCGCTCGGCCTAAGCCGTTGGCAGGGGGGAAGAAGTAGTAGACGCCGTATCCTTTGAGGATAGACGCCACTTGGGTTTTCACTTTACGCTCAGGAGTCAGAGCCATGTCGGTTTACCGTGTTTGTTGGTGGGGATGACTATACCAACAAAATGTAGACGTTGTCAAATATCACAGATAAATTTTTATAGGGACAAACACTTAGTACTAATGAAATAACCGACATCGTGTCGGTTTTTTCGGCGCAAAAAAAAGACCCACCGAAGTGGGTCTCTGAAGTGGCTGGTGCTTACTACTTCACTACAAGGTACACATTGGATGATGCTTTGAAGCCCACATCCAACACCAGCTCATTATCGACCATGAGCTGAAGTACCGCGAGCTTGTTCTGAACATCTGAAGGCAGCATCTCAAACGGGCCGCAGAAAATTTCTGCATTGATAGCCTCTTCTTTGTTACTTGGCATGTCATCCGATGTAAACATACAGTAGTCGCCATCGATGATCGCCACGTAACTGTACTTGCGGGCATCCATGGCCTGTGCCAGCAGATAGTTAGCCAGACAAGTTTCGTACGACTCCGACAGCAACAACTCACGCATCTGGTTCGTGAGCGATGGGTCGGGGTTCTCGTTACGGAGCAACGCCCGAATGTAGTCCTGCATGTAGTACGCACTGACGCCCGTGGATGCTTTGTGATGCCGCCGCTCTGCCCCAAGCCTGCTCGTCGCCTGCCTGAACGCATAGCCCGCGTCTTCACAGTAGCCGTACAGTATCTCGCCAGTGTTCTTAGGTGCAAAGAATTTCTTGGCAATCGACAAAGCTTTAGCGATGTTCGTCGTATTCGCTCGATTACCTTTGCGCCCGTTGCTCAGGCGATGCGACCGGAGTTCAAACTCAAGGGGCCTGTTCCATGTACCACCAATCTCAATCGTGCCAGCCACGCGGTCACCTTGAACCACCTCGATCTCGCGAATAAAGTGTATGCCCTCGGGGGCGACCATCTCCGTCTTTGATTTCGGGCCTAGAGTTCCCTTGTACCGCGCATTAGGGTTCATTGAACGCTGACGGAAGAACCAGTTGGGTTTGGCAAGACTCAGCTTGTGTACCAGCTCCTCCAGCGTTGGGTCGAGCCGCAGGTCAGCGGGAAGTTGTAGATTTGGAATGTTCATTTGTTTTTCTCCTTGAGTTTGGCTTCAACTTCTGCAAACAACTGCTGCCATTCTTCGTGGGTCATTTGATCTGCTTTCCAAAAACTCGCCTTATCTTCATCCGTCAGCCCAACCCATTCACGCTGTGGTGGGTTGGTGTAGTTCATCTGCACGTTGCACTCTGAACAAGACTGTTGAATCTTGTGTCTGTACGTTTGACAGGTCACACCATTCTGTTCATACAGCCACACCTGCTTTTGCAGTTCGTCACGCTCCCGAACCAATGCCGCACATTGCTCAGTCGATGCAATGATTGCCTGTTTCTGGCGGTCACGCTCCGCGATCAAGTCTGCAAGTAGTTGGGCCTCACGCTCCATCATTTGTTTACCTGACATACTCATGTGGTTCTCTCCTTACCAGTTGAATTTGTTGATGATGCTCTGCACGTCGGTGCGGAGTTCTTCCCGTGCGTCAGCAAACTTACGCAGGTCGTCCACATCCGTGCGTGACAACGCTTTCTCTAGCATTCGTCTTGCTTCTTCCAGCTGCGGATCTTTCGTCACGTTCAGCTTGGTCAGCAGTGAACACAACTCCAGCGGTTTGTTGATCAGTGAGTCGCGGAAGATGTTGCGCTCACCCTCTGAGGTATCAGTCAGTCGCTCAGCCATGTGAGTCAGCGTCTTGTGGAGCCGCTCCCACGGGTCACGCATTGCGTCAGCAAGGCGTTCGTTGAACATCTTGTCGTACTGCTCAGCCAGATCAGCCCGCACTGCCTCCTCGCACTTGAGTCGGAAGTCGCCAGACTCAGGCACGGGTAGGAAGTTGTACTCAAACTTGAACTTGCGCGGCAGAGTATCGACATGCGGGAACTCGTCGGCATCAAAGTAGTCGCCGAGCTTGAACGCTTGTGCGCTCACCAGCGATGGATACACCGCGATGAAGTCTTGGACTAGCGCGTTGAAGTTGGCCTCCATCGTACCGAGCTGCTGTCGGTAGTCAAAGAAGTTCTCCATTGGCAAGAGACCGATGCCCTTCATCCAAGGCAGGGTTTGTTGACCGTTCCACGCACGGCACTTGGCCGCGTACTTCTCGATCTTCTTGAGGTGATCGCTGCCCGCCATGAGGTACTTGTAAACATTGCTTGCGCCATCGGTGGCGTTCTTGGCTTTGTTCACTTCGTCAGTGGTGGCGTCATCGCGCTTACGCGCAGTCCATGTGCTGATTCGCAGTTCGACCAGCATCGCCATTGAGGCGATGGACACGTTGGGTGATTGCATTTCCATTTTGATTGCTCCTTTGGTTAATAAGCTGAAATATCCGACACGGTGTCGGTTTTTTCAAAGAATTTGAAAGTGTCGAACGTGAAGTACTTCTCGTTGCGTTTGTTGGGTATGGACCCAAGGGGGAGCTCGGTGCGCCTAAACACCGAGGCCCTGTCAACCACGCAGACCAACTCTTCCACGTAATCTCGGATCGCCTCATCGACCTCATCGTTCTTTGTCAGTTCGTAGAAGATATCGAACCGCGAGTTCCATGTGCGCTTGCAGCACCGCCCAGCGATGATCTGTAACGCGTTGAGCCATTGATTCTGATTCTCAGGAAGTACCATCTTGTAGAGCGCAACGACGCCCGCCTCGTGAGTCCCCGCCTTGTATCGCGAATAGTCAGAGGGGCCAGCCATGGGGTAGAAGTCCCGCATCCGATCCGCGTGTGAGAACCGCTCCTTGAGGTCTCGATGTTTGTCCCAGCCCGCAATTGAGTTCCACTTCTCAGCCGCCGTCCACTCCTCGGGGGTTATGCCCGTGACCTCGTGGAAGAATTGATCCCGTGCCTCATGATGTTCGGAAGAGCTCACCTTTCGAAGGATAGGCGCGACCGTATTCACCCAGTCTATAAACGGGGCGAACTTGGTCTGCATTATGTTCTGCGAAGCACCACGCCGCTTCTCGTACTTGTACACAACAGGTTTGTTCTGTGTTTCGTACTTGCGAACGATGAGGTCGCGAGGGCCGCCCATGGTCTCGACGCCAACTGATTTGACACGAACGGGTTGCTCCGACTTGATTTCCACAGATGAGCCGTCGCACTGGTTGCTCAGGATGAATCGCCCCTTGTCCCAGAGAAAGTTCAAGCGCGGGGGCAGGTAGTGCGCCAGTTTGTCTGGCTCAAACGCACTGCACCACTTGGGTCTGTGGATGGTGATCGAATCGTCTGGATGCCAGACAGTGACGGGCCACCCCCCGTAGAGAAACACCACATCATCGCCGTTCATTGTGATGCTGTAGATGTCAGCGTATCGCCGCGCACCCAGTGGGCGCACGGATATCTTTCGCCCGCGAACGGGCGGCACTTTGTCGTGCCACTCTTTGGCTTGCCCGTAGCTTGTGAACACGGGTGCTTTGCATGAGTTATACATTCACTTCTCCAAAATAGATTGAGATTAAATGGCGGATCACTTGCCCGTTTGTGGGCGCGAATCCGAGCTTGTCCGTGAGGTCGTCACGGACTTTCTGCAACAAGTCGAAAGTCTCCTTGTTGAGATTCACTGAGAAGGCGTTCATGGTTAGAGCTCCTTCATATTCGTTTCCAACATGAGTCGGAAATGCGCGGTTATCGGCACAATGGTTGCGGAGTCCATCGCGGGGTCTGTGATAACGGTTCTGTTACCATTTGACACCCACTTGCTGCCGATTTGACTGCATCCATTCAACAAGGTTGCCACGGTCATGGCCTCCTCTATGTGCATCAGGAATTTAGAACTCCCAACGATAAGACAAACCTGATCTTCCATCTTTTGCTCCTAATACAAGAAACCAACCAATCAAAGGACTATCCACACTGCACTCCACTTCATAGCGAGCGTACAGCGTGTAGTCCGGCGAAAAACAACCAGACTTGTGAAGCATCTCGAAATATCGTTCGTTACCCTCCACAGTTGTGAAATCTGGAACCTCGCCAGCCCCGGTCGTGGCATACAGCTCGGTCAGCGTTAGGATGCGTCGGGAAAGCTGTGCGTCGGGGTCAACCTCAAACACAGCCTTCACGCCCGCTAGGCTCAGAAAGCCTACGAAGTTTGTGCGTCCCACCGTGCAGGTGTTCCCATGCCACACGAAGTTATGCACCAACACGTCGTCAGTCGCCAGCATTGAATCACCAGTCGGTGAAATTGCTTTAGTCGTTGACATTGACCACCTGACCTTTCGGTACTTTGAATCGCTCGTTGCCGATGATGCACCACAGGATGGGCTTGTTGATGCCCGCCCAGACCTTGGGATCACTGCCCATGTAGCCGTCCGTCAGCACGACGAAGGCGTCGGGGTTCAACGCATTCTTTGCAATGAATGGAGGCAGACAGTCGGGGTTCGTGCCGCCACCACCGCGAGGCTTGGTCTTGCGAACCAAGTTGCGCTTGTCCCCATCCCTGTACGTCTCGTGCCCAGCCACCTCGGTATCCCAGTACAGGACATCGATGCGATCAGGGTTGACCGACTCGATCACCTTGTTGAGTTCGCCCATGAACAGGTCAAGCAGTTCACCCTGAATCGAACCCGAAGTGTCGAACATGATCACGATGTGCTTCATGCGCTTGCCCATGATGGACGGCAGGATGACGTCTTGCCACAGGTAGTTGCGATGCGCTCTACGCCAGCTTGGTTGGTCACGATCCTTAAGCGAGACACGGATGAACCTGCGAAGAACATCACGCCAATCGACCTTGGGCTCGATCATTTCTTTAACAGAGCGAAGCATGTCACCACCGATCTTGCCCGCGTAGATGCCGCCCTGACGCAACGCACCCTCGATGTCTTGTGCCAGCTGCTTCTGTTCTTCAGCAGACAGTTGCTGTGCGCCTTCCCAGTCGTGCTGGTCGAGGCCCGCCGAAGAATCCGACATGCCGTCGGTTTTTTCGCCGCCTTGCCCGCCACCACTGCCGCCACCGTCACTCTCTTGCTTGAGAATGTCGAACACCTGCTTGGCGTCCATGCCACGGAACCGCTCGTCATAGCAACCCATGCGCTTACCCATGAGTGGGCCGTCCTTGAATCGAGGGTGTGAAATGAACTTCCCGTCCTTATCCATATCCTCCAACTGGATGTTGATGACATGGTCGGTGGAATAGTTGGCCGTCTGGTGGTCCTGGTCGTACAGATGCCGCCACGTAGTCAGGTGGCGGTAGCACTTGTGCATGTTCTCGTGCAAGACAAGGAAAGCCAACTCCTTGTCGGTCAGCCCGTCCACGAACTCGCGTCCGTACCACGCGTCGCGCCCGTTGGTCGACGCGGTGATGGGCTCATCTACGATAGTAGTTTTCCCCACCATGAACAAGCCTGCGAAGAAAGCGAACTGCTTCTCACGCATCAGGCTTACATGAACAAGCTCAAGCCGCTTCTCAGCGGGAAGCTTGGACTTAATTACTGCGCTCATTTCTTTACTCCTTGGTTAAGTTCGTCAGGTACATCAACCTCGTCGCCCAGCTTGCTGGCAACAAAGCACCGCATAGCTGCGATCAGTTGTGTTCGGCCTAGGCAAAAGACACCATCGGCATTCCTCGAAGCCTCCCAACAAAAATCGCCCACAAGCGCAAGCTGAATTCCCTCTCGTTCAATGATCGGCCCACCTTGCGCCCAGTCGGTTGAATAGGCAGGTACCGCCACGGGTTTGTAATCACCAATCGCCTTTGACACCGCCCAGTCAAGGGCGGCATCTTTCAACTCACTTGTCTTGATCTTCATTTCGTTTCTCCTTGTGGTTGGGTTGCTACCATGGTCTGCAAGCGATCTCTGAAGGTCTGCAATCGGTCAAGTCTTTCTTGCACTTCGCCAATCTTTCGATTGCGAAACGCTTCGTCCATGTGGAAGTAGCGTTTGTCTACATACTCACGCACAGTAGTGCGTTGGTTGCAATGCTCTTGCAACGCCCTCAACACGG
>JACCDL010188455.1_pt1 | contig 10172 bp, 7 predicted proteins | sample 7441931 | NCBI WGS metagenome assembly JACCDL01 (sample SAMN15323437, study PRJNA562643) | freshwater metagenome | isolation source: river surface water | place: USA:Blue River Watershed | collected 2017-08-16
CAATTAAAAGAATTTGCGGCTTCTGCAAAATATAAAGATAAATTTACAATCACATTTAAAGATTTAGGTTATGATATTGAAGGTAAATTTACATTTTTAATTGCAACTGAAGGAGAATCATCGACTGTACCGAATTTTAACGGTGAAAATTGTAACTGTAAACAAGAAATTAAAACTAAAAAAGGTTTAAAAGACCATGCACCGATTGCATTTTATTGTAGAAGTGCGGAGGTTCAAATTGCATACGATAATAAAACAGTTAAGAAGACTGAACCACAAACAGTTAAGTATCCAAAATTAAAAGTTGAACCCGATAAGAAAAAAGTTGGAGGTAGATTACCTGAAAAACCATCGATAGACGTTATGAAGAGAATTATAATGAAGACTCTTTCTGAATGTTTTTATTTCAAAAAACTTGAAGAAGATTCACCGTTACAATTTTCATCATTGAGAGAAAAATTAAAATATTTTCATCCGGGTTTCCACTCAATGACACCTGAGGGTTTAAATAGTAGATTAACTTTCTTATTACAATGTTTGAGACCTGGTGATACTATTCCAATCAAAGACGTATTAAAAAGAGATGGTGTTGCTAGAAATACAACATTTGGCCCACCACCAATTTGTGTATTAAGAATTGGAGATTTTTATCACTCAAAAGTGGTAATCAAAGATATTAACATCACATATGATGATAGTCCATGGGATATGAATCCTGAAGGTATTGGTATGCAACCAATGATTGCGAACGTTACCTTACAACTTAGTTTCATTGGTGGACAAGGTTTAGAAACACCTGTTAATAAATTACAAAACGCTTTATCGTCTAACTTCTACGCCAATACTGAAATATACGATGAAAGGGCACAAGCAACCAATACCATGATTAATGGTCAAAAAGCTGAAGTGTTTACAAAAGAATTCATTGAGAATTTAATGAAAAAACCTGAGTATGAATTAATTAACGATTTAAATTCAGGTAAAATTGATGTTGTTGACGGAAAATATATTGGAACGGTGAAAGGGACAAAGATGGATTATACCGAAATCATCACAGAACTATACTCTCAAATGAAATATTATATGAGAACATATAATAATTTATATGAATACACATATAACAAGTATAGTAAACATTTTACGGATTTATTCTTTTCAAGTGATTATAGAAGTAATAACATTGTACAAATACAAAGTGGTGTTACATCTGGTGACACAATTAATCTCACAGTTTTAGGTCTTCCTGATAAAGGTAAAGAAAGATCAACATTGATTAATAAATTCATACCTAAATTCATTGATGCAGTAAAGGGAATAAACTTAACTGAAAAAGTATTTGATTTTTATTTAGACGAAATGAGAGACCCTCAATGGAACGAAGCGTCTGAAGCGACATTACAAACTTTTTTACCTGATTTAATCAAAAATAAATTACAATATATAGCTGAGGAAATTACCTCAATCGATAAAGCAATACCTGAAACAAGAGATAAAATTATTGAAGTAATCGATAAACTTAATTTCATTGTGACGTCGGCAAATACTTTGTTACCAAACGGTAATCCGATGGGTGGACACGACGGACAAATTTCTGATGCTAAATACAAATACGCCAAATTAAAAGATTTCCTACCTGGTTCATTTTACGCAAAGTATTATGAGATAGTAAATTTCTTTAAAGAGACTACGGATAAATTTGAAACAATATCGAAACCAAAAGTTACATTTGATTTCAACCAACCTGATAAATTAACTTTTACCGACGAACAAATTAAAGAAATTGTGTTATACTTAGTTAAGGATGAAAGAGACACATTTATAAGTGAATACGAAAAAACAGATGAAGGATATAATTACATTTTCGGTGTTGAATTACCTGAAAGTGCGAAAACATATTATAATTTAATTGAAGATTTTTTTGATAATGAAATCATAAAAACAACAAAACCAAAAGAAGGATTTTTTGGATTCGATTTACTTAAAACCCCATGGTTACCAAATGACAACCCTATTGAATATGAAATCGAAGAACAGGATGAATTACTTGATGATGCGGAAGGTAAATTATTAAATAAGATTTTTGTCAATAAACCATTCTTAGACAAAACAAAATTAAACTATTATAAGAAATGAGTAGACAGTATTTCAATAGATATCAACTATTTTTAAAAGATGGTGGTTTTAGAATTGTACCAGGAGTTGAGATTCCATTTAAAGGTACTGACAAATATTTACAATATAAAAAAGGTAAAGATAGATTAGATAAGATTTCACAAGAGTATTACGGAACACCTTTATTTGGGTGGTTAATATTACAAGCAAATCCATCATTAGGTAGTTTAGAATTTAATATACCTGATAATTCATACTTAAGAATACCATTTCCATTAATTACCTCTTTACAAGATTATAAAAGTGGTGTAGAATTGTATAACTTATACTATGGGGAACAATAACATAACAGATACTGAAAAATTACACATTAGATTAGATGAGAATAACGTAATTTGTATAGATCCAAATTCGGTAGTTAATCAAGATAATTTAGTGGAACCAAGACATACCAATCCTGAAAATTTGGTTATGTTTGTTAATTTGGAGGCGGACTTAATTCCAAGAACTGTTTTATCTATTTCAGATGAAAAAGGAAAAGGTAGATTAAGTTCAATTGCGGGAGGTACATTAAATTTAATGAAGAATCAAAATGGTAGAGACTTTGATTCTTCTTGGACTGATTATTTTGACCCCAAGAATTTCTCACGAGAAGAAATAATAAATTTCAATACAGGAATACAAGCAATTACAGGAGTTTTTCCAGACCCAATGATTGTGCCCGCGGAAAATACGGATAGTTCGGGACAAGGGTTTGGTATTGATAGTATATCGATGCAAGTAAATGCAATCGGATTACCAAAGGTTACTATTAACTTTGTCGATGTAAGAGGTAAAACTCTAATGAGTGGGGAACAAAACTCACCTTATGCCGCCTTCTTCCATTTACCATGGCCAATATTTTATTTAACAATAAAAGGGTATTACGGTAAAGCTATAAGATATAGATTACACATGACATCATTTACATCTAAGTACAATGATAGTAATGGTAATTTTGATATCACATGTACATTTGTTGGACAAACATATGCGTTTTTTTCGGAAATACCATTAGACGGTATTATGGCCGCACCGTACCTTTATTACATTGAAAAAAGTGTAGATGTTAAGAAAAACGATAAAGAAAAAATAGTCACTAAAAGAATTTCCAAATCATCAAAAGGATATACGTTACTAACCTCAATATACGATGAATATAAAAATAAGGGTCTAATTGCAAAAGATTTTCCCGTTTTAACTTTAATGGAATTAATCAGTAAAGCTAAAAAGTTAGACACCATATTAGAAAAACAAATATTTGGTAGTAATGTAGATTACAAAGTTTTCGGAGGTTTAAAAGAATTAGAAACAGTTATACAAAGTTATATTGACGCCATTAAAGCTTGGACAACAATAAATTTAAGTAATGATTTATATGTTGAAAGTGGTGTGAAATATTTTAAATTATCAAGTCAAGATAAAACCGAAACAATCAATATTTTAGGTCCTAAAGACGCAAAGACTTTAGAGTATATTATCACACATTATAATAGTGAGATTGAAAAAATCGTCGGTTACATTAAATTACAGAATAAAGACGGTAATGCTGATTTATATAAAAAATTAAAACTTGACATAATAAACAATGTTAAAGGTGATGTAAAAACTTATTATAAAGTTTTATCGTCACCCGACAATAATCATATTGCGGTAAATTACAACTCGTTAACTAAAGACGTTTTTGATTTACAAAAAAACTTTAACGCTGAAAGAGACAAAGTTCAAACTTTAATTGAACGTAAAATGAATGAAGTTGTTAAGGACAAAACCAATGGTTTAGGATTTGACCCAACAATTAGAAACGTCTTTGCGGTATTATTAGCCAACGCAGAAGTATTCGTTAGATTTTTAAAAGATGTCCACTTCAAAGCATATGAGGTCGGTAGTGAAAGAAAGAAATTTTTAACAAAAGATTATCATGACGAAACACCAAATCAAGATGCTATTTATCCTTGGCCAAAAATTGTAAAACCGACATTTAAAAGTAGTCAAAAGGAATTGACATACCCTGGTACAAGTGATTTGATTAATATTTTACGTACTAACGATAAAGTATTATGGCCTGAAATTGATTTCTTAGAAACTTATATTAGTGTAATTACAAAAAAAGAAGACACATTAGCGGATAAAGAGGGAGGGGTTACTAAAACAAATTTAATATTTGAAGATGACAAAGAATCAAAACAAATAAAACCAGTTTCGGATTTATTAAATTTAATTATTGGGGGAACACCATATACCGACAAAAGTTTATCATCAGTTTTATATGAGATTTATGAAAGAGGTAAATATATTAGCATTATTAACCCATTTAATGAAAAATCATTTGTAGAATTAGCAAAAATTGAATTTGAAAATATACAAAAAACATTTGAGGAAGATTTTGATATCATCGAAGTACTCAAAAAAATACAAAACGATAAGAAATTTAGAGATTATTTAAGAGCGTTTTCAACTAATGATAGACATCTTTATTACTTAGATAATATGGATACCACATTAAGTATTCAAAACGTTTTAAACAATAATTTTGATATTAGGGCAAACTACGTCTAAAAAGAAAAAGTTAATAATGACGATGAATATGTTGAATTATCTAAACAGTTAGTAAACTATAAATTAGAAGAATATAGAACTAACGTTTATCCGTTTAATTCAACAACGTATCTATCGTATATTAATAAACCGACATTTGACATATCAAATTTAACTTATGTAGATTTATTTAGGGTGGAAACTAAAAAAGGTTTTATTAACACACCTAATGAAACTAATCCGTGGGTTAGAACCTTGTCTTACCAAGACAATATGTTTAACTATCAATTGAAAATTAAGGATAATGAATATGTTAACATACTCAATACACCTTATTTCCACAAACAACTTTATAGTGATTTTACAAACGGTAGAAGTTATGGAAAATATGCGGGTTCAGCTTATTTGTTATTAAATTCACTTCCATATAAAAATTTAGAAGATGAAATAACATTTTTTGAAAGGGGTTCTACAGTTAGAGTTTCTAATATGTTTAAAGAAGTTGCATCAACACATTATGTACCATATCATTTAATGTTGAAATGGGGTTCGTTGTACCATAGATATAAAAAGAAACTATTGGAAAACGAAGACATATTAAGTGGTTTCTTAAATGGTAAAACAGGAACGACAATAAACGGTAACTTATTTTTTGACAACAATAGTGGTCACACTTTTGGTGATGTAAATATTGATGTATTAGACAACGTATATCACGACCCAATATTTGACAACTATTCAGGAATCACATATAGTGGACATACAGAATTAGGAGTACATCCATTTTACGATGCGATATTCCACCAAGTTATACATGACTATACTTTCTATGATGTTAATAACGTATCATCATATTATGATAGAACACAACCAAATAAAGGACATTATAGTAGAGTTAGAAAAAACAACAACACGAGATTTTATACGAATTGGATTAAAAATAGTGAAATCGGATTAGATACTGAATCGGTATATACAATATTACCTTCTGACGGGTCAAACGCGTTAGAAAACTACGAAGGTGTATTCTCGAAAGATGAACAAAATACTTTCAGAATCGTATGGACACAAGATGAAACCATAACCGCCAATTACAATTCTATCGTATTGAATGGACCAAATGAATATCTTAGAAGTTTAGATATTTCAGATACAAGAAGCGATTCAACCGACAATAACTATTTTACAAGTGGAACTTATAGAAATATGATGGATTTAATTGCAACGTTTAATCACGATGTGTTAGAGTCTTTTGAAAATTATTTCTTAGAATTTGCATCAGAAAGTCAGAATGTTGAATTGAAAACATATTCATTTGAAACAATCTTAGAAGCTGATAATAAAAAACACGAAGTTAAGTATCAAAATTTCCAAGAGTTATTAAAAGAAATTGTAACGGTTCCGATTGAAAATAAGGATGAAACGGATTATGAAGTTATTATTAATACTATCATTAGTCAACAGGAAATTAAATTAAAGAAAATTACGAAGGATATTCTTGGGGTTGACAATATGATAAAAATCACTATTGGAAACCCAAGAGAAATGGATATGCACGTATTGGATGGTTTTAGTGGTATTAATACTGGCACAACATTAACCTACGAAAAATTTGACACATCTCAGATAAAATCGGGAACAACGGTTAATTTAGTTTACACACCTGAAAATTCAGAATTTTTTAAATTATACATTGGTGAAGATTTAGATGGTAATTATTTAAGATTCTTTACCACTTGTGACGTTGAATTTAGTGAAGAAAATATAAAAAGATTCAGACCATTAATTTACATATTTGCGGGAGGATATAAAGCGAATAAATTCACAACAAAAACTGAGTTTAAACAATATTTGGTTGATAACATAATCAACCCATATCAAAAGAATTTTGGAACGTACCTTGTTGAATTTATTGCGAATTTAAATAAAGTTGAATTTAAGGGTAAAGAAAACCCATTAAACGCTCTTGATACTTCAGGATTTAATAACGACGCAATCAAATTAGACTTATATAATTATTTTAAATCATTTAACGACAAATGGGCTTCAGGTAATTCGATGGGTCAAAAATCTTTATTGGAAGAATTTTTATTCTTGGATAGAGCAAATAGAGATATTGGTGATTTAGCATATATCGATATTAGTAGATTAATTGATTTAGAAGCGGTTGAAAATAATTCGGTTGATTTATTTAGTGTTTGTAATATGTTAATTGGTAACGGACAAGGGTACGACATGAAACCGATGCCTGCTTACGTTAACTTTTATGGTACTAATTTTTCAGGATCAAAACAAAAAATTCGTTCTTCATACGACGCCGCAAGTTCTGTATTCGGTTCGTTTTTAGATGTTGACTACGAAGAGTCCTCACCTAAAATCATCATTCAGTATTTAAATACTTCATCTAAAAATCCTGATATGTCGGACATTAGTCCTGACTATAAATTCAACGACGATAGTTATGACATTGGAACAAATATTAATAACCCAATGATATTGACTAACCCTGAAATATTTTCACCTGAAAATATGGCGAAATCAAACAAGGTAGTGGCATTTGATGTAAGTGTTGGTGACCAGAATCAAGGAATTTTTAAAGGCGTTACAGTTTCTCAAGATACAATTAAGAATACGACTGAATCATTTAAGATTTACGAAAATATGGGTCGTTCCGCAACAGGAGCTGCTGCGTATCAAATTGATAGTAATTTATATGATGTATATAGACAAGCGTCGTATAGTTGTGAAATATCAATGATGGGATGTGTGATGATTCAACCAACTATGTATTTCTACTTGAAGAATATTCCAATCTTCAAAGGTACATATTTGATTACCGATGTTAGTCATGATGTTAAAGGAAACAAAATTACAACGAGGTTTAAGGGTACACGTATTCCTAAAGAAGCGTTACCAACATTTGAAGATTCATTTACATCAAGTTATAAATCATTATTTGATAAAATCACAAATAATGCTTTGGCTAAGTTTAAACAAGAGACTGAACCAAAACCAACAACTGAACAAAATGTAACAACACCTAAAGGTTCAGGTGTTATTGACAACGGAACCACAAAACCAAATCCTGATGAAAAATTAGAATTAGACAAGGATTTAGACTTATACGGGGTTCCATATAATGGATACAAGGATATTAAGGGTATACAAAAAGTCACATATAAAGGAGAAACTTTCTATAAGGCTAAAGCGGTTAGAATGGGTAGTGCGGAAAATCCACAACAGGACGCATATGAAATGCAAATCATCAACAAGTTAGTTAATAGATTAACAATTGGAAATCCAAGTACAATGATTACTTCGTTAAATAAAACTAAAATTACTTGGGAAGATATTAAAGACAGTAAAAACTTGTTCTACGCAACTAAATTTGATATAACCAATAAGAGGTTATCGAATACTAATGTTGCGGATAACATTATTAACGCAACCACAATCTTCTTAAATCCTGAAGGTGATAATGGTAAAGGTATTACTGTCAAAGTTGACCCAACACCGAGTAATCAAGCAATTACCAAATCAAATGTTAGTGGTGCGATTAATATTGGACCCGATTCTGACACATATGGTATTGCTTTATCTACCGAATTATTCAAACAACTTGGTATCAATAACGGAGACTTCATTTATTTTAAAATGGTTTAATAAGGATATTAATAAAAATTGGGATATTTATACTTATAAAAGAATATTATGGAAAATAATAGATTAAACAACGCAATGGACCAATTCTTAAGTCCTAAACAGACTAAAAGAGTATCGAACGATGGCATGGAAAGAGAAGAGTGTGATTTGATGACAGGTGAATGTTACACGATTAGAGAAAAAGACGGGATTGTTGAAAGAATAAATAAAAAATACGTCACAAACGACGGAAGACAATTATTACAAGATTAATACTATGTTAGAACAAAAATTACAAGAAGAGTTAAATCGTTACAACACGATTAACCGATACGGTAAAAAAATGATTATGGAACAAGATGTTCCGCCAGCTCCTGAGGCACCTGTTGAAGATCCATTGGCGGCACCTCCTGCGGGTGGTGACATCCCACCAGCACCAGATGCAGGTGGTTTACCTCCAGTTCCTGACGCACCTGCTGCTGATGAACCTGCATTAGGTGGTGATATGGGTGGTGGAGATACTGAAGAAATTGACATCACCGATTTAGTTGATATGACTAAATCAATCAAAAAAGATATTGAAGATAACAAGAACGACCACGGTGCAGTTTTAACTAAAATGGATGATGTATTCTCTAAATTAGGAGAATTAGAAATCAAATTAGCTGAAATGGACCAATTGGTTTCTAAAATTGACCAATTAGGTGCTAAGATTGAGGAAGTAAAACCAAAATCAGAAGTTGAAAAATTAGAAATGCGTTCTTTAGATTCATATCCATTTAACGAAAAACCACAAGAATTCTTTGCTCACAAACAAGGTGAGATGAGAGCGAGTGGTAAGAATGAATATGTTTTAACTAAAGACGATGTTCAAAACTATCCTACTGACCAAATAAAACAATCATTTAATCCACAAGAAGAAGATGAATTTAAGTTCTAATGTAAACTTTTTAGTTGGTTTACAACAACAAATGAGAATATGTCATTGGCAAACTAAAGGTATTGCTAGACATGAGGCGTTTGGTGGATTCTATTCTGATTTAAATGATTTAATCGACGATTTTGTTGAACAAGCAATGGGAAAATACGGTAGATTTGTTTTGGATGACGAAACAAATACAATTCAACTAACAAATTTATCAGATATAAACATCAAAGGTTTAGTTCACACAACAAGAGAGGCGTTAGTACAAATGACAGAACAATTAGACCCAACAGATACTAACCTATTAAATCTTAGAGATGAAATTTTAGGTACACTCAACAAGTATGCGTACCTATTTACTATGGAATAATTTCAAAATATATTGCCAATTCTTTTGGTTTATTTAAACGTCCGATATTTATAAATTAAACATCGGACGTTTATCATGCTAAGCAATCCCACATCACAAAACTATTCGGATACAACTCGACAAAATTTATCATACATAAATGGTTTAATTGTTGGTGCAACAAATATTGGCATGTATTACACATATGTTGATAGTAGATATATGGGACCTGACGAAGTATCGATAGTACGTTCGTATGGTTATACCGTAACACAAATTACCAATGATTTTGGAACATATATAACTTATATAATTAGATGGGAAGAGGATGGATTCTTGATGAATGAAGTGTATTCATTTTTGACAGATGAAAATGGTGACGAATTATGTAAAGAATAGGTACAAAATAAAACATAGGGAATAAATTAAATATTTATAGATTATTATGGGAAAGACAAAAATATCAGAATTACCAGTTTATACAGGTTCCACCACAGGTGTTTACCTTGTAATGGATTCTGCAGATTTAAACACAACATATAGAGTTTCGAAAGAAGATTTATATAC
>JACCDL010283984.1_pt1 | contig 10172 bp, 9 predicted proteins | sample 7441931 | NCBI WGS metagenome assembly JACCDL01 (sample SAMN15323437, study PRJNA562643) | freshwater metagenome | isolation source: river surface water | place: USA:Blue River Watershed | collected 2017-08-16
ACGTAAAGGTCAAGATCTGCAGACCGAATCAACAATTACCTTTAAAGAATCAATCTTTGGAACAACACTAGAACTCAAACTTTCAACTGATGGAAAAGCGGCACAGAACATCACAGCCCGCGTTCCTGCTGGTGTTAACGATGGCGCAAAGATTCGCGTTAAAGGTAAAGGCGCACCGGGTGAGGCAGGACCTGGTGATCTCTTTATCCAATTAACTGTTAAACCTCACCCAATCTTTAGTCGTAAAGGTGAGAATTTGTTATTAACTCTGCCCGTTACATTTGCTGAAGCATCACTTGGCGCAGATATAAAAGTCCCAACTCTCAGTGGTGAAGATGTGACTGTGCGGTTAGCTGCTGGAACCCCTACAGGACGCGTACTTCGCGTCAAAGGGCGTGGAATAACAAAGGGCCACACAGTAGGAGATTTACTAGTGACTATCGAGGTACAAGTTCCACGACGCGTGGAAGGTGAAGCGCTAGAGGCGCTAAAGAAGTTTGAAGAGCTCACTAAAGATCATGACGTCCGAAGTGAATTTAATCTAAAGGCAAAGTCATGAGCGATCAGAGTAAGAACCGCGAACCTCACGAGATTGATGATGAGGCTGGTCTCTATGTCATCTCAGTTGCCGCCGAACTCTCCGGGCTACATCCACAGACTCTCCGTCAATATGACCGTTTAGGTTTAGTCTCTCCAAATCGAACAGAGGGAAGAAACCGTAGATATTCACTTCGTGATATTGCATCGCTTCGAATGGTGCAACGACTTACCGGTGAGGGAATCAATCACGCTGGTATTAAGAGAATCATTGAGCTTGAAACTGCAATGGCCAACATGGCTATCGAGGTAGCACAATTACGTATTGAGGTAGATGCGCTCTTACAAGATAACCCACCAAAGACACTTCCAAAGAAGTTAACAGAACGGAAGAAGCCTGGCGTTATTGTGTACGAAGAAGAGAATTAATTCTCCCCTTCCACCCATTAAGAATTTGCCCCGCTGGAGTTTTAAGAACACCCTCTAATAACGAGGCATAGATATCTCGAAAATCTGTTGTCACAGCAAGATCGCCCTTATTTAAGTTATTGAGCGATGGTTGTTCGCCATAGAAACCACCTTGCACCCGATCGCCAATGACAAAGACTGGTCCAGATGTTCCATGGTCTGTGCCAGCTGATCCATTAGCCGCAACCCGCCGACCAAACTCTGAATACACTAAAACTGTCACATCTTTTGCGCGACCAGATGGTTCTAATTGCGATAAGAATTGAGTGACTGAGTTAGAGACAATTCCTATCAACTCTGATTGAGCATTGGCCTCATTGGCGTGGGTATCAAAACCGCCAAGAGAGACAGCCCAGACTCGTGTTGGTGCGCCTGCAGCAAGAAGTTTTGCCACCACATTGAGTTGTTGAGAGAGGTTGTTATCTCCTCCTGCATTTCCACCATTAACTGTGGGCAATTCAGAAGCTGCCGGCGCCGGCGCCTTTAAAATCGGAGATACTGAATCTGAGATATTAAGTAGGTTACGAAGTGAGGTTGCAGCTCGGGCAGCCAGCGCATTCTCACCTTGAGCGGGCAACGACAACCGTGAACAATCACGAGCGAGCGAACCAACGGGTGTGATGAGCCCACCCAATGGAAGAACAGAGCCACTTCGCTTCTTTCCAACAAGGAGCGGTGGGAGGACAGATCCAAGATTGATTGCCAGTAAAGGATCTTCTGGTTGTGTCTCTACCCAGCGACCTAACCAACCACTCTTTGTACTTTGTGTGCGCTCTGCGCTCTGCCAAATTGCCATTGAGGAGAAGTGAGAGTGATCTGAATCGGGATATCCAACGCCGCGAATAATCGCCACCTTCTTCTTATCCCACAAACTCTTAATCCCGCCCATCGATGGGTTAAGACCTAAAGAAGAATCTAACGGGAGAACTTTCTCTGGAGCATAAGAAATTCCTGGCCGCAATGAGTAATAGAGCGAGTCAGAGTAAGGAACGACTGTATTAAGTCCATCATTGCCACCATAGAGAGTAATAACTACAAGTATCGGAGTTCCTGCAGGAAGTGGACGCGATATCGCTGCATCAGCGATATCAGTGACGTTAAGAATATTTGCAGCTGCAGCGACACCAGCGCCACCACTTAGCGCCAAGAATCTTCTTCTCGATAAAGTATCCATTAAGCACCCACCACATATTCTGGACTATTGATTGCGAGAAGAAATAAACGCTCTGGTTCATTGCGTACGACATAGAGCGCATCAGAGGTGCGCTTACTCCATTGATATACACCTAAGAGATTCTCTAAATACTTCACACGAAGGCTAGGAGCTACCGCTTTTAGCGCTGCGAGATCACTGTTCTTGAGGATTGCTTGCGAGAGATTGATTCTAAATTGGGCAGATGCGCTCGTTAGCCATAACTCTCCTGCTGGCCATCCACCTACATTAGGTGGTGCGAAGGGAAGTTGAGATAACTTCTGCAGACCACCAATGAGATTATTAATATTCTTAACACCACTCGGTGTGATCTCTAAAGCTCTACAGATCGAGATAAACCACTCAATCGGGCTCTTCACCATGACATATCGAGGATCAATAAATTCAGAACCATCAATAACATCACTGACTGCAGAGTAGATATCACGATCTGCAAATGCACTCCGATTTATTCCTTTAGGGAAATCTTCAGTACTTGAGATAAATCTGTACCAGAGCCGTTCATAGATAAAGCGTGATGAATCATCGCGACTTACAAGAAAGTCAATCGCTTGCTCCGCCGTAAATTTTTGAGTATTCCCAAGGAGTTTTACAGCAGAGTTGTCATGGCGACGAGGATTAAAGGTAATCACACCATTGTTTCGTTGAACCTGGATACCAGTGAAGACACGTGCTAGCGCTTTTACATCATCTTCCGTATAGCGCCCTACACCTAAAGTAAAGAGCTCCATAAATTCACGTGAGAGATTTTCATTGGGAGCTTTCGCCGTGTTCTCTTGCCCATCGAGCCAAAATTGAAGAGCGCCATCGTTATACATAGCGCGACTAAATGTATAGAAATCACCTAACGCATTCTCTCTCAACGTTACGTTCTGCTTATACATCGGAAGAGCAAAGTTCAACTTCTCAATCGATGTCGCCCAATGTCCATGCCAGAACCACGTCATCTTTTCGTTTAACGAATACCGAGAGTTGACCATCTGGTCTAACCACCAGATCAACAAATTTTTATTCTGCTCTTTTACCTTGATTGTGTATGAAGTACTTTCAAAAGTTCCAGGCTTTGGTCGTGGTCCAACATCATCGATAACAATCTCTTTCACATCATCCTTGATCTCTTCAAGAGAGGGCTTTACTAGAAAACTTTTCTTTACAGAGTCAAAACCTGAATTGATTGATTGCTCAAATTCACCTGGGCGAGGACCAAAGCCAAAACGATGATAGAGACGTGAGATTGCCAATCGCTCTTGATTTGCGCTCATCTTCGCCATGTAGTGAGGGTAGAGTTAAAAAAGATATTCGGTAAGATAACGCCATGAGTTCACACCAACTTCTCAAGAATGAAATCATCAATAAAGCTGTTGTTCACGGAAAAGTCATTCTCTCCTCAGGTAAAGAGGCTGATTACTACGTAGACCTTCGCCGAATCACGCTCGATCATGTAGCAGCTCCACTTGTCGGTGCGGTAATGCTCGATCTCACCAAGGCTCTAGATTTCGATGCAGTCGGTGGCCTCACGCTCGGCGCAGACCCAGTTGCGACAGCGATGATGCATGTTGCGGCTAGCAAAGGTCGCGCACTTGACTCTTTTGTAGTCCGTAAAGAAGGTAAGGCACATGGACTTCAGCGTCGCATTGAAGGTCCAGATGTTGTTGGAAAGCGAGTATTAGCCGTTGAAGACACATCAACGACTGGTGGCTCAGTACTCACCGCAGTAGAGGCACTTAAAGAGGCAGGAGCAATCGTTGTCGGAGTTGCAGTCATTGTTGAGCGTGGCGCAAAGCAAGCGATTGAAGATGCCGGCTATAAGTATTACGCCGCCTACCAGTTAGCTGATTTAGGGCTCTAGATATTTAATAGTTATGAGAGGTGGCGCTTTGTGCGCCACTCTTTCAAAACCTCAATCACAACCGGTAGAACGCTGATAAAGATAATCAAGCCAATAATCGGCAAGAGATATTTATCAATCGAACCACTGATTCGATTTCCTAAAATATAGCCTGCCCCTAAGACTCCCTGAGTCCAGATGAGAGCGCCAACTACATTCCAGAAGAAGAATTTACGAGCCGGATAACCAATAATTCCAACTGTTGGGTTGATCAAGGTACGCACAAATGGAATAAAGCGCGCAAGAATCAAAGCCTTACCGACCCCATATTTAGTTAACCAACGCTCAGTCTGAGCAACTCGCTCTTGGGTGAAGAAACGTCCATTAGGACGATCAAAGAGTTTGCGTCCATAACGGTTACCTAAGAAATGTCCGAACTGGGAACCGATAATCGCTGAAATCGGAGCGCCGATAAAGATTGCTACAGCGCTGAGAGATGCACCGCCGAGAATTTCTGCTCCAGCAGATGATGCTGCAATGCCTGCAATAAAGAGAAGTGAATCTCCAGGAAATGCGAGGCCAATCAATAACCCAGTCTCAGCAAAGATAATAGAGAGGATTCCTACGAGACCTAAATCCCCGACAATTGAGTGGGCATCAAAGAGATTTGCAGCAATATTCATATGGAGAGGATAAGGTACGCGCCATGCAATCGCAGGAGAGAAAGAGCATATTCACAGAAGATTTCCGCCCTCGTGCTCACTTCACCCCTGCACAGAACTGGATCAATGATCCCAATGGATTGCTGTATTACAAAGGCAAATATCACCTCTTTTACCAACATAATCCATCAGGAATCCTCTGGGGCAATATGTCTTGGGGCCACTCTGTCAGCAGTGATTTACAGCGCTGGGAGCACCTACCTGTAGCAATTGATTGCACCGATACAACTGGAATCTTTAGCGGTAGCGCAGTTGTTGATTTCAATAACACCAGCGGCTTCGGTTCAACCGATAACCCGCCACTTATTGCTATCTACACAGTGCATCAGAATGATGAGAGCAATCAATCACAACACATTGCATATAGCCTTGATGAAGGTCTTACCTGGACGAAATATGCAGATAACCCAGTTCTTGATTTAGGGATGAAGGATTTCCGCGATCCTAAAGTTTCTTGGAATGAATTTACAGAGAGCTGGTTGATGACAATTGCAAAACCACAGGAATATAAAATTGCATTCTTCTCATCCCCAGATCTTAAGAACTGGGAGCACCTCTCTGATTTTGGCCCACTTGGTGCTACTGGAGGGATTTGGGAGTGCCCAGATTTATTCTCACTTCGCGCACCTAATGGAGATCTGAAGTGGGTACTTCTTGTCTCACTTAACCCCGGTGGTATCGCTGGAGGTTCTGGAACTCAATACTTTATTGGTGATTGGGATGGAAAGACTTTCTCAACAGATCAAAGTGAAACCAAATGGATTGATTACGGGCGCGATAACTATGCCGGTGTGACATTCCATAATGCACCCGATAACCGCAGAATATTCTTAGCATGGATGAGCAATTGGGATTACGCCGCAAAACTTCCATCACCAATTTGGCGTGGTTCGATGACTACTCCACGAGAACTTGCATTGGTTAATTACAACAGCGATCTCCACCTCTCATCTCTTCCCACTAGAGAAGTTACTGAAGTAATCGATAAGAGTTTCACGATTAACTCAGATGAAGATTGCACCATCACAATTGAAGATAATGATGCATCACTTCTCATCACATTTGACTCAACAACAAAGAAGATCACTGTCGATAGAAGTGAAGCATGGTTTACAGAATTACCTGATGCACCTCAGAGCACTCCAGTGATCAACCTCCCTGAATTCACCATCCGGTTGGTTCTCGACCACGGCAGCCTCGAGCTCTTCGTGCCTGAGGCAGGCCTCGCCCTGACCACCCAACACGCCCTCCCAGCTACAAGCGCAATTCTGCAAAAAACCGCAAAAAGGTGACCATAGAGTTACTCCGCCTGACTTTCCATACCTCTATCTGAGGCAATACCTTTTACCCACAACTAGCACTCCTAGGCGCTGGTTAAACCCGTGAAAGGAAATACTTCATGAAGAAGTTCACAAAGCTTGGTGCTCTTGCACTTGCTGCGGCACTTTCAGCATCAGTAGTTGCCGCGACAACTCCTGCTGCATCAGCTGCAACATGTTCATCAAAGACCAAGGTAGTAATGCTCGGAACCATCAAGATTGAAATCCAGGATGAGTTCCTTGCTGCTGTTAAGGAATACAACGCGAGCCAGACTTGCTACACAGTTGAGTCAATCCCAGGCGATCGCAAGCTCACATTCCTCCAGAACGTAACACCTATGTACGCTGCGAAGAATGCTCCAACAATCATGTACACACTCCAAGAGATTCCTGACATGGCTGACAAGGTCATGGACTGGAAGGGCTCAAAGCTTGCAAAGCTTGTAGCACCATCACTTCTTGAGGCTGCAACTGTTGGTAACAAGCTTGTTGGTGTTCCATCAACAGCTGAAGCATTTGGTCTTCTCTACAACAAGAAGGTTCTAGATAAGCTCGGTATCAACCCAGCGAAGATCACAACACGTCAGTCGCTCGAAGTTGCACTTCGTAAGGCTAAGAAGGGTGGAAACGGCGGAGTTCGTTTCTCAAGCATCTGGTGGTCACTTGGTGCACACTTCTCAAACATCTACTTCGCTAACGCAGCTTCAACACACGAAGGACGTCTTGACGTTCTCGATGGTCTAGCTGATGGCAAGAAGGAGCTTGCAAAGGATCCAATCTTCCAGGATTACCTTGCAACATTTAACCTTCTTAACAAGTACAACCAGGCAAAGCCAAACACAACAGACACTGAGTACTCACTTGCACTCGCTGATCTTGCTGCTGGTAAGGCTGCATTCTGGTTCATGGGTAACTGGGCAGAGCCAGATTTGATCAAGGCTGCTGCATCAACAGACTTTGGTGTAATGCCATTGCCTATCAACAACAACCCTAAGTTCGCTGGTAACAAGTCAATCTCAGTAGGCGTACCTGGCTACTTCATGATCGACAAGGAGCAGTCAACAGCTGCTGAGCGCGCTGGTGCAGTGGACTTCCTTGAGTGGTTGTACACAACTCCAGCTGGCCAGAAGCGCATTGCTGGTCCAGTACAAGACGGTGGAATGAACTTCATCCCTGTCTACAAGGGCTTCACAGTCTCACCAAAGACATACATGGCGAAGGAAATTGCTAAGTATGTTAACGCTGACAACACTCTCGAGTGGATCAACACCTACTACCCAGCAGGTGGACAGGATCTCTACGGAGCATCAGGTCAGAAGCTCATGGCTGGCAAGATCAACGGCGCTCAATACGCTGAAGAGCTTGAGAAGGCTTGGAAGGGCTCAGTAAAGACATGGCGCGGAGTTAAGAAGTAATTCTTAACGTACCGACACGTCGATACAGATAGATATAAATAGTCGAGGTCACTCCGGGGTTCCAACTCCGGAGTGACCTCGCTACTATTTCCACTTAGAATTAAGCGCCCAAGAATCAAGTGCTTAGGCATTAAACGTTTGACGAAATCAAAGGTGACGATATGCATCACGGAAACCAACTGAAGCGGTTCGCGTTATTTGCGCTCCTACCTCTTTCTATCTTTCTCGTTGTCCTTGCATATCCTTTTGCACAAGGCCTCTATCTCACATTTACCGACTGGGATGGCTTTAAGCACGAGAACTACGTCGGCTTTGCAAATTACTCCAAATCTCTACAAGATCCTGATTTCTGGATCACCCTCCGATTTACTCTCAAATACGTATTTGTATCTTTAATTGCTATTAACGCAGTCGCATTCGGATTAGCTCTCCTTGTTACATCTAAGTTGAAGAGCTCCAATATCTTCCGCACATTCTTCTTCGTACCTAACCTCATCGGTGGTGTTGTACTCGGTGTTATTTGGCAGTTCATCTTCAATACAGCTCTTGTATCAATCTCAAGCAAGATGGGCTGGTCGCTCTTTGAATCTTCATGGCTCGGCGAAACTAATACAGCAGTCTGGGCGCTGATTATCGTTACCGTCTGGCAATCATCTGGCTACATGATGATCATCTACATCACCGGTCTCGTCTCCATCGAACAAGATGTTCTTGAGGCAGCCCGCGTGGATGGCGCTTCAGCGGCACGTACTTTATGGTCAATTAAGATGCCTTTGATGGCTCAAGCTTTCACCATTTCACTCTTCTTAACGTTGCGTGGTGGCTTTATGGCATACGACGTCAACGTTGCACTGACCGGTGGCGGACCATTCCGCACCACCGAATTGATCTCAATGCATATCTTCCAGGATGCCTTCGCCTTCGGTAACTTCGGCACCGGTCAATCAAAGGCAGTTCTTATGTTCATCATGGTGGCGGTGGCCGCGTTAGTCCAAGTCACAGTCTCAAAGAGAGTCGAGGCCCGCGCATGAAAGAGAAGATGCGTCTTGCTAGAAAATCAATCTTCCTCTCAGGCCTAGTACTCGCTGTTGCTTACGTACTTCCATTCGTTCTCGTCTTGGTCAACGCCTTTAAGCCAAAGATCGATATCTTGGTCAATCCACTCGCTTGGCCGAAGACATTTACGATGGATAACTTCACCCAAGCTCTTGAGAAGATGGATTTCTTCCGTTCTCTCACCAACTCAGTCATCATTACTGTATTTAGTGTTGGTGGGCTAATCATCTTCTCTTCAATGCTCGCTTACTATCTCGCTCGCAATAAGAACAAATTCACCCATACAACCTTTTTGATTCTTGTTGCATCGATGATTGTTCCATTCCAAGCTTTGATGATTCCATTTATGTCTATCTTCGCTCAGTTCGTTGCGCTCAACAATCGTGCCGCGCTGATCTTCTTCTACCAAGGTTTCGGTATCGCGCTATCAACATTCTTGTATCACGGCTTTATCTCAAAGATCCCTACCGATCTCGACGAGGCAGCTGCAATGGATGGCGCTAGCGATATGACTATTTTCTGGAGAATTGTCTTCCCAATGTTGCGCCCAGTTACAGCAACTGTTGCAATCATTAACGCTCTCTGGATTTGGAATGACTTCCTCTTGCCACGCCTTGTACTGACACAAGAGACACAGACTTTGCCGCTATCGACCTATCTCTTCTACGGTCAATATGCGACGGAGTATGGACAGGCAATGGCTGGTCTCTTGCTCGCAGTATTGCCAATCATCGTCTTCTACTTGATGCTCCAGAAGCACTTTATTTCAGGCATTTCGCAGGGAGCAGTGAAGTAACTGAGACCGTAGAGAAGGAGCAGTGAAGTAACTGCAACTTTAACAATGGAGCAGTGAGGCAGTTTAGTTTTTTAAATCCTGCACTGATTCACGAATAACAAGTGAGATCGGTACCTTCATCTGTGCTGTTGCACTCTCTGGTTTCTCAATCTTTGCCATGATTTGTGATGCTGCAAGTTGTCCTAAGAACTGAACTGGCTGCGAAATAGTTGTCAGACCGATAGTTCCCGCAAAGTCATGATCGTCATAACCAACGACAGAGATATCTTCCGGAACTCGTAAACCTTTCTTTCGAATCGCCTTAATAGCACCAATAGCCATCTCATCTGATTCACAGAAGATTGCAGTGGGTAACTTCTTGCGCCGTAAGAATTCACTCATCGCTAATTCAGAGGTGTGGGCATCAAAGTCAGCGGTAATTTCATAATCAGGATTAAATTCCAAACCATTCTCTTCTAAGGTCTTTAGAAATCCTTTGCGACGCTGATCGGCAACTTCAAAGTTGTAGGCAAAAGAGTTCTGCCCAATCATGATTGCAATATCTCTATGGCCCATATCAATCAGATGTTGTGTAGCAAGTTCGGCACCCATCACATCATCAATGGAGACACTGGAGCATCGAGTCGATGCCACACCAATGAGTGATACCGGGATACCAAGACCAAGGATTTGATCGAACTCTTTCTCAGTCGGCGGTAGTGAGATAACAATCAAGCCATCAACTTTGCCCACCAACTTCTTCTGCTGAAATACACGTTGACGAGCATCGATTTGCGCAAAGTTATAGAGGAGGAGATCCATTCCCGCTTCACGGAGAG
>JACCDL011027724.1_pt1 | contig 10167 bp, 4 predicted proteins | sample 7441931 | NCBI WGS metagenome assembly JACCDL01 (sample SAMN15323437, study PRJNA562643) | freshwater metagenome | isolation source: river surface water | place: USA:Blue River Watershed | collected 2017-08-16
CAAAGCTGCCCTGGTTCGGCAGTCAGAAAAAGAAAGAAATTAGCCCCGCTCTGCAAAGTTGTGCAGCCTAATTTCTCCAACTGTTGACGGACTCGTTCCCGCTCCTTGGAGAGCATCGCAACATTGCCCAAAAGTTCTTTGGAGTAAGAGAGCGCTACCAGAGCCAATGCTTGAGTTGCTGCGCTCAAGTGATATGGCAATCGGACTAATTGGATAGCATCGATTACTTGAGGGTTTGCGACTAAATACCCCACTCGGGCTCCGGCAAATGCAAAGGCCTTACTCATAGTTCTGGATACAAGAATATTCGGATTTTGCTCGACAAGAGTGACAGCGCTCTTCTCTGACGAGAACTCTTGGTATGCCTCATCTACAACTAAGAGCAAATTATTTTCACGACAGAATTTTGCAATTCTTTCAATCTCCTCGAGTGGAGTTATCGTTCCGGTTGGATTATTTGGCGTTGTCAGAAAGATAAGAGTCGGAGTTTGAGTGCTTATTTCCCGGAGAGCCTTATCGAGATCAATTGAGTAATCAGGATTTCGATCGACCGTACTCCAGTTTGTCCCCGTTGCGCGCGCAATGTTGCGATGCATTGAATAAGAAGGCTCAAATCCAAAAGCTGTTCTCCCGAAACCTCCAAAGGCAAGAAAAATGCTCTGTAAAATTTCATTACTGCCATTTGCAGCCCAAATAAAACGTTCATCAAATGTTGTGTCAGAGCCCTGATTGATGTAACGCGAAAGTGCGCGGCGCAGTTCTAGCGCATCCCGATCTGGGTAGCGATTAAGTTGGCTCCCAATTTCACTTAGCGCTCGTTCGAGATCTTTAACGAGGGTACGACTAGGGCCAAATGGATTCTCGTTCGTGTTTAGCCGAACTGGAACATCTAATTGAGGCGCGCCATAAGGAGTTTGCTCAGCAAGGTCTGCGCGCAGCGGGAGCCATGAAGGCCATTGATTAGTCATGAACGAAACCGCGCAGCAATAGCTTCACCATGCGCCGGGAGATCTTCAGAATTGGCGAGGGTAATCACCGTATCAGCCACCGATTCCAGCGCTTGACTTGAGTAATCTACAAAATGCAAGCCTTTGAGAAATGTTTGCACAGATAATCCACTTGAATGGCAGGCGCAACCACCAGTGGGAAGAACGTGATTTGATCCTGCCGAATAATCACCAAGTGAAACAGGGGCAAAGGAACCAATAAAAATCGCTCCACCATTACGCACTTTTTTGGCAACCTCTTGCGCATCGCGAGTGTGAATTTGAACGTGCTCTCCTGCGTAGCCGTTCAGCACCTGTAAACCCTGCTCGACATCCTTCACAATGACGATGGCCGATTGAATTCCGCTCAGAGCAGTGGCAATCCGTTCACTATGTTTTGTTTGAGAAACTCGGATGCGCAGACGCTCTTTTACTTGGTCGGCAAGGGTGCGACTAGGTGTTACGAGCACTGCAGCCGCAATAGTGTCGTGCTCTGCCTGACTAATGAGATCTGCAGCTACAAAATCGGGGTTGGCAGTTTCATCGGCCAGAATGATGATTTCAGTTGGGCCAGCTTCTGAATCGATTCCGATGATGCCGCGTAGCGCACGTTTTGCCGCAGCAACATAAACATTGCCAGGCCCGGTGACCATGTCAACTGCCTGACAACCAACTCCATAAGCAAACATCGCAACCGCCTGCGCACCGCCCACCGCATAAACTTCATCTATCCCTAATAGCGCGCAGGTTGCCAAAATAGTTGGATGCGGTAATCCACCAAATTCTTTCTGTGGCGGAGATGCCACTGCGATTGATTGCACACCAGCAATCTGTGCGGGAATCACATTCATCATCACGCTGCTCGGGTACACCGCACGCCCACCTGGCACATAAAGACCAACTCGATCTACGGGAACCCAACGCTCGGTGACTGTGCCGCCAGGAATCACCGTTACCGTCTTATCCGAACGCAGTTGCTCCTGGTGAACTTTCTTGATTCGCGCTATCGACAATAAGAGAGCATCCCTGACTTTTGGGTCGAGGCTATTGAGCGATTCGCTAATCTGACTAGAGCTGACCCGTAGCGCATCTGGTCGCACGCCATCGAATTTCTCCCCCAAATCTAGAAGGGTGGGAACTCCGCCAGAACGGACCTGCTCAATAATTTCTTGGGCATCGCGCAACGCTCCCGCTACATCAAGAGTTGCCCGAGGTACTAGCGCCCGAATTTCATCGCGCGAGCTCATAGGTGTGAGCAAATCTCTCACATCTAATTCTCGAATGACTTGAGCGCTCACCCACTTATTCTACTCAAGGCTCGGTTGCTGGCGCTTAAATAAGACAGTTAGGGCCCAAAAGGGCTTTCAAATCGGCGCTTAAACTCGCCGTTGCGCTTACTTTCAATCCCTCGTCAATGGTCAACAAGGTGTTTTCGGTCGCGCTCTCTAAACGTAGATGCACATCGGTGGTGCCAGGATGTGAACGGAGCACCTCTTTCATGCGCTCGACAACTGGAGGCGTGCATCGAGCCAATGGAAGAGTAATCACAAGTGGACCTTTGCGCTCTTGATGCAGATCCGGAAGCGACATCTCCATGAGGATAAATTTGGGAACCTCTTCACGGCGATCTACTCTCCCCTTCACAAGAACAATTACATCTTCGCCCATCATCGTTGCGTACTGGTTGTACGTATTCGAAAAGGCCATCACATCAATTGCGCCCGTGAGGTCCTCTAGAGTGATAATCGCCCAGGAAGCTCCTTGTCTGGTGACTTTTCGTTGAATGCCCGTAATCAAACCTGCAATGGTGAGAATTTCTTCTCCATGATTACTGTTTCCACTGTGTCCGTCATCTCCCGATATCGAACTGATCGGTTTATCAGAGAGCGAAGCAAGAAGCGACTCAACGCCCAGCAACGGATGGTCAGAGACGTAAAGACCAAGCATCTCCCGTTCATGCGCGAGGAGCGTTCGTTTATCCCACTCATCAACTGGATAATCTAAATCGATGGTCGCGACTTGATTCTCATTACCACCACCAAAGAGATCAAACTGACCTATGGCTTCGGCGCGTTTAGTCTCCGAGATGCTATCGAGCGCTTCAAGATAAATAGCCATTAGACCGCGACGGGAATGTCCCAGTGAATCAAAGGCGCCACCTTTGATTAATGACTCCAAAGTTTTCTTATTGCAAACTTGCGCATCAACTTTTGCAAGGAAATCACCAAAAGATGTAAATGCGCCCTTGCTTTCGCGGGCTTTCTTAATAAGCTCAACCGCTCCTTCACCCACGTTTCTAATTGCTGCAAGTCCAAAGCGAATATCTTTGCCGCGTGGGGTGTAGTCAGATTCAGATTCATTGACATCTGGCGGGAGCACCTTGATGCTCATTCGACGACATTCACTTAAGTAGAGCGCGCACTTATCTTTATCATCACGCACGCTAGTTAATAATGCAGCAATGTACTCAGTTGGATAATTAGCCTTGAGATATGCGGTCCAATAGGAAACCATGCCATAGCCAGCGCTATGCGCACGGTTAAAGGCATAGTCCGAGAATGGCACCAAAATTTCCCAGAGCATGGAAATTGAATTATCCGAGTATCCTCGTTCGCGCATACCTGCTTGGAAAGGGATGTACTCCTTATCGAGAATCTCTTTCTTCTTCTTTCCCATTGCGCGACGTAAAAGGTCGGCGCCGCCAAGTGAGAATCCAGCAAGCTTCTGCGCGATTGCCATGACTTGCTCTTGATAAACAATCAGACCGTAGGTGTCACCAAGAATCTCAGAGAGCGGGTCAGCTAACTCTCTGTGAATTGGGATTACCGGCTTCCGACCATTTTTACGATCGGCGTAATCGTTGTGCGCGTTGGCACCCATTGGTCCTGGGCGATAAAGAGCAATAACTGCCGAGATATCTTCAAAAGAATCGGGTGCAAGTGAGCGCAGCAAGGAGCGCATCGGGCCTCCATCAAGCTGGAAAACACCGAGCGTCTCGCCACGTGCGAGCAATTCATACGTTTTCTTATCATCTAGAGGTAACTCTTCGAGGACGAAAACATCGCCCTGGTTACTTTTGATATTAATCAGACAGTCATCTAAAACGGTGAGATTTCGTAGGCCAAGAAAATCCATCTTAAGCAGACCAAGTGATTCGCAAGCTCCCATATCGAATTGGGTGATGATGGAACCATCAGCTTCGCGCCGCTGAATTGGAATGACATCAAGAAGTGGTTCCTTACTTAAAATCACGCCAGCGGCATGTACACCCCATTGACGCTTAAGTCCCTCTAACCCCTTGGCTGTGTCAATCACTCGCTTAGCATCGGCATCGCTATCGTAGAGAGCACGAACTTCGCCAGCTTCTACATAACGCTCGTCATCTGGATTGAAGATACCTTCAAGTGAAATATCTTTACCCATCACTGATGGTGGAAGTGATTTATTGATTTTCTCACCAATGATGTAAGGCAACCCTAAGACTCTCGTGGCATCTTTTACTGCCTGCTTTGCCTTGATAGTTCCGTAAGTAATAATCTGCGCTACGCGCTCTTCGCCATAGCGCGTGGTTGCATACTGGATCATTTCGCCACGATGTCGCTCGTCGAAATCGAGATCAATATCAGGCATCGAGATACGTTCAGGATTGAGAAAGCGTTCGAAAAGTAATCCATGCTTGATTGGGTCCAAACCGGTAATTCCTAGCGCGTATGCCACTACTGCACCTGCAGCTGAACCTCGCCCTGGCCCTACGCGGATTCCCTTTTTGCGCGCGTAGCTCACCAAGTCAGCTACAACGAGGAAGTAGCCTGGAAAGCCCATCTGACAGATGACTTGAACTTCGTAAGCAGCTCGCTTGAGATGTTCTTGCGGAACGCCTTCAGGAAAACGCATCGCTAAACCGCGCGCCACCTCTTTCTCCAACCAAGACTCTTCGCTCTCTCCTTTTGGTACCGGAAATTGCGGTAAAAGATTCTCGCCTTCACGGAAGGAAATCTCACACCGCTGCGCAATAAGTAGGGTGTTATCGCAAGCCTCAGGAATCTCAGCAAATAGCTCACGCATCTGAACTGCAGATTTCAAATAGAACTCATCATTTTCAAACTTAAATCGTTTGGGATCTGCCAGCATTGAACCCGATTGAATACAGAGCAATGCAGCATGCGCTTGCTCATCTTCTTTGAAGGTGTAGTGCAGGTCATTTGTCGCTAGCAATGGAATAGCGAGATCTTTCGCTAACTTTAAAAGGTCAGTTCGAGTACGTCGCTCAATATCAATGCCGTGTTCCATCAACTCTAGAAAATAGTTTTCCTTACCGAAAATATCTTGGTAATCACCAGCGGCTTTCTTCGCACCTGCGTAATCTCCCATGCGAAGCCTGGTTTGAATTTCACCACCTGGGCATCCAGTCGTAGCTATCAAGCCCGGCGCATACTGTTGTAATAATTCGCGATCCATGCGGGGCTTGTAGTAATACCCCTCTAACGAGGCTAATGAGGAGAGTTTGAAGAGGTTACTCATTCCTTTGTTGTTCTCAGCGAGGATCGTCATGTGGGTGTACGCACCTCCACCTGAAACATCGTCTTCGCCACCTTCAGCCCATTTGACGCGTTTACGATCATGGCGAGAGCCAGGTGCGATGTAAGCCTCGATACCAATAATTGGCTTTACGCCGACAGCTTTTGCGCTTTTATAAAAATCGTAAGCGCCAAAAAGATTTCCATGATCAGTTATCGCAATTGCGCGAGCATCGGGATTCTCCACCTTTGCGACCTCGCCCACGAGCTCTTTGACCCGCGCCGCTCCATCGAGCATCGAATACTCGGTATGGACATGGAGATGGACAAAATCTTTGGTACTCACGGTTGGGAAATGTAGCGCTTTGCTTAGGAAGGGTTACGCAGGCTGGCTAGAGCGCTGCTCAGGTCGGCCGGATAGGCGCTGGTGAAGCTCTGCTCCTGACCTGTGCCGGGGTGGATGATGGTCAGCCGGTGGGCATGGAGCCACTGTCTGGTCAGTCCGAGAGCCTTGGCAAAAGTGGGATCAGCCCCATACATCAGGTCCCCGACCAAGGGGTGGCGAAGTGCGGCAAAGTGCACTCGGATTTGATGGGTTCGACCCGTCTCTAACTCCACCTCTACCAAAGTTGCACCGGCAAAACTCTCAAGCGTTTGGTAATGCGTAATGCTCGGTTTTCCCTCGGCAACAACCGCAAACTTAAATTCATCGCGCGGATGGCGATCAATTGGCGCATCAATCGTGCCACGAGTGGGATCTGGATGGCCTTGCACCATTGCATGATAAATCTTCTTGACTTGTCGAGAGCGAAACTGCTCTTTGAGCGATAGGTATGCTCGATCAGATTTAGCAACCACCATTAATCCAGAAGTGCCAACGTCGAGGCGATGAACTATTCCAGCGCGTTCAGTGGGCGCCAGTTGTGAGAGCGAGATCCCTCGGGCAGTTAATACCCCAACTACGGTTGGTCCGCTCCAGCCGATCGATGGATGAGCTGCAACTCCAAGAGGTTTATCGATAACCAGGATGTCGTCATCACTGTAAATGACTTTCAGATCCAGAATATCTGACGTATCGAGCTCTGCGACACGTCCAGTTTCTTGAAGTATGTCAATTTCAATGACATCACCTGCTGCAAGTCGTGCAGATTTATCGACGCGCTTTCCATTAACAAAAATATCTCCACGTTCGGCAGCGGCAGCCACCATCGTGCGCGAAAGGCCAAGTGCGCGAGCGAGCGCAGCATCAACTCGTTCACCATCGAGCCCCTCTGGAATTTCCAAAGTTCTACTCTGTTTAAAACTCTGAGGTGACTGGCCTGACTCACTCATTCTGCACCGCCACGAAAAGTACTGCCGCGCCATGAGAGCGCTGCCATTATGAGAACCGACAGCACGATCGCAGCGTCGGCAATATTAAAGAGCGCCCAATTTGGTAATCCAATCCAATCAACTACGTGGCCTCGAAACGGTCCTGGATCTCGGAAAATTCGGTCACTCACATTTCCCAGGACGCCACCAATCAGCCCGCCCCATGGAAAGCTCCAGGCCCGAACTGATACCTGTGGTGTGCGAATAAATAAATAGAAGAGGACGACAATGCTTATCAAAGTCAGCGCAAAAGTTGCACCCGTAACTGAGCTAAACGCTGCACCTGGATTTCGGGCGAACTCCCACCTCAAGAATCTACCGATGATGTAGCGCGCCGGACGACCTTCAAGCGATGTAACTGCCCATATTTTCGTGATGAGGTCTAGCAGATAAACGGCGAGCGCAATGCTGAAAATAATCCGCCAGTGTGAAGTGCGAATTAGCGTCGCTCCTCTTTCTGTTTACAGAGCATGCAAAGCGTGGCCCGAGGAAATACCTGAAGGCGCGCTTTTCCGATTGGATTGCCACAGAGTTCACACTTGGTATAGCTACCAGCTGCTATTCGCGCTAGCGCTAATTCGGTTTGCAATACTAGATCTTGCGCGTTGTACACAAGTGAAAGTTCGTGTTCTCTCTCGAAGGTCTTAGTTCCTGCATCAGCTTGATCATCGCCAGCGCCATCTGATGAGTCTTGCAACAACTCTGCAGCCTGCGCCTCTGCCGAGGCCAACTCCTGTTTATAAGTTGCGAGATCTTTTGTTAGGCGAGCTTTCATCTCTTTGAGCTCATCTTTGCTCCACGGATTTTCCGCTCCCGAAACAATTAGAGGTGTAGGAATGTCGCGCAGCGGCTTGAGAGCATGCTTGCTCTTCCGCTCAATCTTGGGTGGTGGTGGTAGTAGTAGTCGTCGCTGAAAGCCATCGTTTGGGGTGTTTGCGCCACTGGTGCTGGTCGAGGTGGTAGTGGAGCTGGCTTTTGCGGCGATTGGAGCGGCGCTTGCTTTTGTGGGAGTCGCTGCCGTTGTTGATGCTGCTGGAGCAGCTTTCTTTGGAAAGGGACGACCCTTGAGCGCTCCATTGGTATTAGTGGTATTGGTGGTCTTGGTGGTTTTCTTTACAGGTTTAGCAGGAGCCTTCTTGAGAGATTTTGCTGGCTTGGCTGCTGGCTTGGCAGGTTTTTTAACAGATTTAGCAGGCGCCTTTTTGGCTGGAGCCTTCTTCGCAGGCGCCTTTTTTGCAGGTGCCTTTTTTGATGGAGCTTTCTTCGATTGAGCCTTTTTCGCAGGTGCCATGGCCGAGAAGGGTAGCCCCTTTTTATCGAAATTTCGCACTCTGAGAGCGCTAAACTTCACCTCATCCTCAAGGAACGACACAGCTTTGGGGAGCTGCGCCGGTATCGAGGCCATCACCTCGAGAGCAGGTCGGAAGAAATGCTCGAGCGAGCACGTTTGGCTATCGCTCGCATGAGCAGAGTAGAACCGAAAGGTGTCAAAGCGATCTCAATGCGAAAGTCGCACTGAGATAAAGCAGGTGGTACCGCGGCTTACAACAAGTCGTCCTGCTCTGTGAAGTCAATAGCAAATTATTGAATTCACGAGATGAGCCAGGAGCGCACCGCAGATGAATCCACCGAATAACTCTCGCACCTACGACGCCTTACCTACCCATGTAGATCTACCGGCGATGGAACGCGAGATTCTTCAATTCTGGAAGAGCGCGCAAATTTTCGATAAAAGTATCGCGGCACGTAATGTCGTAGGTGCGCAGCAATGGAGTTTTTATGAGGGCCCTCCAACTGCTAATGGTCTGCCTGGCACCCATCACATTGAGGCGCGAGTATTTAAGGATCTCTTTCCACGATTTCACACAATGAAAGGCAAGTACGTACCAAGACGTGCTGGGTGGGATTGCCACGGTCTTCCGGTCGAACTTGCCGTGGAGAAGGAGCTTGGCTTTACCGGAAAGCAAGATATTGAAAAGTATGGCGTCGCAGAGTTCAACAAGAGATGTCGCGATTCGGTGTTGCGCCATGTGGATGCATTTACTGAGATGACTGAGCGAATGGGATTTTGGGTCGATTTCGACAAAGCCTATTGGACCATGTCGAGTGAATATGTCGAGAGCGTCTGGTGGTCCTTGGCCCAAATTTGGAAGAAAGGCCTACTCGTTCAAGATCATCGCGTTGCACCATACTGCCCTCGATGTGGCACTGGTCTTTCAGATCATGAACTGGCACAGGGGTATGAAAACATCACTGACCCATCGGTTTACGTCAAGTTTCCCATCACGTCAGGTCCACTAAAAGAGATTGGCGCATCGTTCTTGGTCTGGACGACAACCCCGTGGACACTCGTCTCCAATACAGCAATTGCCGTTCATCCTGAAGTTACCTATGTGTTGGCCGAAAGTGAGAACGAGAAGCTCATCGTTGCAGAAGATCTTCTTAATTCACTTGGCGAGGGTTTTTCTGTTACAAAAAAGATGTCTGGCAAAGATTTAGAGCACACGAAATATCGTAGACCTTTTGATTGGGTTGAGATTCCAGATGCACATTTCGTAGTTCTCGCCGAATATGTAACAACAACTGATGGCACGGGATTAGTTCATCAATCCCCCGCCTTTGGTGCAGACGATCTTCAGGTCTGTCGAAAATACAACCTTCCCGTTGTTAATCCGATTTTGGGCGATGGTACTTTCGAAAAAACTCTCCCCCTAGTTGCTGGAATGTTCTTCAAAGAAGCCGACAAGCCCTTAGTTAAAGAATTAAAAGCACATGGACTTCTCTTCAAACAACAGAACTACGACCACTCCTACCCGCACTGCTGGCGATGCCACACTCCACTGATGTACTACGCCCAACCATCCTGGTACATCCGCACTACTGCCATCAAAGAGGCGCTGCTTCGCGAAAATGAAAAAACTGATTGGCACCCAAGCACGATTAAGACTGGGCGATATGGAGATTGGCTCGAGAACAACATCGACTGGGCGCTTTCGCGCAATAGGTACTGGGGAACTCCGCTTCCTATTTGGCGCTGCGAAAACGGGCACATGATCTGCGTTGAATCATTGGCCGATCTCTCCGCACGTACTGGTAAGGACTATTCCCAACTTGATCCGCATCGCCCGTACGTAGATGAGGTACTTATCGAATGTTCTGAGTGCGGTGACCGTGGGGTGCAGATGACACGAGTGCCCGAGGTCATCGATTGCTGGTACGACTCTGGCGCTATGCCCTTTGCACAACTTGGCTATCCACATAAGCAAGGTTCACACGAAGAGCTCGCTGCCACC
>JACCDL010455475.1_pt1 | contig 10166 bp, 5 predicted proteins | sample 7441931 | NCBI WGS metagenome assembly JACCDL01 (sample SAMN15323437, study PRJNA562643) | freshwater metagenome | isolation source: river surface water | place: USA:Blue River Watershed | collected 2017-08-16
CAATTTCGAAGTCAAGCATGAAAGCATTGCACAATTTGCTGAAATCAAAGACCGCGTAGATGTGATCAACGGCCTTAGTAAAGGTTTTGCCATGACAGGTTGGAGACTTGGTTACACAGCTTCTAACACCACCATTGCAAAAGCCATGGAAAAACTACAAGGTCAGTTTACAAGTGGCACTTGTTCTATTACACAAAAAGCTGCAGTAGCTGCGCTAACTGGTGATCTAAGACCATCTTTAGAAATGACAGAAGAGTTTACGCGCAGAAGAACAAGAACCTTAGAACTTGTAAAAGCAATGCCTGGTTTTATTTGCTTTGAACCTCAAGGTGCATTTTATGTATTCCCGGATGTAAGTGCTTATTATGGTAAGTCTGCAAATGGCGAAACCATTAAAAACGCCGCAGACTTTAGCATGTACTTATTAAATACAGCGCACGTTTCAAGTGTTATGGGTGATGCATTTGGTGAACCTAATTGTGCTCGTTTCTCTTTTGCAAACAGCATGCAAAATATTGAAAAAGCATGGGCGCGCATCAAAGACGCTCTCGCGGCTTTACAATAATCCATGGAAGAAGAAATAGAAAAAAAACAAGGATTACCGCTAGCCCAAAAACTAGAAATGTTTAGCAATAGACTTACTAAAGTGTTCAAGCACCGTAGTAAAATTGCTAGGCGCACCGGCGTGGGCTGTTACCGCATATACGAGCACGACCTTCCTGAATTTCCTTTTTGCATAGAAGCCTACGAAAATAAGATTTACGTATCGGAATATGTAAGAAGGCATGGCATGACCGACGAAGAGCATGATGCATGGCTTCAACCCTCACTAGAAATTATTAGTGAAGTAACGGGCACACCCCTAACTAGTATTTACAAGCGTGAAAGAAAAAAAATGTCTCATAGAGACGAGCAGTACGAAAAAGTAGATACCAAGCAGGAGTTTTTTACCGTGCTTGAAAACGATTTAAAATTTCAGGTAAACCTAACCGACTATTTAGATACGGGCCTTTTTTTAGACCACCGCATTACGCGTGAAATGGTGCGTAAAGAAGCAAAAGATAAAAGGTTCCTTAATTTATTTTGTTACACGGGATCTTTTTCGGTGTATGCGGCAGCTGGTGAAGCAGCCACTGTAACATCAGTAGATTTATCCAAAACGTATTTAGGTTGGGCCGAAACCAATATGGCTATTAATCTATTAAAAGACCCTAGCAAATATTTTTATATCCACGCCGACGTTAAACAGTATTTGAAAACGCTTACACCCAATAGTTTTGATTTGATAGTAATGGACCCTCCTACGTTTAGCAATAGTAAGCGTATGAAAGACTTTTTAGACATTCAAAGAGACCACGTTGAACTTATCAATGATGTGCTTGCTGCAACAACAACGGGTGGTACACTTTATTTTAGCACCAACTTTACAAAGTTTATTTTAGATGAAGCTTCTATAAAAGCTAGCAGCATTAAAGACATCACAAAAACGACAACCGGTTTTGATTTTGAAGGAAAACTAAAACGCTGGTGCTACCGCATAATTAAATAACAATGTTCTATACATAAAAAAGTCCCCTGTATTTTACAGGGGACTTTTTTTTTATTCATCCTAAGTAAAACCTATTTCACTTCTTCAAACTGCGCGTCTTCTACATTGTCATTTTGTGGTTGTGCGCCACCAGCGTCTGCACCTGCAGCACCAGCTTCTGGGCCAGCAGCTTGTTGCGCTTTGTAGATTTCTTCAGAAGCAGCCGTCCAAGCAGTATTCATTTCAGCCATAGCAGCATCGATTGCTGGGATGTCCTGATTTTTATGCGCTTCTTTTAATTTAGTAAGCGCTGCTTCGATTGGCTCTTTTTTATCTGCAGAAATTTTATCACCAAACTCTTTGAACTGCTTTTCTGTTTGGAAAATTAGACTGTCCGCTTGATTTAATTTTTCTACTTTTTCACGTGCTTCTTTATCAGTTGCTTCATTGGCTTTAGCTTCGGCTTTCATTTTTTCAATTTCTTCCTTGCTTAAACCACTACCCGCTTCAATTCTAATTTTTTGTTCTTTACCAGTGCCCTTATCTTTTGCGTGAACGCTTAAGATACCATTTGAATCGATATCAAAAGTTACTTCGATTTGAGGAACACCTCTTGGTGCTGGAGGAATACCATCTAAATTAAAGATACCTAAGCTCTTGTTTTGATTGGCCATTGGACGCTCTCCTTGTAGTACATGGATTTGAACACCCGGTTGGTTATCACTCGCTGTAGAATAAACTTCTGTTTTTTTAGTAGGGATAGTTGTGTTTGATGGAATCATCGTTGTCATCACACCACCCATGGTTTCAATACCTAGGCCAAGTGGGGTAACGTCTAATAACAATACATCTTTTACCTCACCTGTTAATACCGCACCCTGAATCGCCGCACCTAGTGCAACAACCTCATCTGGGTTAACACCTCTGTTTGGTTTTTTACCAAAGAATTTTTCTACAATCTCTTGTACTTTAGGGATACGAGTAGAACCACCCACTAAAATTACTTCATCAATATCTGAAGTGCTGTAGCCAGCATCTTTTAATGCGGCTTCACAAGGCTTCAAACAACGGGTAAATAAATTGTCTGCTAATGCTTCAAATTTAGAACGCGTTAATTTTACCACTAAGTGCTTAGGCACACCATCAACAGCTGTGATGTATGGTAAGTTAATTTCTGTTTCGGCAGAAGCACTCAATTCGATTTTAGCTTTTTCAGAAGCTTCTTTTAAACGTTGAAGTGCCATTGGATCTTTACGTAAATCAATGGCTTCTTGATTTTTAAATTCATCCGCTAAAAAGTCCATGATTACTTTATCAAAGTCGTCACCACCTAGGTGCGTATCACCATTGGTAGATTTTACTTCAAATACGCCATCACCTAAATCAAGTACCGATACGTCAAACGTACCACCACCTAAGTCAAACACAGCAATTTTTTGTTCTGCATTTTTTTTATCTAAGCCATAAGCAAGCGCTGCTGCGGTAGGTTCGTTTACTATACGACGAACGTTTAAGCCAGCAATTTCACCCGCTTCTTTAGTAGCCTGACGCTGAGCATCGTTAAAGTAAGCAGGCACTGTGATAACAGCATCTGTTACTTCTTGGCCTAAATAATCTTCGGCAGTTTTTTTCATTTTTTGTAACACCATCGCAGAAATTTCCTGTGGTGTATACATACGATCATCTATCGCTACACGAACGGTGTTGTTATCACCTTTTGCAACGTTATAACTCCAATGACTAATTTCTTCGGTTACTTCATCAAAACGACGACCCATAAAACGCTTAACGCTGGTAATGGTGTTTTGAGGATTTGTGATGGCTTGACGTTTAGCAGGATCTCCTACTTTACGCTCACCATTTTTTAAAAAGGCAACTACCGAAGGCGTTGTTCTACGACCTTCATCATTTGCAATTACTACTGGTTCATTACCTTCCATTACGGCTACACAACTGTTTGTGGTACCGAGGTCAATGCCTATTCTTTTTCCCATCTAAATTGAATTTCAGATTAATAATCAGGGGTATATACCCAATCTTTATGCCATCTAGCCAAAAAGTGCAAAAATGTCAGCCTTTTTTAGCCAAAATAGGTAGTTTTAAGTATGAGAAGCTTTGTTTTACTCCTCTTGGCTATAGTGGCTACTTCCCTAAATGTCAGGCTTGAAGCCCAAAAAGCAACCATTCCGTCAGTTGGGTTGCACATAAAAAAGTCCATTTTAGTAGCCCCCGGTCATTATTCACTACCCACAAAGGATACCAATAGCATTCAAAAACAGGGCGGCGTCATTATTATAGAGGGCAAAAACATTGTGCTAGATTTAGCCGGTGTGGTACTAAATGGAGCCGGAAATACCCCCTCTTTTGCGCCCAACCAGTTTACTGGTATTGCCATCGAAATTAAACCAGGGTCTAGTCATATCACCATCAAAAACGCCACAATTAAAGGCTATAAAATTGGCATTAAAGCAGATAGTGTGGAGGCGCTTACCATCGACAATTGTGATCTTAGCTACAACTATAGAGACACCCTAAAAAGTAATTTCGAAAAAGAAAATGAAGACGACTGGATGAGTTTTCACCAAAATGAAAATGATGAGTGGATGCGCTATGGTGCGGGTATTTATATAAAAAATTGTAAGGGCGCTACCATTACAAATAATACAGTTACAAACGGACAGTGTGGACTCATGCTTACCAGTTGCACAGATGCGCTTGTTACCGATAATAATTTTTCATTTAACTCCGGCATTGGCATTGGCCTTTATAAAAGCTCCTATAATAATATCAACCACAATCAGCTAGATTTTAATGTGCGCGGATATCATTATAAAAAATACAGAAGAGGGCAAGACAGCGCTGCGATACTCGTGTTTGAACAATGCAACCATAATATTTTTGCTTTTAATTCAGCTACACACTCGGGCGATGGATTTTTTTTATGGGCTGGCCAAACCACTATGGATACTGGGCTTGGCGGCTGTAACGATAATTTTATTTATGGAAACGATTTTTCGTACGCACCTACCAATGGTGTAGAAGTTACATTTAGCAGTAACCTCATTATGAAAAATACCATTACCAATTGTGACCATGGCGTATGGGGTGGATATAGTTTTGAAACAGATATTACTGACAATATTTTTTCGGATAATAGAATTGCCATCGCAATAGAGTACGGACAAAATATAAATATTGCGCTCAATAATTTTAAAGGAGACAAAACCGGCATTAAATTATGGTCACGCGAAAAACAACCAGCTGATTGGAAATATCCTCAACTAAAAAACACAGACAGTAAAAACTACTATATCGCTACCAATAGTTTTGACAATAACAATACGGTATATGATATGATGGGTACCGATAGTATTTATTTAAGTGGCAATACCAAAATCAATACCGGACAGCATTATAAACTTGGTGAACGTATTCATGAAATAGATTCCACCAAGGAAAATGAAGAAGTAGGACTGGATTACGCCGTAGACAAACGCTTACAAAAAGTAAAAGCAACCAGCACCCCTCTCACCTCATTTAGGCATGGGTTAGCAGAAATGCGTATTACAAACTGGGGGCCTTATAATTTTGAATACCCTCTTATATGGCTTACAAACATTGACAGCACTGGGCGCTATCATTTTGAAGTACTGGGAAACGAAGCAGCTAGCTGGCGCATACACAGCATCAGCGGCTTTACCATTACAGACTCTCTAACAGGGGGTTTTCCTGCTGTACTTACTGCAGTTCGTACAAACAATTTAATTGCAGTACCAAGCCCCAAAGAAATTGTTTTTGAATACACCGGACCTGATTACAAAAATGTATTTGGGGAAACTAAAAAAACGGGGAGCATTTTTAGGTATAATGCTTCTATACTACCACCTACTACAACGCACTCGTTTTCTTTCTTTTAAATTTTTATTTGCTAAATGATATATCACACTCAGCTCAAAAGTTCTAGGCGTGTATGAACTTGTTTTTAACTTAGATACCGCAACATCATATGTAAGACCATACTGCAAACGATCTACTATCAAACCTACATATGGGTAAATGGCATCGTCACTTCTATAATATAAACCTGCACTAAATATTTTCCCCTCGTTCTGATCCATGGCCCCGAAATTCAAAATAGCACCCGCAGCAAAATAACTTTGACTTGCTTGGGTTTGAAAAATAGCATTTGTAATCAAAGAGAAATTTTCAGACAAATAGTTTTCCATATTAAAGTGTGTAACAAAACGTGTTGGCAAAGAATTACCCAAAGAGTCTGATAAAAAAGACTGCTTGGGATTATTATAGTGATAACCACTTACACCAAAATCAATATCAGTGTTATCTGCAGTGTAACGATATATCAAACCACTTGCAACAGACATATAAGACTTAAGGGTTGTAAGGCTACTCTCCCCTGTTGGAAGCGCCGTATTGAAGCCCCCTGAACCAAACTGCTCACTAAAAGTGAGCTGTGTAAAATCTAATCTTCTATCGCCATAAATTCCCGCTAAACCCATACCCAAATTATGATTACCATCCTTATCTAATGCTATCATGTATGATGTATTGATCGAGGCATAGGTACTTTTAAAGTATCCATTTAATGACTGATCTCTCATAAAAAAACCACCAATCCCAAACACATGATTCTCCGCTAACTGCTCTTTAAACAAACGAGAATCAACGCTTAGCGTTCCCGTATTATAACTTGTATTATTCCCCACCCATTGTTGTCTGTAATTAGTAAAAACACGTAGATCTGAATTAGAACTGCCTGTTAAAGCAGGATTGATTGTTAGTGGCGAAGCAAAAAATTGAGAAAAATTAGGATCTTGAGCCCTAACAGCCGTTATCGCAAACACAACTATTATAGTAAAAATATATTTTTTCATGCTGAGTCGACTATCGTAATAAAACGGTTTGCCCTTTTTTAAATATCGTAACCCCATTAACATCTATTCCTTCAACAATCCATGTGTATGTATCTAGTGGTTGAGGTATATTATTGTAAATGCCATCCCAACCCTGATTACTATTTGAAGTTTGGAACATGAGCTGTCCCCATCTATTGTAAATCCTAAAAAAATTGAGCGTTTTAATATTTACCAAGAAAGGAAAAAGTAAATCATTTTTACCGTCTCTATTTGGGCTAAATGCTTTAGGCACAAAAATATCAGAATTTTCAAATACAGATACTTTAACACTATCTATGGTAACACATCCAACCGAAGAAGTTAAACGAATCCTATACGTCTGCTCAATTCCGGCATTGAATATTGGCTTTTGGATTGCCCCGTTGTTCAATCCAAAAGATGGTGTCCACAAATAAGAATATCCGTTTGCTATGAATCTGGCAGAGAGTTGAGTTGCTGTATTTTTGATAGCATATACATTGGGATATTTGATGCCAGGTGGCGGATTTTCCACTGTCATATTCTTTGTAAAACTCGCAGAAAGACTACTACATAATTTAGGTGTAACGGTAAGTTTAACGCTAAAAGTAGCAGCCCTTTTATAGGTATATACTGGATTAGATGATGTAGCGCCTTGTCCATCGCCAAAGTCCCAAGCCCAGTTTACCAATCCACTTGATAAAGTATCTGATTCATTAAAAAAAGAAACAGGAACATCAACACAAGCAGTGCTGTTACTAAATTTAGGAACGGCAGCTTTAATAAGTGATAAATTTATTGGAGTAGCTACTTTACTGGTACAACCAAGCGCGATAACATTTACCTCATAACTTCCAGCTTGGCTTGCAGCATATGTAGAATTAGTAGCACCTGCTATTACAGCACCATTTAACAACCACTGATAAGATGTTCCTCCAGTTGCCGTTAAAGTAAGGATACTCTTATCACAAATTGTTGTTTGCGTGGGTGTTACAATTGTAGCAACAGGAAGCGGATTGACAGTTACAATAATTGGTGTTGGATCACTTTTACAACCTGTTGCCGAGGTGCCTACTATATAATAAGTTCCTGAAACAGACACTTTATCAGGGTTTGCTAAATTTTGTGTTGCATTTGCATCTTTCCAGTAAGTATAAAATAAACCAGGAGTAGATCCAGCAGTAATTACTGAAGCTGTTAAATTAATCTCAGATGGACTACATACTGCTGCAGGATTTGTGAGTTTTAATTCTGAAGACCTCACATCCACAACAATACTATCCGCACAAGTAGTAGTCCCATCTGTAACGCTTACCAAATACTTAGTTTTTATTGTAGGATTTACAACTATACTTGAAGTTGTTGCACCATTAGACCAAAGTACAGTTTGACCAGCTTTTAATGCTATTGGACCAAGTATTATGGACGTACCCCTACAAATAGTGGTATCGGACTGAACAATATCTGCATCCACAATACGTATAACACTCGAGCCGTTTGCACTACAACCAAATGTATTTTGAACACCCACAGCATACACTCCATCTTTACTTACACGAAGTGTATCCTGTGTAGCCCCAGCAATAACAGCACCTCCTAATGACCATTGATACGTTTGCCCAGCAACTTTAGGCACATTTAATAATACAGACTCCCCTTTACATAAAATAATAGGTACATCAGATTTTAATGAAACAATAGGACTCGGATTTACTGTAATCTGTTTGATAATCGTATCCTTACAATTATTATCTCCAATAGCAACTAATCTAACTTGGTAATTTCCAGGTAACTTATATGTATGTGAAACATTTGAACCCGTAGCCGTAGTTCCATCTCCAAAATCCCAAAGCTCCAATGTAATTGCGCCTTTTGAAATAGTTGAACTACTCTTAAATCTAAAAACATTTCCCCGTTCACATTGTGGAATAGGTGCATCAAAATTGGCAACTGGATAACTTGCTACAATAGTAACAGGTAGCGTATCTCTACATCCCAATCCGGCAAATGGAAAAACTTCTACCCATAATTTAGTACCTAATGTTTTTCCTGGATTAAGTGTTAATTGTTCTTTGTTGCCTAATTCTTTAGAAAAGTCTGATTCCCACCATTTATATCCCTGAAACCCAGGAGGACCATTTAATACCGTTTTGTTTGGTGGATCACAATCATACGTTACGTCTGCGGTTAAACTACAATTATTATCAACGTCAACATATGCATATCCCCAATGACCTGATTGCGTACAATCTACTGTGAAAAATTCTAATCGTAAATTTCTACCTGCATAAGGGGATAAATTGATGAATGCTTTAGTCCATGGCTTGCATCTAACCATTCGATCTATTGGAGAATCAAAGAAACCTGGTATTCCAGCTGTAGATACATGTTCAAAAGTTCCACAAGGTAAAGACTCTCCAGTAGCAGGGTCTACAAGCCTTGCAACAAATCGAGGCTGCTCACAAAAAGCATGATTGGGATCCTGAAAAACAACTGCATACCGATATGTAATATTAAAATTGGTTGCATTAGCAGGTACGGAAATATTATAACTAATACTTTCTGCTTGAGCACCAACGCTAGTATTACCAAGCCTCACACAGTAGTTACTTCCATCTTGGGGAGAAACCGGAAACAATCCGTAGGGATCAAGGCTAGTAGTTTTCCCAAGCATTGTGTGCCGGTTATTAATAAAGCCTGAACTAGATAATGTTACCCTATTTTGAGAAGAAACACATCTAGTAGTTCCAGTAAATGCATTCCAATTACCAAAATTTCCATTTTCAAACGTAATATTATTAGGGCAAGGAACAGAAGGAAGTGTAACTTCTTGTGTTTGAACAATGACATCATTTGAATTATTAACTTGCACATTTGAAGAGGAACTATTCTGATTAGGCGTATTACTATCAAAATAAAGTGTTGACCCAATTAAGTTGGGCAAACCAAAAGCAGTAAAATCTTTTTCAGATAATTTTTCAGAAAGCAAACGACCATTTCGATTAATTTTCTTCCATTGATTATTTTGTACAACTAGTACTGTTGAATCTTTGAAGTCAACAACCAAATCATAAATACAAGAAATTACTAGACTCCCATTCAAATCAATAAAACCCCACTTGTTATTTTGCTGAACAGCTGCCCTACCAGACTTGAATAATCTGATTTGATTAAATCCCTGCTTTGTCAATAAATCTCCATTAGGTGAATTAATGATCCACTTGTCACCAATTAAAGTTCGAAGGTAACCGTCTTTACCTTTTTCAACTTCAGTATGATTTGCATTTTTACTGTCTGTTTGTGAAATAGAATTATTGAATGTGCAAAAGAAAATAAAGAGAAATGCAATGGTTTTCAAAATCGATAATATTTATAACAAAAATATATAATATTATTTAGATAACATAATAGATAATCATAATATTAAGTATTATTTAATATCCTTGTGGCGATAGTCAAAAAAAGGGTAGCCTAACTAGATACGTTAATAAACCTTTATTTAACCTTAATCCACCCCAGCCTCAACGGCTTTAAACGTAAAGTATTTTTGCATGAAATAACTAAAAGCAACCACAAAAACGGTGGTGGCTAATTTAGATGGCGTGGGATACCAACCCAGCACTTCAACAAAGAGTTTTAGAAAAATATAGTTTAAAATAAGGCAGCCAAGTACCACTATAAAATAGCGAAACAACTGCACTTTTTTTGCTACCGATGTTTCTTGAAAAACCACGTATCTGCTCAGG
>JACCDL010825404.1_pt1 | contig 10158 bp, 10 predicted proteins | sample 7441931 | NCBI WGS metagenome assembly JACCDL01 (sample SAMN15323437, study PRJNA562643) | freshwater metagenome | isolation source: river surface water | place: USA:Blue River Watershed | collected 2017-08-16
AGTGCCAAGTCCAAGTGGCGTATGCAATTGGCGTGGCACGCCCCATGAACATCACGGTGAACACCGCGGGCACTGGCGTGATCTCAGACGACAAGTTGTCGGCCTTGGTGGCCGAGCACTTTGACTTGCGCCCCAAAGGCATCATCCAAATGCTCGACTTGCTGCGCCCCATCTACAGCAAGACCGCGGCTTATGGCCACTTTGGTCGTGAAGAGCCAGAATTCACCTGGGAAAGAACCGATAAAGCTGCGGCATTGAAGGCTGCTGCTGGCGTGAAGTAAACACATCTTCGCTTCTATTCAAGGGCTTCTCGTTTATAGCGAGAAGCCCTTTTCGTTTGCGTCTTTGTCTTCGGTCCTCGCGGATGCGAGTTGGGGTAGCCAGACGCGGCTTACATCGCTTCGCGACGGATGGCGCCGCATCTGCCTACCCCAACCCGCATGTTGTTATTCGAAAAAGTTCAGTCGCAAAAGGTTTTCGCTTTGCTGCACGCGCCAATAGCAACGAAAGCAAATCAAGTTTCCGAAGATTGCTGCAACGCCCACATCTGCGCATAGCGCCCATTCATCGCCAACAACTCCGAGTGAGCGCCTCGCTCCACAATGCGCCCTGCATCCAACACCAAGATTTCATGCGCATCCACGACCGTAGACAAGCGATGCGCAATCACCAAGGTGGTTTTGTTCTGAGCCGCACTTTGTAGCTCGGCCTGAATTGCGCGCTCATTCGCACTGTCCAAAGCTGAGGTCGCTTCGTCAAAAATCACAATCGGCGGATTTTTGAGCAAGGTGCGCGCAATCGCCACGCGCTGCTTTTCACCGCCTGACAGCTTCAAGCCCCGCTCACCCACCATCGTGTCATAGCCCTTGGGCGTTGCGGCGATGAAGTCATGAATGTGTGCTGCCTTCGCGGCTTGCTCTACCTCGTCCTCGGTCGCATCGGTACGGCCATACGCAATGTTGTAGCGCCCGGTGTCATTGAACAATACTGTGTCTTGCGGCACGATACCCATGGCCCGACGCACGCTACCTTGGGTAACGTGGCGAATGTCTTGGCCATCGATGGTGATCGCACCAGCACCCACGTCGTAAAAACGAAACAGCAAGCGAGCCAAGGTGGACTTACCCGACCCCGAAGGGCCCACCACTGCCACTGTTTTTCCGGCAGGAATCTCGAAACTGATGCCATGCAAGATGGGACGGTTGGCCTCATAAGCAAACACCACCGATTCAAACTTCACGTGAGGCGACCCCTTGAGTTGCAATGTGGGCGCATGAGGCGCATCGGCCACCTCGCGTTCTTTTTCAAGCAGGGTGAACATGCGATCAAGGTCGGTCAAGCTTTGTTTGATTTCACGGTACAGCACACCCAAGAAATTGAGTGGGATGTAGAGCTGAATCATGAAGGCGTTGATCATCACCAAGTCGCCCAAGGTCATACGGCCATCGACCACTCCTTCTGTGGCGCGCCACAGCATGCCAACCAATGCCACGGCGATGATGAGTTGCTGCCCCGTGTTCAGCAACGACAGAGAGGTTTGCGCTTTGAGGCGAGCACGGCGCAAGGCTTCTAGGCTTGTGTCGTAACGGGCCGCTTCAAAACTCTCGTTGTTGAAGTACTTGACTGTCTCGTAGTTCAGCAAGGAATCGACCGCCTTGGTGTGTGCGGCTGAATCAAACTCATTCGCTTGGCGACGGTATTGCGTGCGCCATTCGGTCACACCGATGGTGAAGACGATGTACAAGGCCAGCGCCGTCAGCGTGATGCCAGCAAACCACACATCAAATTTCACCGCCAGGATGCTGAGCACCAAAGCGACTTCAATCAAGGTGGGCACCACGCTGTAAAGCGAATATGAAATGAGCGACTCAATGCCACGCACGCCACGCTCGATGTCACGCGTCATGCCACCGGTTTGGCGTTCCAAGTGAAAACGCAAGCTCAAGTCGTGCAAATGTTGAAAGGTTTCGAGCGCGATTTGTCGCGCCGCACCCTGGGTTGCTTTGGCAAACACCAATTCACGCAATTCCGTGAAAGCCGACACGGACAAACGCAATACGCCATACCCTAACAACAAAGACACGGGGACCACGAGAACAGCCATCGGATCGTTGGGCTTGAACGACATGGCGTCGATCAACTCTTTGAGCAACAAAGGCACGCCCACGTTAGCCAACTTGGCCCCCACCATGAAGGTCAGTGCGGCCAACACCCGCCATTTGTATTGCCACAAATACGGAAAGAGTCGTTGCAACGTCTCGCTGTCAGGGCGTTGTTGCAAGCTTTGCCCAGCAGGCGTGGGCGCAGAAGAATGGGCGTGATGACGCATGTTGCACAATGCCTAAAAGTAATTCTTCGATTGTGCCTATGTCTACACACCCCAACCCCCACGCCGTACCTTTGCCCACCGACCAAGAGTTGGTTTTGAAGGTCATTCCCATGCCTGCCGACTGCAACCAAAACGGTGACATTTTTGGCGGCTGGGTGATGGCGCAGGTGGACTTGGCAGGCGCTGTGCTGCCAGCGCGCTACGTCAAAGGTCGCATGGCGACGGTGGCGGTGAATGAATTCATCTTCAAGCACCCCGTCAAGGTGGGCGATATTTTGAGTTTTTTCTCACGGGTACAACGCATCGGAAATACATCGATCAGCGTGAAGGTCGAGGTGTTTGCCGAGCGCTTCAGTGCGCAAGGCGAGTACATCAAAGTAACCGAAGCCACACTCACCTACGTGGCGATCGACAAAGAAGGAAAGCCGCGTGCCATCCCTCAAGCGTGAGCCTCACGACACGATGTAAGCCGCCGTGCCGGTAGACATCAAGGTGCCATCGGGCCCACGAAATTCCATGCGTGATGTGCCCACGCGTGTGCCCACGCGCAAGGCTTGGGCATGGATGGTGAAAAACTCACCAATGCCTGGGCGCAAGTAGTCCACGCGCAAATCAATCGTGCCCAACTTGGCGAAGCGCTCTAGGCGGACTTCGGGCGTTTCTTTGAGGTGTTTGGCAGCCAAACATGCCATCACAGCCGCACTGCCCACCACATCCAGCAAGGCACTGATCACGCCACCATGAATTCGGTTGTAGGCGTAATGGCCGACCAAATCGGGGCGCATCTCTATGCGTGCCACCACCTCTTCTGGGTTGACACTGAGCAGCTTCAATCCGAGTGTGCGGTCAAAGACTATTTTTTCTTCGTAAATTTCACGAAAACCTTCAAGGTATTCAGGCTCAAAAACTGACGAATTGACGAGAAGCTGCGACATGGTGTGAAGACCGATCACAACTTAGAAAAATCAGGTTTGCGCTTTTCCATGAACGCACTAAACGCTTCTTTCGCCGCAGGTTCATGGAGCATGCGACCAAACGAAGCGGCCTCCTCGTTCATTTGTTGTTGCACCAACTGCGCCATGCCAGCTTTCATGAGCCGCTTGGTTTCCAACAAAGAGGACAAAGGCTTGGAAGCCAATTTGCGGGCTTGAACTTGCACATACTGGTTCACTTCGGTGGGCGGCAACACACGGTTGACCAAGCCTACCTCGAGCGCGGCCTCGGCCATGAATGGTTCGCCCAACAACAGCGCCTCTGCCGCACGGTGGTAGCCAAACATTTGCGGTGCCAACAAACTCGAAGCGGCTTCTGGACAAATGCCCAAATTCACAAAGGGCATGGCGAACGCGGCATTGTCACCGGCATAGACCAGATCGCAATGGAACAACAAAGTAGTGCCAATCCCCACCGCAGGCCCTGCCACCGCGGCCAACACAGGCTTAGGGAATTCTGAGATGTTGCGCAGCAAACGGAACACAGGCGCATCCTGACTCGCCGGCGGGTTGTTCAAAAAGTCAGCAATATCATTGCCAGCACAAAACACAGTTTCATGACCTTGAAAAACCAACACGCGCACCTGCGTGTCTACCGCCGCTTGTGCAATCGCATCGGCCAAACTGGCATACATCGCAGCGGTCAACGAGTTTTTCTTGTCAACGCGGTTGAAGGTCAGCGTCATCACACCGGCATCGGTGTGGCTCAAAATTTCATGCATGAAGATCCTTAGGGCTGGACGCGCAGCCAAGTTTGCGTGCGGTAGAAAGGGCCAATATAGCCACGTACTTGCATTTTCTTTCCGCCCTCTTGCGGCACCATTTTGACGGTGTACTCTTTGCCGTTTTCTGGGTCCAGAATCTTGCCGCCGTTGGCCCACAAATTTTCCACAGAGGCATCGGCTTTGAGGCCGCGAATGATTTCCATGCCAGTGATGGTTTGGCCCTTGCGATCGTCCGTGCAGTCGTCGCATGTTTTTTTGGCGTTGGGGTCGTTGCGCAACGACTTCACCACACGGCCACTCAATGTGCCCTCTTTGTCGGTGATTTGGATTTCAGCCTTGGCCTGACCCGTTTTGTCGTCGATGGTGTGCCAATTGCCCACCGGTGTCATTTGGGCAAAACTGGTGCCAGCGACCATTCCAAGTGAGGCCACCAGTGCTTTCAAGACGTTGGTTTGTTTCATGGTTTAAATTTACTCCAATTCAATGAACAAGGATCTCAAGCAAAGACAGCATCTGTCTCCATCAGCACAGACGCCCCCGCACGTGCCGTGATCATGAGCGTGGCCGTCTCTGGAAACAATTTTGCAAAATAAAACCGCGCTGTTTGCAACTTCGCCTGATAAAACGGATCTCGGCTGCCTTGCGCCATTTGTTGCAATGCCACTTGCGCCATGCGTGCCCAAAAATAACCGAACACCAAGTGCCCCGCCACGCGCAGGTAATCCACAGCAGCGGCGCCCACTTCGTCCGCATCTTGCATGGCTTTGTAGCCAATTTCCGTGGTGAACTGGGTCATCTGTTGGCCCAGTTTGGCGAGAGGCGTTAAAAACTCGGCCATTTCTTCATTGCCCTGCTCTTGTGCCACGAGCGCCGCAATTTTGGCGCCGAATTTTTTCAATGCAGCGCCTTGGTTACTCAACACCTTGCGCCCCAGCAAATCAAGACTTTGAATGGTGTTGGTACCTTCATAAATCATGTTGATGCGTGCATCACGCACGTATTGCTCCATGCCCCACTCGCGAATAAAACCATGACCGCCAAACACTTGCATGCAAGAGGAGGTAGCGGTCCATGCGTTGTCGGTGATGAACGCCTTGACGATGGGGGTGAGCAACGCCACTTGATCCGCGGCTTCTGAACGCTCGACGTCGTCCGGATGATGTAACTCTCGCTCAATCAACATGGCGCAATACAGCGCCAACGCGCGTCCGCCTTCCGCATAGGCCTTGGCGGTGAGCAACATTTTTCGCACATCGGGATGCACCAAGATGCTGTCGGCCGCTTGGCTTGGATTTTTCACACCAGTCAGGCTGCGTGACTGAATGCGATCTTTGGCATAGGCCAAGGCATTTTGATAAGCCACCTCCGTCAACCCCAGTGACTGCATACCCACACCAATGCGTGCGGCATTCATCATCACAAACATGGCCGCCAAGCCTTTGTTGGGCTGTCCCACCAAGGTGCCCACAGCACCGTCAAGCACCATCTGACAAGTGGCGTTGCCATGGATGCCCATTTTGTGCTCCAGCCCCCCGCAGTAAATGCCATTGCGCTCACCCAACCGACCATCGGGCTGCACATGAAATTTAGGCACCACAAACAGACTGATGCCTTTGCTGCCCGATGGCGCATCTGGCAGGCGGGCCAATACCAAATGAACGATATTGCTCACCATGTCGTGCTCACCCGCACTGATGAAAATCTTGTTGCCAGTGAGTCGATAGGTGCCGTCCGCCTGCGGCTCGGCTTTGGTGCGCAAGAGGCCGAGATCGGTTCCGCAATGAGGCTCTGTCAAACACATCGTGCCCGTCCACTCGCCGCTGGTGAGCTTAGGCAAATACAGGTTTTTCTGCGCCTCGGTGCCATGGGCATGGAGGGCTTCGTAGGCCCCATGTGTTAAACCAGGATACATGGTCCACGCTTGGTTGGCACTGTTGAGCATTTCATACAAACATTGGTTCACCACCAACGGCAATCCTTGGCCACCATAAGCGGGGTCGGCGCTCAACGCAGGCCACCCCCCCTGCACATATTGCTCAAATGCCGCTTTGAAACCATCGGGTGTTTTCACTTCATGCGTATCGCGGTTGAGCGTGCAGCCCTGCTGGTCGCCAATTTGATTGAGTGGGAAAATGACCTGCGAGGCAAACTTTCCGCCTTCTTCGAGAACTGCGGCGATCGTGTCTGCATCGATCTCCGCATGCGAAGGCATTTGTTTGAAATCGTCTGAAACATTCAGAACTTCATGCAACACAAATTGCATGTCGCGCAGAGGGGGCGTGTAACTTGGCATGTTGAAGTCTCCTTAGTGATGGGTTTTTCTTGTGTTCTTTGTATTTGTTTTGGTATGCGTTGCGCCTGCGCCATAACGCATCAAAATATTTTCAAACCCTTTGGCAGTCCGCGCCAAAGACTTGGATGAGCGCAGAAAACGGGCCTCGTATTGCAACGCCAAGATCAACCCGTGCAATTCAAACACCATCTGTCCTGCGTCTGTGTTGGCCGACAGATGCCCTTCGTCACGGGCTTGCACCACGGTCCGCTCCACCGCCGCCAACCAGGTGTGCACCATGCTCGCCAAGGCGTCACGCACAGGGCCCGGCCGATCGTCAAACTCCGCAGCGCCACTGATGTAGAGGCATCCAGAATCAATCTCTGCCGAAGTCCGCTTGGTCCAATTCGCAAAAAGTTGACGCAAACGCGGCATGCCACGCTCAGCTTGCAAGGCGGGCAAAAACACCTCCGCCTTGAAGCGCTCGTGGTATTCGCGTACCACCGATAACTGCAACTCTTCACGCGAACCGAAATGCGCAAACACCCCGGACTTACTCATGTGCGCCACCTCGGCCAAGGCACCAATGCTCAAGCCTTCTAAACCAATTTGCGTCGCCAAGCCCAGGGCTGCGTCCACAATCGCCGCCTTGGTTTGTTGTCCTTTTTGCAGCGCTTGACTGACAGAAGGGTTCGTTTTCCTTAAAGCAGTCATTCAGAAAAACCTATAAAAGAACGATCGTGCTATTTTGCATGAAATTTCAAGAACTAAACTCGCTCGCTATGCAAGCCACCAGAATTCTCGCCATCCGTCACGGCGAAACACTTTGGAATGTGGACACCCGCATCCAAGGACACCTCAACATTGATTTGAACGAAACAGGCCGTTGGCAAGCCGAGCGTGTGGGGCAAGCCTTGGCCGAAGAGCCGATTCACGCCATCTACAGCAGCGATCTGCGTCGCGCGTTTGAAACCGCACAAGCCATCGCGCATGCACCCGCGCGCTTGGCAGCGCAAACACCCACACCCGCACAAGTGACGCCGCATCTGCAACTGCGCGAACGCCACTTTGGGCACCTGCAAGGCAAGACTTGGGCTGAAATCGAAGCTGACCATCCCGAGGAATGCAAGCTATGGCGCGGCAGAGACCCACATTGGGCACCGTCAGGGGGCGAATCACTGACCGCGTTGCGTGAACGCATCCAAACCTGTGTGAATGAATTGGCGAGCCAACACATGGGCGAGCAAATCGTGCTGGTGGCCCATGGCGGGGTGATGGACGCGCTGTACCGATTGGCCACCCAACAATCGGTTGAAGCCCCGCGCACATGGCATTTGGGCAATGCCGCCATTAACCGTTTGTTGTGGACGCCTCAGGGTTTGAGCTTGGTCGGCTGGGGCGATGTGTCGCACTTTGATCAAGGCCACGGCGCACCCCGCGACGAAAGCACCACCTAATCAGCTGTCACGTCGTCAATCGCTTTGGGGGGCGTCACGCCTAAATGGCGATATGCCGCCAAAGTGGCCATACGCCCACGCGGCGTGCGCTGCAAGAAACCTTGCTGAATCAAATAAGGTTCAATGACATCTTCAATCGTGTCGCGCTCTTCGCCAATGCTGGCCGCGATGTTGTCAAGACCGACAGGGCCGCCGTCAAAACGGTGAATCACGGCCTCCAACAATTTGCGGTCCATCAAATCGAAGCCTTGGGGGTCCACATCCAACATGGCCAGCGCCTTCTTGGCGATGTCTTCGGTGATACGCCCCGTGCCCTTCACGTCGGCGTAGTCGCGCACACGGCGCAGCAAGCGGTTGGCAATGCGCGGCGTACCTCGGGAGCGACGCGCGATCTCAAAGCCACCAGCCACATCCATTGGTGTGTCCAGCAAGCCAGCGCTGCGCACCACAATGCGCTGCAACTCTTCGGCGGTGTAGAACTCCAAGCGCGACACAATGCCAAAGCGATCACGCAGCGGATTGGTCAACATGCCGGCACGGGTGGTGGCCCCCACCAAGGTGAAGGGCTGCAGGTCGAGCTTGATGCTGCGAGCCGCGGGGCCTTCGCCAATCATGATGTCGATTTGGTAGTCCTCTAACGCGGGATACAAAATTTCTTCCACCACCGGTGACAAACGATGGATCTCGTCGATGAACAGCACATCGTTTTTCTCTAAACCGGTCAGCAACGCTGCCAAGTCCTTGGGCTTTTCCAGGACAGGTCCACTGGTGGAGCGCAAATTCACGCCCAACTCTTGCGCAATGATGTGGCTGAGGGTGGTCTTGCCCAAACCCGGCGGACCAAACAACAGCACATGATCCAGCGCTTCGTTACGCTTCTTGGCCGCCCCAATGAAGATTTCAAGCTGCTCGCGCACTTTCATCTGACCCACGTACTCTTGCAGCAGCTTGGGTCGCAAGGCGCGTTCGATCGCTTCTTCATTCGGCGATACAGAGGCAGCAGACACCACGCGGGGGGCCGCCGGTGCGAAGTCGTCGCCAAAGTGATCGGTCTGAATGCTCATCGTCTATTTCGCCAAAGATTTCAGCGCCAGCTTGATGCCCTCGCTCACACCCACCTCGGCAGGCAGCGCTTTGAGTGCCGCAGCGGCTTCTTTGTCGTTGTAGCCCAAGGCCAGCAAGGCTTGCAAGATGTCACTCTGATGATCTGGCGTGGAAAACAAATGGGGGCCTAAGTCTGCGCCCAACTTGCCTTTGAGCTCGAGCAGCAAACGTTCGGCTGTTTTCTTGCCAATGCCTGGCACTTTGGTGAGACGCGCGGCATCTTGCTCAGACACGGCACGGGCCAACTCGTCAGCACTCAAGCCACTCAAAATACCCAGCGCCATGCGCGGACCCACACCTGAGATTTTGATGAGCAGGCGAAACGTGGCGCGCTCAGCCGCCGTGCCAAAGCCAAACAAAATTTGTGCGTCTTCCCGCACCACAAAGTGAGTGAGCAAAGCCACCCGCTCACCCGTGGCAGGCAGGTTGTAAAACGTGCTCATAGGCACATCGACTTCGTAGCCCACGCCATTGCACTCCACCAAAACTTGGGGTGGATTTTTCTCACTGAGGATGCCTGTTAACTTGCCTATCATTGGGGAACCTTTTGAGAGATTATCGACTTGATTCTTCGCCACACCTTCACCCCGCACAACAACACCCGTTTGTCGCACTTGTGCGGCCCCACCGACGAACACTTACGCACCATCGAACTGGCCTTGGATGTGAAGATTGCCCATCGCCACGAGCAATTCAAAGTGGATGGTCACAAGGCCAAAGCGACCCGTGCCTTGGAGGTGCTGCAAGCCTTGTATGAGCGTGCGGCCAAGGCCATTCCGCCCGAACAAGGGCAGCTCATGATGGCGGGCGACAGTGGCATGGAAGAAGACATTCCCACGCTGCAAACCCGTCGCACCGACTTGCGCCCACGCACGCCCACCCAAGCGGCGTATCTGGACAACATTGCCGCGCACGACATCAGCTTTGGCATTGGCCCTGCGGGCACGGGCAAAACCTATTTGGCTGTGGCCTGCGCAGTGGACGCACTGGAGCGCAGTGCAGTGCAGCGCATTGTGCTCACGCGCCCTGCGGTGGAGGCCGGCGAAAAGCTGGGTTTCTTACCCGGCTACTTGGGCCAAAAAGTCGACCCGTATTTGCGCCCCTTGTACGACGCGCTCTACGACCTGATGGGGTTTGACCGCGTGCAAAAAGCCTTTGAGCGCAACGCGATTGAAATTGCGCCACTGGCCTTCATGCGTGGCCGCACCCTCAACAATGCGTTTGTGATCTTGGACGAAGCACAAAACACCACGCCCGAGCAAATGAAGATGTTCCTCAC
>JACCDL010817494.1_pt1 | contig 10150 bp, 6 predicted proteins | sample 7441931 | NCBI WGS metagenome assembly JACCDL01 (sample SAMN15323437, study PRJNA562643) | freshwater metagenome | isolation source: river surface water | place: USA:Blue River Watershed | collected 2017-08-16
GGTTGTTCAGCCTGGCTGAAAATCAACCGGGGTGTAGCGTAGTGGCTAGCGCGCCTGCTTTGGGAGCAGGATATCGCAGGTTCGAGTCCTGTCACCCCGACCATTCGGTTCAGATCCACACTGAATCTTTGAAAATAAATGGCCTGTCTTCTTAAGAAGGCGGGCCCTTTTCTTGTCTAGGAGAAGACCTTGAAAACTGCAGTAGAGCGCATTAAGCCAACCCGTGTGAAGCTCACCATCGAGGTGACTCCTGAAGAGTTCAAGCCGAGCCTTGACCACGCATACGAGCACATCGCCGAGAGCGTCAATGTTCCTGGTTTCCGCAAGGGCAAAATTCCTGCAGCAATCTTGGACCAGCGCGTTGGCCGCCCAGCGATCTTGGCTCACGCCATCAACGACGGTCTAGACACCATTTACCGCGAGGCTATCGAAGCCGAGAAGCTTCGCCCGCTGGGTCAGCCTCAGGCAGACATCAAGCAGACCCCTGACGAGAAGACCTTCGCTGGCAACCTAATTGTCGAAATCGAGGTTGAGGTTCGTCCTGAGCTAAAGCTCAAGGAGTACAAGGGTCTAAAGGTCAAGGTTGACGACATCAAGGTTGAAGCCAAAGAGGTAGACGCCGAACTAGATGCACTTCGTGCTCGTTTCGGTTCGCTTAAGACCGTTGAGCGCGCAGCCAAGAAGGGCGATTTCACCACCATCGACCTGACCGCAACCATCGGCGGCGTGACCATCGACTCGGCGCAGAACATCTCATACGAGATCGGTGCGGGCAACCTGCTTGACGGCATTGATGAGGCGCTTGACACCCTTACTGCTGGCGAGTCAACCACTTTCAAGTCGAAGCTGGTTGGAGGCGACAAGGCAGGTCAAGAGGCCGAGATTTCTGTCACTCTGACCGCAGTCAAAGAGCGCGAGCTTCCAAAGGCTGACGACGCGTTCGCTCAGTTGGCTAGCGAGTTCGACACCCTAAAAGAGCTAAAGGCTGACCTAGAAGCTCAAATCGCACGCTCAAAGAGCTACGGTCAGGGCATCCAGGCTCGCGACCTAGTTACCAAGCAGCTACTTGAACTCATCGATGTTCCCGTGTCTGAAGAGCTAGTCGAAGCCGATGTAAACCGTCACCTCGAGGGTGAAGGTCGACTAGAAGACGACAAGCACCGTGCCGAGGTTCTTGAGCAGAGCACAGAGTCATTCAAGGTTCAGATGTTGCTAGACGCAATCGCCGAAAAAGAAGAGCTTCAGGTTGGCGAAGAAGAGCTGATTCAGTACCTGGTGCAGGCTTCACAGCAATACGGTATGAACCCAAATGACTTCATCAAGACCATCAGCGAAAACGGCCAGGTGCCGGCATTCGTTGGTGAGGTTGCCCGTCGCAAGGCATTGACCGTAGTTCTTGAGGCAGCGGTTGTTACAGACGGCAAGGGCAAGACAGTTGACCTTTCAGAGTTCACCAAGTCTGACGCCGAGGCCGCTGACGCTCACGCAGGTCACGACCACTAATCTCGATTTGAAATTGCCCGGGCTCAGGCTCGGGCTTTTTCATTTTCGTCATTGGCGAACACGTCACAGCATTAGCGTGTTGTGCGGTTATCTTTGACAGGCAACCTTTAGAAACTAGGAGTACTTCATGGCAGATCAAGCAAAGGGCCCAAGCAGCACCTTCGACCGCTTGCTCAAAGACCGCATCATCTGGCTGGGTTCAGAGGTTCGCGATGACATGGCTAACGAAATCTGCGCCAAGATTCTGTTGCTTGCCGCCGAAGACTCACAAAAAGACATCTACCTTTACATCAACTCACCCGGTGGTTCCATCACCGCCGGCATGGCTATCTACGACACCATGCAGTATGTTCCAAACGACATTGTGACCGTGGGCATCGGCATGTGTGCATCGATGGGTCAGTTCTTGCTTTCTTCGGGAACTAAGGGCAAGCGTTATGCAACCCCAAACACTCGCGTTTTGCTGCACCAGCCGCACGGCGGTTTCGGTGGAACCGCATCCGACATTCAGACTCAGGCAGAACTAATCATGTCTATGAAGCGCCAACTTGCCGCTATTACTGCCGAGCAAACCGGCAAGACCCTTGAACAGGTCATGGCCGATGGCGACCGCGACCGCTGGTTTAGCGCCGATGAAGCCCTCGAGTACGGCTTCATTGACCACATCCAAAAATATGCAGCTAGCGCCACCGGCGTCGGAAGCAACTAAGGGAGACAAGTAAATGAATAACCCAAACGTTTTCCAGAGCCCAGATGCTCGCTACATTCTTCCTACATTTGAAGAGCGCACCTCATACGGTTTCAAGCGTCAAGACCCTTACAACAAGTTATTCGAAGACCGCATCGTCTTCTTGGGTGTTCAGGTCGACGACGCATCAGCCGATGACATCATGGCTCAGCTCTTGGTTCTTGAGTCGCAAGACCCAGACCGTGACATCACCATGTACATCAACTCACCCGGTGGTTCATTCACCGCGATGACCGCCATCTACGACACCATGCAATACATTCGCCCACAGATTCAGACCGTGTGTCTGGGGCAGGCAGCATCGGCAGCAGCGGTTTTGTTGGCCGCCGGTGCTCCGGGAAAGCGTCTTGCTCTGCCAAACGCACGCGTTTTGATTCACCAGCCGTCAACCGGTGATGCCGGTCGCGGCCAGGCCTCAGACATCGAGATTCAGGCTCGCGAGATCATGCGTTTGCGCGAGTGGCTTGAAAGCACCCTTTCTAAGCACTCAAAGCGCTCAGTTGCCGAGATAAACAAAGACATCGATCGCGACAAGATTCTGACTGCACCAGAAGCTCTCGAGTTTGGCTTTATTGACCAGGTTTTGACCTCACGCAAAAACGCCTAGCAAATTGACTCATTAGCGGGTGGGCGAGGCTCACCCGCTTTGTCGTTGCTAAGGTTTAGGCTTTTTGCATGACAAAGCTAGGCGAATCGGGCGACCTTCTAAAGTGCTCTTTCTGCGGAAAGAGCCAAAAGCAGGTGCGCAAATTAATTGCTGGCCCGGGTGTCTATATTTGTGATGAGTGCATCGAGCTTTGCAACGAGATCATCGAAGAAGAACTCGGCGCTGCGGTTTCCGAGGGCGTTGAAGAGCTCGACTTGCCTAAGCCACGTGAAATCAAGGGTTTCCTCGACGACTACGTTATTGGCCAAGACCAGGCTAAGAAGGCCCTTGCGGTTGCCGTTTACAACCATTACAAACGCCTTCGATCACGTGGAACTCTAACCGCTGCCGGCAAAGAGCACGATTCGATCGAAATTGCTAAGTCGAACATCCTCATGATTGGCCCAACCGGTTGCGGCAAAACCTATCTTGCGCAGACACTAGCCAAACGCCTTAATGTTCCTTTCGCCGTTGCCGATGCCACCGCGCTTACCGAGGCTGGATATGTTGGCGAAGACGTTGAGAATATTCTCCTGAAGCTGTTGCAGGCCGCCGACTTCGATGTCAAGCGAGCCGAGACCAGCATCATTTACATCGATGAAATCGACAAGATCTCACGCAAGGCTGAAAACCCATCGATAACTCGAGACGTATCGGGTGAGGGCGTTCAGCAGGCATTGCTCAAAATTCTTGAGGGCACTGTGGCCTCTGTTCCGCCTCAAGGTGGGCGCAAGCACCCGCAGCAAGAGTTCATTCAGATCGACACCACTAACGTGCTTTTCATAGTGGCTGGCGCTTTTGCCGGTCTAGAAGAGATCATTTCCGCTCGCGCTGGTAAGAAGGGCATCGGCTTTGGTGCGCCGATTGCTGGCAAGAACGACAATATCGAGATTTTCACTGAGGTTCAGCCTGAAGATCTGCGCAAGTTTGGTTTGATTCCAGAGTTCATCGGCCGTCTGCCAGTAATCGCTTCGGTTACTCCTCTTGACCGTTCTGCGTTGATGCAAATTCTCACCGAACCTAAAAACGCTTTGGTCAAGCAATACCAGCGCATGTTTGAGCTGGATGGTTTTGAACTTGAGTTCGAAAAGTCTGCTCTCGAGGCGATTGCAGACCTGGCCGTTGCCCGAGAAACCGGCGCTCGTGGGCTTCGTGCAATTATGGAAGAAACCCTAGGGCAGATCATGTTCGAGATTCCCGGCAGCGAGGTGCAAGGCACAGTGCACATCACCGCCGACGTAGTTGCGGGCAAGGCCGAGGCACAAATAGTTCCCTTCAAGAGCGCCCGTCAAGAAAAGTCGGCTTAGCAATTGGGGCGCTTCGCCGACCACAAAGCACCGTTTCTTGCCGGAACCGTCGCCTCAATTACTGGCACGGCGGCTAGCGCCGGTCTGGTTTTAGCGGCGTTCACTTCACTTGGCGCAACAAAAGCTCAAACAACCTCGGCAATCTTTGTCTTAATCGCCCTTTATGGCCTTCTTTCAATTGGCTTGAGCATGCGATTCAAGATGCCGATTTCTATCGTCTGGAGCACGCCTGGCGCGGCGCTTTTGATCGCATCCGGAACCCTTGGAATTCCGTTCGCAGACGCAGTCGGGGCATTCATGGTTACCGGTGCTCTGTTGGTTTTGACGGGGCTTTGGCCAACCCTTGGCCGGCTGGTGTCGTCGATTCCTCGACCAATCGCTTCGGCCATGCTCGCCGGAGTAATCTTCAACTTTTGCGTTGCTCCCTTCAAGTCGGCAGCGGCTTTTCCGCTTATCGTATTGCCGGCAATTCTGGTTTGGTTCGTCCTCTACAAATACGCGACGGTTTGGGCTACTCCGGCTGCGATGGTCATAGTCTTCGCACTCACAGCGATCGATCTTGGCATCACAATAGAGCCTTCAGAAGTTATTCCAGCGTTAGAGTTCGTTGCACCAACTTTCGCTCTCGCGGCCATCGTGAGCATCGGTATTCCGCTCTACTTGGTCACGATGGCCAGCCAGAACATTCCGGGAATCGCCATCATGAAGTCTTTCGGCTACGAGGTTCCTTTCAAGCCAGTGCTGGTGACCACGGGTTTGGCTTCGATTGCAGGCGGTTTCTTTGGTGGTTTCTCGATGAACTTGGCTGCGATTACAGCTGCTCTAAACGCCAATGACCATGCACATAAAAATCCGGGTCGTCGGTGGCTTTCATCCGTTTACGGCGGTTTCGCTTATCTGATCATCGCCGCCTTGGCAGGCATAACGGTTGCGTTTGTATTGCAGGCGCCTCGCGACCTAGTTCTGGCAGCAGCGGGTATCGCCTTGATTGGCACAATTATTTCTGCATTGAGTTCCGCCGTAGAAGAGCCCGCTCTGCGCTTGCCAGCTATGGTCACATTCCTGATTACGGCCTCGGGTTTGTCGGCCTTCGGAATCGGCTCAGCTTTTTGGGCCTTAATCGCCGGCTTGCTTGTGTGGGGTTGGCTTAGCCTAAAGCCGCTAAAGTCTAAGGTTTAGTTGAGGCCCCTGCGTCGAAGCAATGGCTCGATGGTTGCATCTTGACCTCTGAAGTTTCGATACATCTGCATCGAATCAAGTGAGCCACCTCGCGACAAAAGTTCGTTTCTAAAACGATCGCCGTTCGAACGCTTAAGTCCACCGTTGTTCTTGAACCACTCCACGGTCTCTGCGTCCAGAACTTCCGACCAAATGTAGCCGTAGTACCCAGCAGAGTATCCGCCAGCGAAGATGTGCGAGAAGTAGGTGCTTCTATAACGAGTGGGTACCGGAGCAAAATCTAGACCATAGCCTGCAATTGCGCCGGCTTCGAACGATTCAACGTCTGTCACTATCTCACCGGCAGAAATCGAGTGCCAAGCCAGGTCAAGCACGGATGCCGCGAGGTATGAAACTGTTGCATGGCCCTGGTTGAAGGTCTCAGTCTTCTTGAGGTTCTCAACCCATTCCTGAGGCAACACTTCGCCGGTTTCAAAGTGCTTTGCATAGTTCGCAAGAACTTCTGGCCAGAGCATCCACATCTCGTTTACCTGAGAAGGGAACTCTACGAAGTCACGCTGCACGCTTGTGCCGCTAAAACGCGGATAAGTTACGTTCGAGAACAGTCCGTGAAGTGCGTGGCCGAATTCGTGGAACAGCGTCGTCGTTTCATCAAAGGTCAATAGCGTTGGCTCGCCTGCTGCCGGCTTTGGAATGTTTAGGTTGTTCACTACCACTGGCAGTTGACTCAGCAAGTGGTTCTGATCGACCAGGTTATTCATCCAAGCCCCACCGCGCTTTGAGTCACGAGTGTAGAAGTCTCCGATGAAGAGGCCAACTGCAGAGCCATCCTCATTGAAAACCTCGAAGACTCGAGCCTCTTGGTGATAGGCCTTCAAATCCGAGCGTTCCTTGAAGGTGATGCCAAAGAGCTTGGTGGCGGCAAAAAATACTCCATCTTGGAGCACCCGTTCTAGCTCAAAATATGGCTTGAAAAGCGTGGTGTCGACGTTGTATTTTTCGATGCGGACTCGTTCGGTATAGAGATCCCAGTCCCAACTTGCGAGCTCAAAATTGCCACCTTCGGCGTGAATGGCTTTTTGAAGGTCAGCCGCTTCACGCTTGGCATTTGCTAATGCGGCCGGTGCAATCTTTCGAAGCATATTGTGAACGTTGTTTAGGTTGCCGGCTGTCTGTTCCGAAAGCACATAGGCAGCGTGATTTTCGAACCCAAGCAATTTTGCTCTCTCGGCTCGAATCGTTGCCATCTCGGTTAAGACCAAGCGGTTGTCGTTGTCGTTTGGGCGCTCTCCCTTTTGCAGCGAGGCCTTCATGATGCGTTCGCGAAGACTGCGGTTGGTGAGGCTCGAGAGCATTGGGTTTCCTGTGAAGTTAACCATTCCCAAAAGCCATTTGCCCTCGATGTCTCTTTCTTTCGCAGCAGCAGCTGCGGCGGCAATCTGACCGCTGGTTAGGCCTTCAAGTTCGGCAACTTCGTCGACCACTACTGCTAAATCGTTGGTGTCATTGAGTAGGTTCTGGCTGAACTTTGTCTCGAGCTTCGAGAGCTGTTCGTTGAATTCCATCAGTTGTTCTCGGTCGGCAGCACCTAGGTTGGCTCCGGCGTGAACAAAGTCGCGGTAGTAGCGCTCGAGTAACCAAGCAGACTCAGCGTCAAGCCCAAGCGAGTCGCTGGACTCGTGAAGGTGTCGGATTCGCTCGAACAACTCTGGGTTCAATCGAATCGCATCGCTGTGAGCTGCCAGCTTTGGGGCAATTTCAGCTTCGATTTCGTCTAGGCGCGCTGTGGTGTCGCTTGAAGACTTGTTGTAGAAAACAAAAAGCATGCGCTCAAGGTATTTTCCCGAACGTTCCAGCGCCACAATGGTGTTCTCAAAGGTGGGGGAGCCAGATTCCAGAATCGCCGTCACTTCGAGCAGCTGCTCGGCGCATCCCTCATAGAAGGCTGGTAGGTAGTGGTCATCTTCGATTAGATCGAATGGTGGCAGTTCGTAGGCTAGGTCGCTGCGAACGGCAAATGGGTTTCTGGCTTCGTTGCTCATTCTTTGAGCCTAACCAAAAAGGGCCACCCAAGTGGGCGACCCTTCTCGATGTTTACAGTGTTGAGACTTTAGGCTTCGTCGACCTCGGCCAGAATGATATCGACCATGGCTACTTCTTCGCCCTCAACGTAGCCAAGCGTGAGAATTCGACCGACCGATTTTAGGTCGGTTTCAAGCAAACGCAAGCTGGTTAGCACGCTCGCCGGCGCCTGAAGAACAGCAGACTCGACCACTGCCTTCATTGAAACCTTCGCGTCTGACTTGGCTTTGCGAACACCCGAAACAGCCTGCGAAGCTAACTCCAGCAAGCTGGCATTGCCTGCATCAAGACCCGATGTCAGTTCTTCGGCGGTTGGCCACGCAGCGCGGTGAATCGAACCGGCGCCGGTCTGCCACCAGCTCCAAACCTCATCCGTGGCAAAAGGCAAGAACGGTGCAAACAAGCGCAACATCACGTGCAGAGCTCGACGTAGCGCAATTGCTGCCGAGGCCTGCTGTGCGGCAGAATATTTTGCCTCGGCGTTGTAGGCGCGCTCTTTGACAAGCTCAAGGTAGTCATCTGTGAAGCCCCAGAAGAAGTGCTCGGCAAGCTCGAGCGCCTTTGTGTGGTCATACGAATTGAATGCGGCAGTAGCGCCTCTAACCACATCGGCAAGGCCCAAAAGCATGGCCTGGTCAAGAGGTTCGCTCACCTTGTCGATTCCGGCCGGAACTTCAAACGAAAGGGCAAACTTTGCGGCGTTTAGAACCTTAATCGCCAAGCGGCGGCCGACCTTCATCTGACCTTCGTCGAATGCTGCGTCGGTGCCTAATCGGGCCGAGGCTGCCCAGTAGCGAACTGCGTCGGCACCATGGTTGTCGATGGGTTCGGCCGGCACAACTACGTTGCCCTTTGACTTAGACATCTTCTTGCGGTCAGGGTCCAAAATCCAACCTGAAATCGCAGCGTTGCTCCAAGGCAATTGACCGTGTTCTTGCTCGCTTCGCAAAACAGTCGAGAACAGCCAGGTGCGAATAATGTCTTGCCCCTGTGGGCGAAGATCATAAGGGTAGACCTTGGCAAACTTTTCTGGGTCGGCAATCCATCCACCGGCTAGCTGAGGGGTCAGAGATGATGTTGCCCAGGTGTCCATGATGTCCATCTCGCCGATGAATCCGCCGGCTACACCGCGTTGAGATTCCGAATAGCCACTTGGAACATCGGTCGATGGATCAATCGGCAGAATCGAGGAATCTGGAACAAGCGGCGAATCGAACTGAGGTTCGCCGTTTTGGTCTAGCGCATACCAAACCGGAATCGGCACACCAAAGAAACGCTGGCGCGAGATTAGCCAGTCACCGGTTAGACCGTTTACCCAGTTTTCGTAACGAACCCGCATGAAGTCGGGGTTGAAGTTGAGTTGCTTGCCAAGTTCAATCAAACGCTCACGGATGCTCGCATCGCGGCCTCCGTTGCGAATGTACCACTGTCGAGTCGAGACAATTTCTAGTGGCTTGTCGCCCTTTTCGAAAAACTTAACATCGTGGCTGATTGGCCTCGGGTCGCCAACCAGGTCGCCTGACTCTTGAAGCAACTCGACCATGCGCTGCTTGGCAGAGAATACGGTTTTGCCAGCAATCTCGGCGAATGCAGCTTTGCCGGCCGCACTCGTGATCACTTCTGGCATTTCAGCGAGGATGCGACCATCCCAGCCGATGATTGCGCGGTTTGGTAGATCTAGTTCGCGCCACCAAATGACGTCGGTGACGTCGCCGAAGGTACAGATCATCGCGATGCCAGAGCCCTTGTCAATCTGAGCTAGACGGTGAGCAACCACCGGAACTTCGACCTCAAAGATTGGTGTGGTTACGGTCTTGCCGAACAGGTGCTGGTAGCGCTCGTCATCTGGGTGGGCAACGAGGGCAACACAAGCGGCAAGCAATTCAGGGCGAGTGGTTTCGATGAAGATCTTTCCGTCTGGGCCATTGAAGCCAACACGGTGATAGGCACCAGGCTGTTCACGGTCTTCCAGTTCCGCCTGGGCAACGGCTGTCCGGAAAGTTACATCCCAGAGGGTTGGAGCCATCGACTGGTATGCCTCGCCGCGAGCGAGATTGTTGAGGAATGCCTTCTGTGAAACAGCAATGGCGTCTGGAGAAATGGTTTGGTAGGTCTGTGCCCAGTCAACCGAAACTCCTAGCTTTCGCCACAGGGCCTCAAACTGTTTTTCATCCTCGGTAGTCAGTTTTTCGCAAAGTTCAATAAAGTTGCGGCGCGAAATGGCAACCTGGTCTGCCGCCTTTGAGCTCTTGTTGTCGCCACCTTCGAATGGCGGCACAAAATTCTCGACGTAGGGCAGCGAAGGGTCGCAGCGCACGCCGAAAAAGTTCTGCACGCGACGTTCGGTAGGCAGGCCGTTGTCATCCCAGCCCATCGGGTAGTAAACCTCTTTGCCAGTCATGCGCTGGTAACGCGCGACAACATCCGTGTGGGTATAGCTGAAAACGTGGCCAACGTGCAGCGAACCCGAAACGGTTGGCGGGGGAGTATCGATCGAATAGATCTGTTCGCGAGTGGCCTCGCGGTTGAAGCGATACGTGCCTTCAGACTCCCAGCGCAGCCCCCATTTTTCTTCGAGACCCTCGAGGCTCACCTTGTCGGGTGCGGCTGCGGGTGAGAGGTAGTTGCTGGTCGAGCCAGTAGGGGCATTATTCACGCGAAAAGTCTCCAAAAAACGGGTTGTTA
>JACCDL010041930.1_pt1 | contig 10146 bp, 10 predicted proteins | sample 7441931 | NCBI WGS metagenome assembly JACCDL01 (sample SAMN15323437, study PRJNA562643) | freshwater metagenome | isolation source: river surface water | place: USA:Blue River Watershed | collected 2017-08-16
CTAGCTAACCACCAAAACTCTCTTATTATGTTGTACAAAATACGAGGAATCTGTAGGATCATTTTTAAAGCAAAACCATTTGCATTTTTTGAATAACGAATTCCATATCCTTTTAGTTTCATAAAACTCAATGTAGGAAAGGCTTCTCTCAAAATAAGTTCATGTGGTCCATCTGTAGCAATGGTTACGCGGTAGCCCAACGCGTCTAATGCAGCAATAATGGGGATGCACCTTGTTGCGTGACCAAGTCCCCAATCAAGGGGTGCGATGAGTACCGATTTTTGTTGCATGGATTAATAAATCTTATTCAAATATAGTTGTAAAAAATTGTAGTTTTGTATCCATGTTAAGAAGCCACATTTATCTTGCAAACAATGATGTTTTAAAAAAACAGAAGCAATTGATATTGTTGTTGGAAATTCATGCGATGTTGTTTCAAATAGAACAGGTAGAACAATTTTATCAGAACATCGAAGTGATGGACCTGAATAAAAGAAAGCTCATTCAAAAACCTCACTTAGTAAAGCGCGTCTTGAAGGAAAACCCAGAGAAGCCTTTTGTTTTTGCCTACCATAAAAATTAATTGAATTACCCTATCTTTAAGAGGACGATTGAAACCAATTGTTTTCATTAAAAGTAAAGGGCATGTCATTTATTACAAAAGAGAAATCGGTTGCACTCTATGCGGCACTTGTTTCATTCGGCACCTATGTTTTTATTTTTGGCTTTAGAAAATCATTTACAGTTTGCACTTTTGAGGGAATGACATTTGGACCAATAGCTTTTAAGACAGCGATGGTGATCAGCCAAATGTTGGGTTATTTAATGGCTAAATTTTATGGCATTAAATTTATTTCTGGACTAGAAAAAAAGGATCGATATAAAATTATTTTTTTACTAACCGGTATTGCTTGGGCAGCATGGCTTTTATTTGCTGTGGTACCGGCACCTTACAGCATTTTGTTTTTATTTATCAATGGTTTTCCGTTGGGTATGTTATGGGGCGTGGTCTTCTCTTATGTAGAAGGCAGGAGGAGCACGGATTTTATTGGCGCCGCATTGGCAGTGAGTTTTATTTTTTCGGCAGGTTGGGTGAAGTCGGTGGGCGCTTGGTTGATGCAGGATTTTAAGGTGGCGGAAACCTGGGTGCCATTTTGCACGGGTCTTGTGTTTGCATTGCCGCTTATATTATGTGTTTGGGGATTAGAAAAAGTACCTGCTCCTTCTGCAGAAGATGAAGCGCTAAGGGCCAAAAGAATTCCAATGACTACGGCAGACAGAAAATTAATTTTAAAACAATATTTACCAGGCGTGATTGCATTTATTGCAATCTATTTATTTGCCACAATCTTTAGAGACATCAGAGATAACTTTTCTGCAGACATGTGGAAGGAGATGGGCTATGCAGCAAAACCATCTACATTTTCTGAAACCGAAATTCCAATCACCCTCTTTATTTTAATCTTGATTGGCGCAGTGGTCGCTGTCAAAAATAGTTTTAAGGCATTCATGATTGCCCATGTATTTATTTTAATTGGCTTTGTGGTTGCTGGTTTGTCCACTTATTTTTTTACCCAACAACTATTAGATCCTTTTTGGTGGATGTTATTGGTTGGCCTTGGTTTATACCTTGTATACATTCCTTTTAACTCCATCTATTTTGATAGATTGATTGCTGCTTTTTCAATTAAAGGCAATGCAGGCTTTTTTATTTATTTAGCAGATGCCATTGGTTATGTGGGTAGCGTTTCTGTGATGTTGGTCAAAGAGGGCATGACCCTTCAGGTAGAATGGACTGCGTTCTTTGCACAAAGTGTGATGCTTTTATCTTTTGTAGGCTTATTAATAACCTTTTACGCTATTTATTATTTTAATAAAAAAAAGAAAACAAATTTTATACCCTTAATATAACAATATGAAAAAATTGTATGTAGTAGTTATTGTGTTTTTATGTTCAATCAACCTCAAAGCACAAGAAAGTTATTTTTATCCAAACACGGGTAAATTCAATGCAGCCATTCCAACGCCTGCACAATTTTTAGGGTATAATATTGGTGAACAACATACAAGACACGAAAGAATTGTAGAATATATAAAACTGTTGGATCAATTATCTGATCGTGTTAGTAGTGAAATTATTGGTGAAACATTTGAACATCGTGCACAAATAGCCGCTGTATTTACAGCCCCTTCAAATCATCAAAAAATTGAAACAATTCGTACGCAACACCTTGCTGGTCAAAAAACAGGCGCAACACAAAATATTCCATTAGTCATTCATTTGGCCTATAATGTACACGGCAACGAACCTTCTTCTAGTGAGGCAGCAATGTTAACAGCTTATTATTTAACTGCATCCGAATCTGATGAAACAAAAGAATGGTTGAATAAGATGGTGGTAACAATGGATCCAAATATTAATCCTGATGGCAGGGACCGACATACCAGTTGGGCTAATATGCATAAAGGTTTTCCACCAGTAGCTGATCCGAATGACAGAGAGCACAATGAAATTTGGCCTGGTGGAAGATTCAATCATTATTGGTTTGATTTAAATAGAGACTGGTATATGGCCACTTTTCCAGAAACTAGAAACAGAATAAAATTCTTTCATAAGTGGAGGCCCTATGTTCAAACAGATCACCACGAAATGGGGACCAATTCAACTTTTTATTTTGATCCAGGAGAAGAGGCAAGCAACAATCCTGTAGTGCCTAATTATTTATATAAAAACATCTATCCAAAATTTGGCGCTTATTTTACAAAAGCGGCGGACCAATTAGGATCTATGTATTTTACGAAGGAGGCCTTTGATAAATTATATCCAGGCTACGGAAGTAGTTATATCAATTTTTATGGAGGTGCTGGCTTTTTATTTGAACAAGGAAGCAGTAGAGGACATGTACAAGAAACAACCACTATTCCTATCACTTTTGCATTTACAATACGCAATCAGTTTACAGCATCACTTGCTACTATTAGGGCTTCTTTAGGAGAAAAAAATAGCTTACTCGAAATGAGAAAAACATTTTATGAAGTTGGAAAAAAACAAGCACAAGAAGCACTGGTAAAGGGCTATATTTTTGGTGATGTGGCCGATCAGAACAGAACCAATGCCTTTGTAGATTTATTACAAACACATAAAATAGATATCTATGAAGTGCCTAATAGTAAAAATTATTATGTGCCAGTGGATCAGGATAATTACGTAATGGTCAGAACTATTTTTGAAAAAGATATTCCATACAAAGACAGTTCTTTTTACGATGCTTCTACATGGAGCTTAATACAAGCATTTAATTTACCTTATTCGGAAGTTAAAGCTGCATTAACACCGGGCGCTAAACTAGAGGGACCTGTCGTTTCTAATCTACCAATGGTTGAAAAAAGTAATTATGCGTATATCGTAAGTAATACAGATTATAATATTCATAAATTCATTTTTGATCTTCAAAAACAAGGTGTAATTGTACAAACTGCCACAAGGCCATTTGGCATCTTGTCGAATGGTGTTTCAAAAAAGTTTGGGTATGGTACAATTGTCATTTCCGTGCAACAACAAAATGTGGATGCCAATAAATTATATGAGCTAATAGCTAAAGCAAGTAAAGACGCGCATTTGACAGTTCAATCCGTATCAACCGGTTATAGTCAATCAGGAATTGATCTAGGAAGCAATTACGTAAAAACATTAAAGAAACCAGAGGTATTAATGATCATTGGTAATGGGGTTGCTGCGCCAGAAGCGGGTGAGGTTTGGCATTTATTAGATCAAAGATTAAGCATGCCAATCACGAAAGCAGATATATTAACCTTCTCAAGAATTGATTTGAATAGGTACAACACCATGATTATGGTTTCTGGAAATTATGCGTTATTGGATAAGTCAAGTGTTGATAAAATTAAAGCATGGGTGCAAAATGGAAACACCTTGATTACCATAAAAACAGGGGCAGAATGGGCAATTAAAAACGGCCTTACTAAACATAAATTAATCATAGACAGTGTGTTTAGTACTGCAAGACAAAACTATGATAGGGCCGTAGAAATTGAAGGAGCAAAAGTATTAGGTGGCTCTATATTTAAAGTAGACTTGGATACAACCCATCCAATCGGATATGGATATACTAATAGAAAAGTATCAGTCTATAAGAACGGCTTGACCTTTTTTCAAAAAAGTACTAACCCTTATAATACCGTTGCGCAATACTTAGACGAACCAGTGGTAGGAGGTTATGTACATCCAACTACTTTAAAGAAGCTGCGCAACAATCCTTCCATATTGATTGGTCAAGAAGGCTTAGGTAGAGTGGTCTTATTTGCAGACGAGCCTAATTTTAGAGGGGCATGGTATGGCACCAATAAACTTTTCTTAAATGCATTATTTTATGGTCAATTAATCAATGTGCCATCAGTAGTAGCCAACGAGCAATCTGAGGAGGCACACGAATAATTACTTTGCATCAAAATCAAGAATAACCCCATTGATACAATAACGCAATCCTGTTGGTGGCGGACCATCTTCAAAAACATGGCCCAAGTGCGCCTTACATTTACCACATTGCACTTCGGTTCTCACCATGCCATGGGAATTGTCCGGTGTATAGATAATAGACTGTTTGGCAACGGGTTCATAAAAACTTGGCCAACCACATCCACTATCAAATTTGGTATCGCTTTTAAATAAAGGATTACCACATGCTTTACAGTAATAAGTGCCAATAGCTTTAGAAGTTTCGAAAGCGCTGGTGAAAGGACGCTCGGTCCCCTTTTGCCTAGCAATTGCATATACCTCTGGACTTAAAATTTGCTTCCACACACTGTCGGGTACGACAACCGGGTCCTTGCTGGTTCTGGAATAATAAGCGTTTTCTTTAGGTTGCATGGTATTCGATTTATTGGGTTGCTTTATCGCGCTTTGTCCACAAGCAGTTTGGCTGATCAAAAGGCAAAAACAAAGTATTTTATACATGGTGTTGATTTCTATATAAAAATACTAACAAGTATTCAGATAATTTGTTGACTAAAATATAAGATCGAGTTAAAAAAAATAACTCGAGTTCGTTATCTTTGTAACCTACTCAACCATATCCCATGTTCAATTTAATTTTATTTGGTCCTCCAGGAAGCGGTAAAGGCACACAAAGTGAAAATATCATCGCCGCCTATGGTTTGCAGCACTTATCAACGGGCAATTTATTGCGTAGTGAAATTGCTGATCAAACAACCTTGGGTATGGAAGCAAAAAGATTAATGGATCAAGGACAGCTGGTTCCTGACGAAGTGGTGATTGGTATGGTAGATAATTTTATGAACGCACATCCAGAAGCCAAAGGATTTTTGTTTGATGGTTTCCCAAGAACGACTGCACAATGTGTTGCCTTAGATGCTTTATTGGAAAAAAAGTCCAACGAAATCAATGTTGTGCTTGCATTGGAAGTGAGTGAAGAAGAATTAGTAAAAAGATTATTAGGAAGAGGTTTAACCTCTGGCAGAAGTGATGATACCAACGAAACCATCATTCGCGCAAGAATACAAGAATACCACGACAAAACCACAGCAGTGGCTACTTATTACAAACAATTTAATAAAGTAGTCTCTGTACAAGGAGAAGGTACTGTTGAATCGATCTATGCCGATTTAAAAGCAGAAATAGACAATAGAATTAAACAACACCAACCGGGTCAATAAAAAAAGGAGCAATATTTATTGCTCCTTTTTTTATGCGTTTATTGAAAAGTTATTCTACTTAAATATTTAATCCTCCGCAAGCGCTTATCACCTGTCCAGTGATATAACTACTCAAATCACTTGCTAAGAATAAAGTGGTGTCTGCAATTTCTTCTGCTTTTCCAAAACGACCCAAAGGTATTTTGTCCAAGAAAGCTTTTCCAGCTTCCCCTTCATTTAAATAATGCGTCATATCTGTTTCGATAAATCCTGGTGCAATGGCATTACAACGAATGTTACGGCTACCCACTTCAGCTGCAATTGATTTGGTGAACCCAATAATTCCCGCTTTACTAGCTGCATAACTGCTTTGGCCAGCGTTCCCGCGTATACCAATGATAGAACTCATATTGATAATGCTTCCGCTTCTAGCTTTCATCATTGGACGAATCACTTGTTTAGTCATATTGAAAACGCTCTTCAAGTTCGTTTCCATTACATCATCCCATTGTTCCGGCGTCATGCGCAATAATAAATTGTCTTTAGAGATACCCGCATTGTTCACGCATATATCTACAGTACCAAAACTAGCCACCACGTCATTCACAAAAGTTTCACAAGCGGCAAAATCACCCGCATTGGCTTGATAGGCTTTTGCTTTCACGCCTAATTTTTCTATTGCTGCTACCAATTGATTTGCTTTTTCTGCACTGCTATCACTTACATAAGTGAAGGCAACATGTGCACCTTGTTCTGCTAATTTTAAAGCGATGGCCGCACCAATACCTCTAGCTGCGCCCGTTACAATAGCTACTTTTCCTGCTAATAATTTCATTACTTTCTGTTTTTAATAAACCAATAAGTATGCATTAAAACAATGCTAATATTTACAAATATAACAGGATTATCCTGTTTTAAAAAACCATACGCAATCCATAACAAACTACCCATGGTATTGGCTATGCGCAATTTTCTTACATCTTGTATCGCAAAAGAACCTACTACCACCGCAGTGGCCACCCATCCTAACGCATCTGTCATTTGATTTTATTTTAATTATAATTCTAACCTTCTTGGTGAATCAATTTTATTTCTTCTAGATATTTACGCTCATTCGACAAGCGAGGCACTTTGTGTTGACCCCCTAATTTACCTTTTCTTTTTAACCACTCGTGGAAACAATCTTTTTTAACTGCAGTAATTTGTGGTAAACCTAATGCAATGTCTTTGTGTCTTTTTGCTTCGTAATCACTATTAGCTGCTTGCAAGTTTTTGTCTAATTCAATTGTAAAGGCATGCATGTCAGCTGGCGCTGCTTCAAATTCAATCAACCATTCGTGCGCACCCGCACCCTTGTCTGACATATAAATAGGTGCTGCAGTATATTCTTTCATCACCACTCCAAAATGGGCGCAGGTTTCACTAATTGCTTTGTCACTATTGTCTGCAATTACTTCTTCTCCAAAAGCATTGATGTATTGTTTTAATCTTCCGCTCACCTTGATACGGTAGGGTTCTAGGGTAACAAACTGTATGGTGTCTCCCACTAAATAGCGCCATAATCCTCCGTTGGTGCTAATAATAATGGCATAGTTTTTTCCTAACTCAACTTTATCTAATCCAATTGTTTTTGGATTTTCTTTTCCGTATTCTTCAATCGGCATGAATTCATAAAAAATACCATGGTCTAAAAAAAGTAACATGCCTTCTTCGTCTAATCTATCTTGCGCTGCAAAAAATCCTTCACTTGCATTGTATATCTCAATATAATTACAGTCGCCACCAATTATTTTTTTAAACTGTTCTCTATAAGGTGTAAAAGAAACCCCTCCATGAATGTACAATTCAAAATCTGGCCAAACCTCTTTGATGGTTTGCTTACCTGTAATTTCTAAAATTCTTTTTAATAAGACCAAGGTCCATGTCGGCACGCCAGCTATGGATGTAACTGATTCTTGTATCGTGCTTTGTGCAAGCATTTCGATTTTAGATTCCCATTCGTCCATCAATGCAATAGATAATTCTGGCACTCGAATTAAACCAGACCAAATGGGTGCATTCTGAAGCAAGACCGCACTAAGATCGCCATATTGAATGCCTTCTTGAATTGGATGTACCTGATGGCTTCCACCAATAACCAACCCTTTGCCGGTCAATAAATCACTATCCGGAAAAGCATGATAATAAATAGTCAACACATCTTTAGAGCCTTGAAAATGATTGTCTTCAATACTTTCTTTACTTAAAGGGATAAACTTGCTTTTATCACTGGTGGTCCCGCTACTTTTGGCAAACCATGCTACAGGCGTATTCCATAAAACTGCGTTTTCCCCTTCTAAGGTTGGATCGATATATGGCTTAAGGTCTTCGTAGGAATGAATGGGAACCGTTTCTTTGAATTTTCTAATGGTAAAGAGGTTGCTAAACTGGTACTTTCTTCCAATATGTGTGTACTGGCCATGTGTAATCAAGTCTTGTAATACCTCACGCTGAGCCGCAATTGGATTTTTCATCCAGTTTTCAATTTGCCAATAGCGCAATCTTGCCAATCTTGATAAAGCAGGGCTAAAGATTTTCATAGGCTATTTTTGTCCCATTTCGATGATCCAATCTTTGCGTTTTAATTCAAAGTTGGTCCCCAGGTACAAACGTCTTACTTGTTCATCTTCTGCTAATTCTTCGGCAGTACCATGTTTAAATATTTTTCCTTCTATCAATAAATAAGCGCGATCACAGATAGACAATGTTTCATTTACATTGTGATCGGTTATTAAGATACCAATGTCTTTTAATTTTAACCTTGCAACCACAGACTGAATATCTTCTACTGCGATAGGATCCACGCCAGCAAAGGGTTCGTCTAATAAAATAAATTTAGGATCTACTGCTAATGCCCTGGCGATTTCTGTTCTTCTGCGCTCTCCTCCAGACAAACTGTCTCCGTTATTATTTCTTACTTTCTGTAAATTAAATTCATCTAAAAGGGTTTCCATTTTATGCAAGCGTTCTCCTTTGGTCAATTTGGTCATTTCCAAAATGGCCATGATATTATCTGCGACAGATAACTTTCTAAACACACTCGCTTCCTGTGGTAAATAACCCAAACCCATCTGTGCACGTTTGTACATAGGCAAATGGGTAATATCTTCTTCATTTAAAAACACGCGACCCTCATCTGGCGCAATCAAACCTACCACCATATAAAAAGTGGTAGTTTTACCCGCTCCGTTAGGACCTAATAAGCCCACAATCTCCCCTTGCTTTACAGATACGCTTACCTGGTCAACCACCTTGCGGCCCTTGTATTGTTTAATCAGCTTATCGGTATGAATGGTAAGTATCACGGTTGTTATTTGTACAAAAATAAGGGTAAAAAAGCCTATTTGAACCTAGTCAAATAATATTAACTATTTTTGCATTCTATGCACGTAACTGAACATTTAGCGAAAGCAACCGACACTTTAGTCTCCTTTGAGATTTTACCACCTTTAAAAGGTAAAACCATTACTTCTATCTACGATCATTTGGATCCCTTGATGGAATTCAAGCCCTCTTGGATCAATGTGACTTACCATCGAAGCGAAACCATGTTTAAGAAAAAAACAGATGGTACTTTCGAAAAAGTTGACGTGCGTAAGCGCCCAGGCACTGTGGGTATTTGTGCTGCGATCATGAACCACTATAATATTGATGCTGTACCGCATATTATTTGTGGTGGATTTACAAAGCGTGAGACCGAAGATGCTTTAATTGATTTACAATTTTTAGGCATAGACAATGCATTAATCCTAAGAGGTGATGCTGCTAAGAATGAATCTAGCTTTGAACCAGAGCCGGGTGGTAATAAATATGCGATTGACTTATTGAAACAAGTAGGTCAACTGAATCAAGGGATTTATTTAGACGAAGACATTTTAAACGGGGGAAAGACCAATTTTTGTATGGGTGTAGCAGGTTATCCAGAAAAACATTTTGAGTCTCCTAATTTTGAAATCGATTTACAAAAGACCAAAGAAAAAGTAGACGCAGGCGCAGACTATATCATGACCCAAATGTTTTTCAACAACCAAAAGTTTTTGGATTATGTGAAAGCTTGTCGCGATATGGGTATAACTGTGCCGATCATTCCAGGCTTAAAGCCAATCACTAATAAGAAGCAATTAACGATTCTTCCAAGAATATTCCACGTGGACATTCCAACAGAACTTTCTAATGCCATCAACAAGTGCAAGACAGATGCGGAATGTGAGCAAGTAGGTACAGAATGGTTGATCCAACAAAGTAAGGAATTAAAAGCAGCAGGCGTGCCTGTATTACATTACTATACCTTAGGTAAACCTAAAGTAATCAGAGACGTTGTTTCTGCTGTATTTTAATTGAATCCTTTATTTTTTTTGCTGAGAGACTAAGAAATCATGGAATTGTTCTACTGATAAATTCTTTGCAATGATTTTTTTATCCTTATCCAATAAATAA
>JACCDL010165435.1_pt1 | contig 10143 bp, 9 predicted proteins | sample 7441931 | NCBI WGS metagenome assembly JACCDL01 (sample SAMN15323437, study PRJNA562643) | freshwater metagenome | isolation source: river surface water | place: USA:Blue River Watershed | collected 2017-08-16
GCTTTAACAAGCTTTGCAGCCCCTCCAATTTTGATGGTTGCCAGCGCCTGGGGCTGGGACACAGCCTACGTCTTCCAAACTTTTGGCATCAAAGCTGGTTTGGCTGTTGTCGTGAATGCAACACTCGTGACCTTACTAGTAAGAACTGACTTACCTAAAGTGAACGCCAATGACCACAAAGATGAAATCCCCTTATTTGTGGTGGCCGTTCATTTGCTGTTCTTAGCTGGCATTGTGATTTTTGCTCACCACCCGGTTGTATTCATGGGCTTGTTGTTATTCTTCATGGGTTACACACATGCTTACGCTAAGTTTCAAAATCCCCTGTTGTTAAAAGAGGCCTTATTAGTTGCTTTCTTCTTGGCAGGTTTGGTCGTGCTTGGCGGTATGCAGCAATGGTGGTTGCAACCTATTTTAGAAAACATGAGCAGTACTTTGGTTTATTACGGCGCCACTGCTTTGACAGCAATCACAGATAATGCTGCTCTTACCTATTTGGGATCTTTAGTTGAAGGTACCAGTGATCAGTTTAAATATGCTTTAGTGGCGGGCGCCATCACTGGTGGTGGCTTGACGGTGATTGCCAATGCTCCTAATCCGGCTGGCATGTCTATTTTGCGCGAACATTTTCCTGACGGTAGCGTTTCAGCCTTATGGCTTTTCCTAGCCGCTTTACCACCGACGATTGTTGCCATCATTGCATTCCAATTCATTTAATTGCGCAATCAAAAAATGAAAAAAGTTTTCGTCAAAACCTTCGGATGTCAGATGAATGAATATGATTCTGACAAGATGGTAGACGTGCTTCATCATCACGATGGTATGGTGAAAACAGATACCCCAGAAGATGCTGATGTCATCCTCCTGAACACTTGTTCAATTAGGGAAAAGGCTCAAGAAAAAGTTTTTTCTGATTTAGGCCGTTTAAGAGAACTCAAACTCAAACGACCAGAAATATTGATTGGTGTTGGTGGTTGCGTGGCCAGCCAAGAAGGTAAGCACATTGTGAATCGGGCCCCTTATGTCGATATTGTGTTTGGCCCACAAACACTGCACCGCTTACCTGATTTGATTCAGGCACGTCAAACCAGCGGTCTGCCACAAGTTGATATCAGCTTCCCAGAAATTGAAAAGTTTGATCACCTACCGCCAGCAAAGGTAGAAGGTGGGGCTGCCTATGTTTCGATTATGGAAGGTTGCTCAAAGTACTGTAGCTATTGCGTAGTTCCCTATACACGAGGTGAGGAAGTTTCAAGGCCATTTGAAGATGTACTCACTGAAGTTGCTAGCCTGGCACAACAAGGGGTTCAAGAGATTCATCTATTAGGTCAAAACGTGAACGCTTACCGAGGCACTATGGCTGACTCTGAAGAGATTGCAGACTTTGCCATGTTGCTTGAATATGTTTCAGATATTCCAGGAGTAGAACGCATTCGTTTTACAACTAGCCACCCCAAGGAATTTACTCAGCGATTAATTGACGCCTACGCCAAGCTACCTAAATTGGTCAATCATTTACATTTACCTATTCAGCATGGCTCAGACAGGGTTTTGGCCAATATGAAGCGTGGCTACACCGTCCTTGAGTACAAGAGTGTGATTAAAAAAATTAAAGCCATTCGGCCCAACATTTCTATTTCAAGTGACTTCATCGTAGGCTTTCCAGGTGAAACTGAGGAAGACTTTGAACAATTAATGAAATTAGTCAAAGAACTCAAATTTGACAATAGCTTTTGCTTTACCTATAGCGAACGCCCGGGCACACCAGCAGCAAATCTAAAAGATGACCTACCCTTATCCGTCAAAAATGAGCGCTTAAAAAAATTGGTCGCATTGATTGATGAACATGTTTTTGAAATCAATCAAAGCATGGTTGGTAAAACTGAGCGTGTCATGATGGAAAGCATGGCTCGCGATGAAATTCACTTACAAGGCCGAACCGAAAATGGTCGCGTGGTTCTGATTGATGTAGGAACAGAGCAAGCTAAGCGACTCATTGGCCAATTAATGCCTGTTCAACTGACTGAAGCCATGCCTCATTCTCTGCGTGGGAAATTAGTACTTCAAGAATGACACAAACACGCCGTTTAAATCTTGAAATCCAATTCGCCACACAATCATTGGCGGACAAATGGTCTGAATTAATCCCCAAAAGAAAAGTGGCTCGCTGGATTAGGCAAGCGCTCCAAAAAGATGCAAGTATCACTGTGAGATTCGTTGGAAATGCCGAAGGAAAGAGGCTAAATGCCACTTATCGCGGCAAAGATTACGCCACCAATATTTTGACTTTTCCTTACGACATTGATTCAAAAGATTTGTCATTAATGGCTGATTTGGTGATTTGTTTGCCTGTTTTAAAAAAAGAAGCTCTTGCCCAAAAAAAATCTATTGAGCAACATTTGATTCACCTGATCGTGCACGGAACCCTGCATGCTCAGGGCTTTGATCACGAAGATGAAGTTGAGGCTGAGGCCATGGAATCTTTAGAGATTTCTATTTTGAAAAAATTAAAGCAACCAAATCCTTACTGCTGAATTCACATAAATCAGTTATCCTTAACCATTATGACTACAGAACCCGAGTCGAAAAGCCTCTTAGAACGCATCAGTGCATTACTGACGCCCACCCCATCCTCTGCCTCTGAACAAAGAAAAGAACTTCTTGAGACGCTTAAAGAAGCTCAAGCAGATGGCCTAATTGATGCTGATGCTCTATCAATGATTGAGGGGGTTTTTCAGGTCAGCGAACTTTCTGCTAGAGATATTCTGATTCCAAGAGCTCAAATTGATTGGATTGATATCAATGAATCTGTTCAAGATACCATTGCAGAAGTGATTCGCGCTGCCCACTCACGTTTCCCAGTCTATGAGAACAATCGAGACAATGTGATTGGTATTTTGCTCGCTAAGGATTTATTACGGCACTCTCAAGAAGAAGATTTTCAGATCAGAGATTGGCTAAGACCCGCTGTTTTCATACCAGAATCAAAGCGCTTAAGCGTTCTTTTAAGAGACTTCAGAGAGCATCGCAATCACATTGCCATAGTTGTTGATGAATATGGTGGCGTTGCAGGATTAGTCACGATTGAAGACGTCCTAGAGCAGATTGTGGGTGATATTGAGGATGAGCACGACACGGATGATATTGAAGACAACATCATCACCGTGAGTGAATCAAAGTTCAGAATTCGTGGAATCACAGAACTAGAACAAGTCAATGAAGCACTGCAAACTACTTTTGAGGATGAAGACAACGACACCTTAGCAGGCTTTATCCTTAAAAAATTAGGTCGCGTTCCCCATAAAGGCGAAACTATCAAAATTGATAACATTTTGTTTGAAGTTCAAAGAGCCGATGCTCGACAAGTTCATGTGTTGCTAGCCACCCGTTCAACCATTGATTAAAGCCTTTCTTTTTTTCTTGCTGGGAGGTATTTGCTCCTGGTTAATTGAGCTGCCCTATGGTGGCTGGTTTTTGATTGCTGGACTCACTGTTTTTATTCATTTTATTTTTAAAGAAAAAAACTGTTTCAGATATTCATGGTTATTTGGCCTGGGTTACTTTTGCAATGCTCTGTGGTGGATTTTTATCAGCCTGCATGATGTTGGAAAGATTGCAACGCCGATTTCAGCATTAGCAGTTATCGCACTCTCTGCTTATTTGGCTTTATTTCCAGCTAGTGCTTTTAAATTAGCTCATTCATTTCATTCATCCGCTGCAAAAGTTTTAGGATTGGCCAGCGCCTGGGTTGTTTTTGAGTGGTTACGTGGTCAATTATTTACAGGCTTCCCATGGGCTGGGATAGCAGAATCTCAAGTTGAAGGTCCCTTTTTTGGCTGGGGCGGTATATTAGGTGGGCTGGGTTGCGCATGGTTTTGCTTGGGCTTGGCTGCTTACTTAAGCGAATCAAAACACAGTCTGTTTACCAAGTTTGTGGCATCTCTTACGATTATTTCGGGTAGCCATGCAGTTGGCTTAATTTCTTTTACCGAACCCATTGGTCGGCCTATTAGCGTGACCCTCATACAAGGCAATTTTCCACAAGCACTGAAGTTTGATCCTGAATATGTTCTCTCGCAAGTTAGCTTTTATCAAAACACCATTAAAAATAGCTCAAGCCAACTTGTGATTGCTCCTGAAACAGCCTTACCCGTTGAAATTAAAACCCTGAATCCTGAATTGGTTGAAAGTTTCAGACCCACCTCCCCGAATCAATCTGTGATTTTAGGTGCCGTTAGCCGCAACTCAAGCGGCCTTCCCACCAATTCTGCTATTGGACTTAATCAAAGCAAATTGATTTATCAATACGATAAAAGTCACTTGGTTCCTTTTGGCGAATTCATTCCTTGGGGCTTTCAGTGGTTTATTGATTTATTCAAAGTTCCTTTGGGTAATTTTGGCCGAGGGTCAAACCAACAATTACCATTTATTCATGAGCAGCCAACTGGGCAAGTTGCAATTGGTTTGATGATTTGCTATGAAGATGTGTTTGGAGATGAATTGGCTAAACGCCAAAAAACATCTTTAGTCCCTCATCATCTTTGGGTTAATTTAACTAATTTGGCCTGGTTTGGTGAAAGCAATGCCCCTGATCAACAACTACGGCTTGCTCGCCTCCGCTCAATTGAAACAGGCATCCCAACATTGAGGGCCACCAATACGGGTGTCACTGCCGCCATTGATCATCAAGGTCAAATCATCCATGAATTGCAAAAATTTGAGCAAGGCGTTCTGAAAACTGAGATTCAGGGCTATCAAGGCAAAACTCCCTACGTTTGGTTTGGAGATTTACCGATACTGATCATCAGTGGTCTACTTCTACTTTGGGCTTGGCGCCAAAACAAAAAATAGGCCATACCCTGCCAAGAAAGGTAAAATCTGAAGGTTCAGGAAACCTATCATATGCTTACCTTTCAGCAAGTTATTCTTACTCTACAAAATTACTGGGACCAACAAGGTTGCGCCCTCCTTCAACCCGTTGACCTCGAAGTGGGGGCTGGCACATCGCATACAGCGACTTTTTTAAGGGCCATTGGTCCAGAACCATGGAAGGCTGCTTACGTCCAACCATCACGTCGCCCTAAAGATGGTCGTTATGGTGAAAATCCTAATCGATTACAACACTACTACCAATACCAGGTTGTCCTAAAGCCAGCGCCTGAAAATATTTTGGATCTCTACCTGGGTAGCCTTGAGGCACTCGGTTTGGATCTCAAACAAAATGACATTCGCTTTGTTGAGGATGATTGGGAAAATCCGACTTTGGGTGCTTGGGGTTTAGGTTGGGAGGTGTGGCTTAACGGTATGGAAGTGACTCAATTCACCTACTTCCAGCAAGTCGGTGGTATTGATTGCAAGCCCATTTTGGGAGAAATCACTTATGGCCTAGAACGCTTGGCCATGTACCTTCAAAAAGTTGAGAATGTTTACGACCTTGTTTGGACAGATGGCGTGAGCTATGGTGATGTTTACCATCAGAATGAGGTTGAGCAATCGACTTATAACTTTGAATACTCCAATGCTGATTTGTTATTTCAGCAATTTGGCAATTACGAAAATGAAGCCAAACGCCTAATGGAAATACCATTGGCTTTACCTGCTTATGAAATGGTTCTAAAAGCAGCCCACACATTTAATTTGCTAGACGCTCGAGGCGCGATTTCCGTGACTGAACGTGCTGCTTACATTGGACGCATTCGCAATTTATCTCGCAGCGTTGCTCAAGCTTATTACGAATCAAGAGAAAAACTAGGTTTTCCTATGTGCGCAAATTTGAGAGGTGCCCAATGACGCAAGCACCACTGATTATTGAATTATTCACAGAAGAATTACCCCCAAAAGCTTTAAAAAAGCTTGGTCTTAGTTTTTCTGAAACCATTGAGCAATCTCTTAAGAGTCAAGGGCTACTTCTTGACTCTAGTATCACTAACTCTTTTGCTACACCACGTCGTTTGGCAGTTCATTTTTCAGCCGTTTTAGAAAAAGCAGCCAATCGTCAAGTTAAAGAAAAGTTATTACCCGTTTCAATTGCATTAGATAGCGATGGCAAAGCAACTGCACCATTGTTAAAAAAGTTAGCCGCTCTTGGTCACCCTAACATCTCTATTGACCAGTTAGAACGCCAAGGTACAGAGAAATCTGAAACGTTTTATTTGAATGTCGAAGTCTCTGGTAGCACCCTAAGTGAAGGTTTGCAGTTGGCTTTAGAGCAGGCCATTGCAAAGTTACCGATTCCCAAGGTCATGCGCTATCAAATAGCCCCCGGAACAGCGCAGGTACAGGATGTTGAATTTGTTCGCCCTGCTCATAGCTTACTTGCACTTCATGGAGCCACAGTGGTTCCAATTGAAGTATTAGGGCTCAAAGCCCAAAACACGACTGTGGGTCATCGCTTCCTCTCAAGTGGCCATCTTGTGATTGACCATGCAGATTGTTACTCAAAAGTACTCGAGGACAGCGGCAAGGTCATTGCAAGCTATACAGGTCGCCTTGAAAAAATTCGTGCAGCCTTGCAATCGGCTTCTAAAGGTCAAGAAGTATTAATGCCTGAATCTCTTTTAGAAGAGGTTTGCTCATTGGTTGAATGGCCAGTTGTATATACCTGCGAATTTGAAAAAGAATTCTTGGAAGTTCCTCAAGAATGTCTAATTCTAACCATGCAAACCAATCAAAAGTACTTTGCTATGACCAATCAGCAAGGTAAGTTAAGTCATCAATTTTTGATTGTTTCTAATATTGAGACCAAAACACCTGAAGCCATTATTTCAGGCAACGAACGTGTGGTGCGCCCAAGATTAGCTGATGCTAAATTCTTCTATGAACAAGATCGTAAAAAATCCTTGATTGAAAGAACACCACTCCTATCCAAAGTGGTGTATCACAATAAATTAGGCACACAACTAGAAAGAACTGAGCGTGTGGCCAAAATTGCCAAAGCCATTGCTACAGAGCTAAAAAAATCTTCCCCTGGCGTCGATATTGACCTCGCAGTTCGAGCCGCTCAGATTGCCAAGGCTGATTTATTAACTGACATGGTCGGTGAGTTTCCAGAACTACAAGGCATCATGGGGCGTTACTACGCTAAGAATGACGGCGAACATGCCGATGTAGCAGCGGCCTGCATGGAACACTACGCTCCACGATTTGCGGGGGATCAGCTACCAAAGACCGATACAGGCACTGTTTTAGCTTTGGCAGATAAACTTGAAACTCTAGTAGGTATTTGGGGAATTGGTTTAGCTCCGACAGGTGAAAAAGATCCTTTTGCTCTTCGCAGACACGCTTTGGGCATTTGCCGAATCTTGCTTGAGAAGAAATTACCTCTGAATATCTGTCAAATTCTTGAAAGCACTCTAAAAGAATTTAGCCAAGCCGAGGTTCATCAAACCGCTAAGGTAGAAGTCATTCATGGGTTTATTCTAGATCGACTACGTGCTTATTTAAAAGATCAAGTTTTGGATGGTAAAAATTATTCAACCAACGAAGTTGAGTCAGTGGTTAGCCAAGAACCACAAGTATTCAATGACGTTTTAGAGCGCTTAAAAGCTGTGAGACTCTTTGCTGGCTTGCCAGAAGCAAGCGCATTGGCTGCTGCCAATAAGCGCATTGGTAATATTTTGAAAAAGGTTGATTTTGCGATTGCAGAAAAAGTGGAGTCTGATTTACTCACTGTAGCTGCTGAGAAATCTTTATCCAATGCCTTGGATCGAATCATGCCGCAAGTCACTCAGTCATTTAAAAATGGGCAATTTACTGAAGCACTTCAGTCATTTGCAACCTTAAAGTCAGACGTTGATAACTTCTTTAATGACGTGATGGTCATGGACCCTGACGAAAAACTCAAAAACAATCGCTTGGCTTTGTTATCTAAATTACATGGCTTGATGAACCAAGTGGCTGACATTGGCAAATTGGCCGCCTAATCATGGCAAGTAAATTAACTCACTCTAAATTAGTGATTTTGGATCGTGATGGCGTCATCAATCATGACAGCGACCATTACATCAAATCTCCTGATGAATGGGTTCCCATTCCAGGAAGCTTAGAAGCCATTGCCAAACTTAATCAAGCTGGCTATCGAATTGCTGTTGCCACAAACCAATCAGGGATAGGTAGAGGCTTGTATGACATGGATACCTTGAATGCCATCCATGAAAAATTTCATCGTCTACTCAGCAAAGTGGGTGGTCAAGTCGATGCCATCTTTTTTTGCCCACACACCGATGCCGATCAATGTCATTGTAGAAAACCTCTTCCTGGAATGATTGAACAAATAGCACAACGTTATGGTATTTCAATCAAAGGCATTCCAATTGTGGGTGATAGCGTTAGAGATCTAGTGGCTGGTGTGAATGTTGGCGCAGAACCTCATTTGGTACTAACTGGCAAAGGTGAAAAAGCCCGCGCCAGCGGAGAGCTCCCTCCATACACTGCAATCCACCAAGATTTAATGGCTTTTGTGAACCACTTCATTGGGCGGTCATGATTTACATTCGCTCAATAATTTTTTTCATTCTGATGTTGGTCATTACGCCAACTTATGCTGTGGTCTGTTTGATAGTTTTTCCAATTATTGGTGCCTCTCAACGGTATGAGTTTGTCAAAGGCTGGAATATCACCATGACTTACTTAGCCAAAGTAATTTGTGGAATTGAATATGAAATCAAAGGATTACATCATTTAGAAGCCATGATCGATAAGCCTGTGATTGTCTTATCAAAACACCAATCTGCTTGGGAAACAATTTCATTCATTGCATTACTTCCCAAACAACTTTGTTTCGTATTCAAACGAGAATTGCTGTGGATTCCTTTTTTTGGCTGGGCTTTGGCTTTGTTACGCATGATTCATATCAATCGCTCCAAAACAGCTGCCGCCTCTCAATCTATTGCCAATCAAGGCAAAAAATATTTGGCTCAAGGCGTTTGGATCATTATTTTTCCAGAAGGCACACGCACCAAAGTTGGGACAAAGACCAATTATCGTAAAGGTGGGGCTCGCCTAGCTAGCGCTACCAAAGCATGGGTTTTACCAATTGCTCACAATGCTGGTCATGTTTGGCCCAGAAATAGCTTTTTAAAATACCCCGGTAAAGTCACAATCTCAATCGGCCCCGCTATCAGCCCTGACAATAAATCAGCAGAAGAACTTCATCAACAAACTGAACAATGGATTGAATCTGAAATGCGCATCATTGATGCGTCAGCTTATATTTCTAAGTGAGTGAGTGCTTGGCCAGCAAGCGTGCCCAAGAAATATATTGATCAACCGCAATATCCTGAGCTCTTTTTGCTAGAACCTCATCATCTAAGCAAAGCAATTCCCTCACACTCGCTAAATTATTTCGAAGCACTTTTCTTCTTTGCGCAAAAGCCATAGAAACGATTTTCTCTAAGGCTTGATATTCATTGGGGTTGAGTTGAAGATCTTGCCTAGGAATCATTTTGACAATCGCAGAGTCAACTTTGGGCGGTGGATCAAAACACTCAGGAGGAACATCCAAGACATTTTCCATGTGATATTTAGATTGCAACATTACAGATAAACGACTGTATTCTGAATCTCCATGGGTGGCCACCATCCTCTCAACCACCTCAGCTTGAAGCATAAAAACTTGCTCATCCACAAAACTCACTGCTTCCATCAAATGGAATAACAATGGTGATGAAATGTTGTACGGAAGATTTCCAACAATTTTTACCCGTCCATTGGTAATTTTTTGATCTTTTAATTCTTGAAGCAACTTTTCTCGTTGGGACTTGGCCCATTCACGAAAGTCAAACTTCAACGCATCACATTCGTGGACAGTTAATTTAGCAATTTGTTGATTGTTCCAAAACTTCACCAAATCTCTATCTAGCTCTACCACCGCCATGGCATCTAAAGCATTGAGTAATGGTTTGGTCATGGCCCCTAAACCTGGGCCGATTTCAATCACTGCATCGTTATTCTGAGGATCAATGGCTTTGATAATGAGATGAATCATCCCAGTATCAACCAAGAAATGTTGCCCAAAACGCTTACGAGCTTGATGTGCCACTGCTTGCTTTCGACATCTGATAGGCTAACTCTAGGGCAGCTAATAAACTGGTGGCGTCAGCCTTGCCTTTACCAGCAATGCCAAGAGCAGTTCCATGATCGACC
>JACCDL011165724.1_pt1 | contig 10142 bp, 6 predicted proteins | sample 7441931 | NCBI WGS metagenome assembly JACCDL01 (sample SAMN15323437, study PRJNA562643) | freshwater metagenome | isolation source: river surface water | place: USA:Blue River Watershed | collected 2017-08-16
CCGCAACACTCGCCGGAATCTCCATCGACGCCTTGTCCGACTCCACCGTGATCAGACTCTGCTCCAGCTGAATCTCATCCCCAGCCTTCACCAATACCTCAATCACTTCTACTTCCTTAAAGTCCCCGATGTCCGGAACCTTTAACTCAATCGCTGCCATGGTTCGTCTCCTATTGGCCAATCCGGTTAGACCGACATCGGGCTGGGCCGCGATGGATCAATGCCATATTTTTTAATGGCATCTTGAACAATCGACGCCTTAATCACGCCGTCGTCAGCCAGCGCACGTAATGCGGCAACCGCAACGTATCGACGATCGACTTCGAAGAACTCTCGAAGCTTTGCTCGGGTATCAGAGCGACCAAAACCATCGGTACCCAGCGTGATGAATCGACGTCCCTCTGGGATGTAGGGGCGGATCTGATCCGAGAACAGGCGCATATAGTCGGTTGCGGCAACGACAGGGCCCGTGTGCTTGGATAGCTGCTGGGCCACATACGGCACCCGCGGCTTTTCGGTGGGGTTCAACAAGTTAAATCGCTCGCACTCGATTCCATCACGACGCAACTCGGTAAAGCTCGGACAGCTCCAGATGTCTGCCGCAATTCCAAAGTCTGCAGCGAGCATATCGGCTGCGGCGATGACCTCACGCAGAATCGTGCCGCTACCGAGCAGCTGGACGCGGTTCTTGACTGACTTCTCACCGGCCTTCAGCAGATACATCCCCTTCAGAATCTGCTCCTCGGTTCCCTTGATCAGGCCCGGGTGACCGTAGTTCTCATTCATCAAGGTGATGTAGAAGAACACGTCTTCTTGATTTGCCACCATGCGCTGCAGTCCTGAGTGAATGATGACCGCAACCTCATGGGCAAAAGTGGGGTCATAGGCCACGCAGTTCGGAATGACCGAAGCCAAGATGTGGCTGTGACCATCCTCGTGCTGAAGTCCTTCACCATTGAGGGTCGTGCGACCAGCAGTACCCCCAAGGAGAAAGCCACGTGCTCGCATGTCGCCTGCCGCCCAGGCGAGATCCCCAACCCGCTGCAGTCCAAACATCGAGTAATAGATGTAAAACGGGATCATGATCTTGTTGTTCGTGGAATAGCTGGTTGCAGCCGCAATCCAAGAACTCATGCCCCCTGCTTCATTAATACCTTCTTGCAGGATCTGACCTTTGACATCCTCGCGGTAATACATCACCTGGTCGCGGTCGACAGGCTCGTACTTCTGAGGCTCAACAGAATAGATACCAATCTGTCTAAACAAGCCCTCCATACCGAATGTCCGTGCCTCATCAACCAGAATCGGCACCACACGCGGCCCAAGTTCTTTATCGCGCAACAATTGCGTCAGGCAGCGGACATAGGCCTGAGTCGTCGAAATTTCACGACCCTCTGGTGTCGCCTCCAACACGGGCGAAAAGACATCTAATGCGGGCACATTGAGCTGCTCGGTCGCTTTGGGCAGACGCGACGGCAGGTAGCCACCCAGTGCCTTACGACGCTCATGCAGGTACTTCATCTCGGCCGATTCTGCTCCGGGCTTATAAAACGGAATATCGTGAAGCGCCTCGTCGGAGATCGGAATGCCAAACCGATCACGGAACTCATGAATCGTCATGTCGTCGAGCTTCTTGGTCTGGTGGGCCGTGTTGCGACCTTCGGCTACTTTCCCCATGCCATAGCCTTTGATCGTCTTGACCAGAATCACCGTTGGCTGACCCTTGTGCTGAGAGGCTGCGGCAAATGCGTTATAGATCTTGTGCGGATCATGACCCCCACGATTCAGACGCCAGATGTCGTCATCGGTCATACGAGAGATCATCTCCAGTAGCTTCGGGTGTTTGCCAAAGAAATGCTGACGGACATAGGCCCCATCGTTAGCTTTGAAGTTCTGGTACTCGCCATCCACGGTCTCCATCATGACGCGCTGGAGAATGCCGTCCTTGTCTTTTGCCAGCAGAGGATCCCAGTAAGAGCCCCAGATCACCTTGATGACATTCCATCCAGACCCTCGGAACTCACTCTCGAGCTCTTGAATGATCTTGCCGTTTCCGCGAACGGGGCCATCTAAACGCTGAAGGTTACAGTTGACGACAAACACCAGGTTGTCGAGCTTTTCACGCGCCGCTAAGCTAATCGCCCCGAGCGATTCGGGCTCATCCATCTCTCCGTCACCACAGAACGCCCAGACCTTGCGCTCCTCGGTATCGGCGAGTCCGCGGGCATGCATGTACTTTAAGAACCGAGCCTGATAGATCGCCATTAATGGGCCAAGACCCATCGACACCGTCGGAAACTGCCAGAACTCAGGCATGAGCTTGGGATGGGGGTAGCTCGAGAGCCCTTTGCCGTCAACCTCGCGACGAAAGTTCACCAGCTGATCTTCAGAGATGCGCCCCTCAAGAAACGCGCGCGCATATACGCCCGGGGAAGAGTGTCCTTGGATAAAGAGCAGGTCATGCCCCTTCGGATGATCAGGTCCCTTCCAGAAATGGTTAAAGCCGATCCCCAACATATTGGCCAACGACTGGAAACTAGAGATGTGGCCACCAAGGTCACCATCGCCGCGGTTCGCACGGACCACCATGGCCATTGCATTCCATCGCATCCAAGAACGTAGGCGCTCTTCGTATTCCATGTTTCCCGGAAACGGCACCTCATGCGCTGCAGGGATCGTATTGACGTAGGCCGTATTCGCTGAGAACGGAACGAACCCGCCGGTACGACGCGTCTTGTCAATTAACGTCTCGAGCAGATACTGGGCACGCTCTGGCCCCTCACGTTCAATCACCGCCTCGAGTGAGTCAAGCCACTCTCGGGTTTCCACCTCATCCATGTCGATACGATGCGGTTCGCCCATCATCCCCTCCTATTATTTGTATAGGGCAGATAGTCGCAGTGGTCTTCAGACCGCGCAAGGCTTTTTTCGCGATGCGGCACAACATTTCGTATTACAAAATATTGGTCAGTCGATACACTCTTGGCATCCACAGACACTCCATGACCAGCCCCTCCTCCGCCCCGCCAAGCAATGCCCCGCGCCAGCCCTTCAAGCCAGCGCGATTCCCATCGCGCCGCACGCTGCGCTTAATCCTTCTCGCGCCGCTCTTGGCGCTGATCGCCCTCTCCGGACTCATGGCGGCAACGATCTGGTATCTGACCGTGTCGGAAGAGACGCAACGTGAACAGGCGTTGATGCGAGATGTCGACAGCACACAACGGCTCATGCGAGAACGACTCCAGCGACGTCAGACCGAGCTCACTGGAATTGCCGCAGAGTTTGCGAAAGCACCATCGACCCGTCAGCTCCGTGAGCTCTCCAACGGATTCTTCGCAAAGAATCAGGATGTTGTCTTTCTTGCATGGCTTGACCAGAAGATGACCGTGCGCGGCGTGATGACATCGCAAGGTATTCCAAGTCAGAGCTTCGATCCGATTGGGCGACCCTTATCACGACAGGAAAGCGTCACTGCATTTGAATTCGCAGCGAGCTCTCGGCAGCCCAGCTACTCGTTGCCATTCGGCGCAACCGATGCGGATGTGGAGGTCGATCTTCATGTACCCATCCTGAGCCAGGGTGCCGCCCAGGGAACGCTGGTGGCGACGATATCGTTACCAAGTCTATTGATCTCGTCGGTTCCCAGTGAAATCAGTGATCGTGTGGCGTTCAGTCTAGTAAATGCCGAGGGAAAGCCCCTTGCGAACACACGCAATCCTGAGTCGATGCTGGACAAACCGTTTTATGAGGTCACGTTCGAGCCCCTGGGACGAAGTGTGCGCCTGCGAGGCTACAGCTACCTCCCCTTTAATTCGCTCTATAACGACGTCATTACGACACTCATTGCGGGACTGATCAGTCTTGCAGTCGCCAGCCAGATTCTGATCTGGCGAAATACGCGGCGTCGCCTTGGCGCAGAGGTAGAGCTCGCCGAGGAGACTGCCTTCCGCCGTGCGATGGAAAATTCCATGTCCACCGGAATGCGGGTGATTGATCTGAAAGGGCGTATCACCTATGTCAATCCTGCATTCTGCCGAATGGTGGGATTTAGCCAAGAAGAACTTGTGGGCCAAGATCCGCCCTTTCCTTACTGGCCCACGGAATCAAAAGATCAACTCCAGGGAAACCTACGTCGGATGCTCTCCGGAGAGAGCCCTCCCTCAGGGCTTCCAATTCACATCATGCGCAAAGATGGATCGCGCTTGATTGTTCGTATGTACACCTCGCCGCTGATCGACCAGAGCGGACAACAGACCGGCTGGATGACGTCGGTGACGGATATCAGCGAACAGGCGAGAATCCGGCAAGAACTCGCCAATGCGCAAGAGCGATTCATCACTGTGCTCCAGGCACTCGATGCGGCAGTATCCGTCGCGACTGCACCGCCCCAGGACGAACTGCTCTTTGCGAACCAAGCCTACAAGAAATGGTTTGGTCACTCGCTGATCGACGGCCATCGAGCGCTCAGTGCAGCGAACCGCGGCCCGTGGGCCGATGTCCGCGATGTCTACAGTGAATCGGTGCAGCGCTGGTTCGAGGTGAGGCTGCGGAGCATTCAATGGGTGGATGGTCGTGTCGTCGAACTTATGGTCGCAACGGATATCACGCAAGAGCGCGCTTCAGAACAGGCACAGCGGGAGCAGCACGCGCGGCTGCAGCAGACTTCACGTCTGGTGACCATGGGGGAGATGGCCTCTTCGCTTGCACACGAACTAAATCAGCCTCTGACCGCCATCGCGAACTACACCTCTGGGGCCGCGGCACGACTGCGCACCGCCAACCAGCAGAATACCCCGGTCCCCATTGAAGACCTGATTGAGCTGCTACAAAAAACAGCAAAGCAGGCGGAGCGTGCTGGTCAGGTGATCCGACGAATTCGAAGCTTTGTAAAAAGAAGTGACCCCAATCGTCGCTGGGTTGACGCCAAGGCGATTGTGGCCGACGCGATTGAACTGGCCGAAATCGATGCGCGCGAGCGAGGCCTTGAGATCAAACAAGACCTCGACCCCGAACTCCCCATTCTTCATGTCGACCAGATTCTGATCGAGCAGGTCCTGCTCAATCTCATTAAGAACGGCCTAGAGGCCATGAAGGACACGCGGGACCGCACCCTTCAGGTCATCGTCAACCGTAGCGATCAGTCAGTCATGTTCTCGGTCGTTGACAGGGGGCACGGCGTGCCACAGGCAATTCGCGATCGCCTTTTTGACTCCTTCTACACCACCAAAACCGACGGAATGGGAATGGGCCTGAACATATGCCGGTCGATTATCGAGTCTCATCACGGCCGCCTCTGGTTTGAGGATAATCCAGAGGGCGGTTGCACATTTCGGTTTACATTACCGCTTTCGCCGCCAAAGGATGCGGCACCCCCCCAACCCAAGGAGGATCGGGCAAGATGAATTCGGACGCTGGGCAGTTTCGTTCAAGTCAGGCGGAAATCGTCTACGTTGTGGATGATGACGAGGCCGTACGCGACTCGCTGCGCTGGCTGCTGGAAGGCCAAGGGTTTCGGGTCACCGCGTTCGAGAGCGCCGAGCGCTTTCTATCCTCACTCCATCCGGGGTCTGCAGGGCCCATGGCAGGGTGTCTGATCGCCGACGTTCGGATGCCCGGCATGTCGGGGACCGAGCTTCATGACGAACTGATTCGTCGCAACATCCAGCTGCCGTTGATTTTTATTACAGGTCATGGCTCCGTACCCATGGCCGTGAACAGCATGAAAAAAGGGGCTGTTGATTTTCTAGAGAAGCCGTTTAACGACGAACAGCTCTGCCTGCTGGTGACCAACGCCCTGCAGAGAATTCGTGATGAAGGTTCCAAGAGCGTGCTTTCTAAGCGTGCCCAAGAACTGCTGTCACGGCTCACTCCGCGTGAAGAGCAGGTATTGGATCGCATCGTCGCAGGGCGCCTGAATAAGCAAATTGCCGACGATCTGGATATCAGCATCAAGACCGTCGAGGCACATCGCGCCAACATCATGGACAAGATCGAAGCCCGAACGATGGCCGACCTGATGAAAACAGCCCTTGCGGCCCGTCAGGGCTAGTTCCCGCTGGGGGTGAAACCATCACCCGGGGGGTGCTATACTCTGCCTCCTCATGCGGCTGTAGCTCAGTTGGATAGAGTACTTGGCTACGAACCAAGGGGTCGTGGGTTCGAATCCTGCCAGCCGCGCCAAAACACAAAAGGGGATCAGAGTTATCTGATCCCCTTTTCTCATCGATCAGGAGCTACAGACAGCATGTACGTTCCAACGCACTTCGCAGAAAATCGACCGCAAGAAATGCACCGGATCATCCGAGAGCACCCTCTCGGGATACTGGTCACCCAAGACAGGAACGGTCTTTTAGATGCCAACCACATTCCTTTTGAGCTTGATCTCGAGTGTGGCGACCAAGGTCTTTTGAAGGGTCATGTTGCCCGCGCCAACACTCTCTGGATGAATTGCCCTACCGGCTCAAAAGTTCTGGTCGTTTTTCGCAGCATTGACGCATATATCTCACCCAACTGGTACCCAAGCAAGCACGAAACCCACAGACAAGTTCCAACCTGGAACTATGAGGTCGTACATGCCCACGGCGTCATGACGATCCGAGACGATGAGCGATTCTTACGCGGTCAGGCTGCCCGTATGACTCGCAAACATGAAAGCCGTGAGCCAAAACCGTGGCGCATGGGGGAAGCGCCACCGGACTATATGGAGGAGATGCTCAAGAAGATTGTGGGCATCGAAATACAGATCACATCGCTGATCGGCAAACGCAAACTCAGCCAAAACCGAGAGCCCAAAGACCGGTTAAGCGCGGCCGATACGCTTGAGGACAGAGGGCACACCGATATGGCCGAAGCGATGCGTCGTACAGGTCGGCACGAAACGCAATAAAGCGAGACAAAACACCAAAAAAAATCTTACAACCTAATCAACTACTAACCATGAACTTCACAGATCCCATCACACTAAAAGGCCAATATGCAAGCCTGGTGCCGCTCTCAATGTCGCACCATGACGCACTTTGTGACGCCACGCGAGACGGTGAGCTCTGGAAGCTCTGGTACACCAGTATTCCATCGCCCGAAGGAATGGCCAAAGAAATAGAGCGTCGACTAAGCCTACAGCGAGCAGGATCAATGAATCCATTTTGCGTGCTTGATGCAGTCGGCACACCAATCGGCATGACGACCTACATGAATATTGATCAAGATAACCGACGCGTTGAGATTGGATCGACCTGGTATCGGAAATCAGTGCAGCGTACAGCGCTGAATACTGAGTGCAAGTTGATGCTACTTCGGTATGCCTTCGATACATTGAACTGTATCGCCGTAGAGTTCAGGACGCACTTCTTCAATTTTCAAAGCCGTAAAGGCATTGAACGTTTAGGCGCAAAGCTAGACGGTGTCTTACGACATCACCAGATCAGTAGGCATCCAGATGCCATGGGCAGCATGCGGGATACCTGTGTTTACAGCATCTTGGCAAGCGAGTTCCCTGCAGTTAAATCGCATCTGAGTTATCAGCTGGAAAAAGTTCGCTAAGAACTCAGACTATCTGCAATCGGAACTGCTATTCGACGTGTAGCGCCTCGACAGAATTTAATTTCGATACCTTGCCCCCCCTGAAATAGCGGCGCATCCACCTGCCTCTGAACCAATCAGTGCTCACTGCGTCGTGCCGTTTTTTGAGGCTCGGAATCGGTACGATTGATCCGATCAGACGCCCGGAACCATCAGGTTTCTTGAGGTAGTAAGTCCGGTCTAGTCGTACTGAGTGACAGCGGCAAGTGCTTGATTCTCCGAAGGAATCCGCAATCAGAGTACCTTTCTACGAACCAAGGGGTCGTGGGTTCGAATCCTGCCAGCCGCGCCAAAACACAAAAGGGGATCAGAGCAATCTGATCCCCTTTTTTAATGAACGCCTATTTAAGCGTGAATGATTTATTCAAGGCGACTGTCGAGCCCAGTTCACTACCCACTGTATGAGGATGATCATCACGAGTACGTCACCCCAGGTGGTGTAGTAGAGCCACGTATCTTTTGAGAAAGTTAGCGCCACCCCCAGATTGATGGCTGCCATGGTGAACGTGCACAGCGCCATTGCGGTGGACAGACGCCGAAGGTTCAGGTCGCGGTAGGCAAGGTAAGTGCTAAATCGCCGTGCCATGTAGCGACCACCAAATACCGCATCCACCGCGAACGCCGTGGCCGCGATGCTGCCCATCAGGGTCGCCTTGAGCTGTACGGCGAACTCGCTGTCAAAGTACCAAGAGAAACCGGCCGATATCAGCAGCATCACCACGCCGAATAAAGCCAAGCCACCCAGCAGGTCTACCTTGCGTTTTGCAAAACGGCTAATGAGTGCCTGTATCGGCACTAGCGCCAGACCCACCCCTGCTGTCACCAACGCTGAGGTGCGCAGATCCGTTGTCTTACCCAATATGAAAAAGAGTAGTCCTAGGGCGATGTCAGTAGCGATCGCCGGTGCGTTACGCTTGAACACACCAGTATCCATCGCGGCCTGACCACCGCGTGTGTTCATGATGGCCTGGAAACTAGCTAGATAAGCGTGCGGGTTCGGGTGCGACTGCCACAAGGTTCGACCTTCGCGCGTGATCGTTACACCAAATGACCACCAGTTGCGGGGCCCAGCTGTAATCAGCACTGGACCACCTGGCACATGGGCCTGCACTTCGTGCAAGCGATAGGGCTCCTCAGTAAAGTTCAAGCGATCGACCGCTTGAGCACCAGAGGACTCTGGCGCACCAACCACGAGCCGTGACCATGTCCAGGAGCTTTCCAGTGCGATGGGCAATTCTTTCCCTTCAATCACGGGCCTGAAGCGATAGGTCCAGAGCGTCATCTACGCCAATTAGAGCGTGAGCCCCAGCGCCTGTGCAGCCCGGCGGGGATGGACTAGATTAACGCGCCCCTTACGCTCGGCCGTCTTCAGAATAGCTTCACGCACCTCCGCTACCGTCAGTTTCGGGTTCAGAGCAAAAAGCTTCGCAGCAAGGTTGGCGACTTGCGGGCTTGCCATACTGGTTCCGCTGAACTTAACGCGATCACCTCCAGGCAGATAACTCTCGACCTCAAAACCATTTGCATGCACCAGTACCGTCTTCCCGAAGGTAGAGAAACTTGTCTCTTCCCCTGCTTTATCGACTGCCCCAACAGTCAACAAATTTGGAAGGACCAGACCCGCCGGGATGTACTCTTCAAAATCCGCGCTGTTATCTTCATTACCCGAACCTGCAACAAAAAGAATTTCTGGTGCCGAGGCGATCGCTTCTCGAAGCGCTTCACGTTCAATCGCAAAAAATTCCCTCGCAATACGCTTTCGATCGTCTGGCGAGGCGCCAACGTTATGCCAAGCGAGATCTCCCTCGAGAGACGAAGCCCCATATCGCCAGCTCATGTTAACGACCCTAAGCTTTTGATCCTTAAATGACTGAACAATCTGTCTATAAGCCTGCGCGGCCCGCTGCGATAGCTCAAGAGACGGCTTTACGGGTTCCGTCCGGTGCTCCCACAGCATCGTCGCGGTGTAGACGCGCGCGAATGGGTTCCCCTCGACCGCAATCCCTGCGACATGGGTCCCGTGTGTATAAACGCCTACAAGACTCAACTCCTCCTCGAATTCCTTGACCTGACTCGGCTTGAGCTCAGCAACAGCCTGCTTCAAGAGCCGTGCGTCTTCCGTATCGAGTGCTGCCTGCAAGTCCATTGAGCCCTTGACAAGGCGTTTTAGCTTGGGCCACCGTGCCTGCGATTCTCCAAGGGGACGCAAAAGGTCATTGGAACGTCTGTAGTCTCGATCAAAAGCGATTCCTTTCCCCGGTGTGGGTTTAAATAGCGCAAGGTCAACCCCAGAGTCCCAGATACCAATTCCGACCTCTGATGCCTTCGTGGTGGGCGAAATCGCAAACAATCGAGGACTCCAAACATCAGGTTTTGTCGCGACACCGGCCTTCTCTTGCGCATCAATGACCGACTGCAGCGCAGAAACGATTGCACCCTTGAGCGGCGCGATCTTCTCGTTTTGAAGTCGCGCGACCACGATTGAGCCAACAATCCCTTCAGGAACGGTCATATTCATGTTTTTTGCCAGGACATCGACCTGTTGTTCAAAGCTCCCCTTCACC
>JACCDL010668560.1_pt1 | contig 10140 bp, 10 predicted proteins | sample 7441931 | NCBI WGS metagenome assembly JACCDL01 (sample SAMN15323437, study PRJNA562643) | freshwater metagenome | isolation source: river surface water | place: USA:Blue River Watershed | collected 2017-08-16
CAACTAATAAGTCTGGATAGTGAGTATGGTGAGCTAAACCAAAATCAATAATCGCCACTTTGTTATCTTTGGTGACTAAAATATTTTCAGGTTTTAAATCTAAGTGAATGATGTCTTGTGCATGAAGGCTAGCAATCGCAAGAGCCACATTAGACACAATATCGATTGTCTGTTGAATGTCGCTTAATTTGCCACCTTGTTCTTCAATGATTTGATCTAGGGGGCGGCCATCTAAGCGCTCCATGGCGATATATGGTTTTTTTGCCATATTGCCCGCGCCAGCTAAGCGAGGTACATAAGGGCTTTTAAGTGCTTTCATGATGGTGAGTTCTGTCTCGAACCCAATCAAACTTTCAACTGGTTGATCTCGGCCAACACGCGGCACTTTTAAAAGGATAGGATATTCAATACCTTCTTTGGTGGCCTCATATAAAACAGCCATGCCACCTCTGTGAACTTCTTCACCGATTAAAAAACCATCGATCTCTTTTCCTTCTTGGAAAATATCGTTAATAGACTCGATAGTTTTATTGATGGCCATGAAGTAAGTTGTTTATTTACCTGTTAACAAACGATTGGCTAATTCATCAGGCAAGCCAGCTTTATGAACTTTTTCTGCAGCCTTGTAATGATCGTAGTCAACGCGATGAAAAGTAATACTCTCTTCATCAGGTTGGAATAGAGCATATCCAGCAGCAGGATTTCCATCTCGAGGCTGCCCCATTGAGCCAGTTACTGAAACCCATCTTCTATGGCGAGAAATGGGCACGGGCTCACCGGGGTGAGGGTGGAATCGAACTAATTTACCAACACTACTTTGATAGTAAACAGTAGAGTCATGAACGTGACCTACAAATGTATAGGTTGTGCCCGCTGCTTCAGCACAGTGCCAAGCAGCTAAGCCGCTGTCAACATAGGACCAATTTTCTGGTTTAGAAGCTGATGAATGTACAAAGCATATTTCATCTTCTTTGTGGATCAGGGGCAATTCTTTTAAAAAAGAAACATGCTGATCAGAGAGTTGGTTGCGTGTCCACTGAATAGCCGCCCAAGCATGTGCATTCATTCTGGTGGAGTGATCTTTAAAGACTGCCTCATCATGGTTACCCATTAAGGCTACAGCTTTATTTTTATCAACTAATTCAGCAACTTTTTCCACAATGGCAATAGGGTCGGCGTTATAACCCACTAAATCACCTAAAAATACAAATTCAGTAGCACCTTGTGCTTGAGCATGCTCAAGGCAGGCATCAAAAGCCTCTAGGTTGCTATGTAGGTCAGCAAAAAGTGCAATTCTGCGATCGGAAGACATCTTCTAATGATAGGGCAATAAACCTTATTTTGACTGACAAACAGGTAGGACATAGATCAATAAGTCAGCAAAAAATATGAATATTGACCAATTCATATAAAATCACGCCACATGGGCTACTTGATTAAACGCAAATTGATCCAGTGGATAGCTATCCTAGCTGTCTTCACGGGATCCCTTGCGCCATCAATTTCTCAGGCTATTTCAGTGGTTCAGTATGGCAAAGGCTTTGCTGTTGAGGTTTGTACTGCAACAGGCAGCAAGATGACCGTCATGCTTGGTGCTCATCAAGATCAAGAAACTAAAAAAGCCAATGAGCATTGCCCATTTTGTATTGTGCATGGCGCTTATGCTTTGCCTGTTAATAGCACTTTGAGCTTTGCTAAGCCAGAGTCGCATCAGTTGTATCCTCAGCTTTTCTATCAATCACCTAAGCCATTATTTGCTTGGGTCTCGCTCCCTTCTAGAGCACCTCCAACACTCGCTTAATTTTTTAGTTCAGCACTAGATATCTAGTGCTGGTATGAGCGCTTTTGCGCGCTATCAAAAAATATTGCGAGTGTTTCATGAAAAAATTAATAAAGTTAATTAAATTAACCCCTATTGCAGCAGTTGCGTCTATGTTGACGTCAAACACATTTGCTACTGAAGCTGTATTGAACGATGTGGTTGTTACAGCAGCACCAATGACCACGCCAACCACAATCGAGTTAGATCCTAAGGTGCCGCGTCAACCATTGCCAGCACACGATGGCGCTGACTTTTTGAAGTCTGTTCCAGGTTTTAGCATCATGCGTAAGGCTGGTACTGATGGTGAGCCTAATTTCCGCGGTATGGGTGGATCTCGCGTGAATATTTTGGCAGATGATCAGAATATTTTTGGTGGTTGTGGTCAGCGCATGGATGCACCTACCGCATATATTTTCCCAGAAATTTACGACAAGGTTACTGTTGTAAAAGGTCCTCAGACTGTTCTTTACCCAGGTCACGGCTCAGCAGCAACTGTACGTTTTGAAAAAGAACAAAAAACTTATGACAAGCCTGCTTACGATGTGCATGCATCTGGCTTGGTGGGTAGCTTTGGCCGTCACGATGAAGTGGTAGATGCAAATGTCGGAAATAAGGGTTACTTCGCTAACTTTACTGGCTCAAACTCATATTCTGATGATTACAAGGATGGCAGTGGCAATGCTGTTCACTCCAAATATCATCGTTATAGCGCCTCATCATCATTCGGAGTGACACCAGACGACAACAAACGATTCGAGATATCAGCTGGAAGAAGTAATGGTTATGCGGCATATGCTGACCGAACAATGGATGGCACTAAGTTCTTACGTGAAAACGTGGCCATGAAAGGGCAGGTAAAAAATATTTCTGATGTTGTTGAGAAATTAGATATTCAAGTTTCAAGAAACACAATTTTCCACACAATGGCTTCAGGTATTTTGAGGTCAAGCATGGTGATGGGCATGGATGTCGCTCACGATACAAATGCAGCTCGTGTTTCTGCAGACTTGGCTTTACGATCAACAACCAAAGCAAAAGTCGGCATTGATTATGCGGATACATCGCATTCTGGAAATATGAGTATGGGGGCGCCATTAGCTGATGATGCTGTATTTAAAAATACAAGCTTGTTTGGTGAGCTTTATGAACAGCTCAATAAAGATCGTAAATTGATTGCCGGATACAGAGCGGATTTATGGGATTTACAAGATAAACGTACATCAGGTACAACGGCTGGCCAATCTCGTTCAGAAATAACAAATAGTGCGTTTACACGCATTGAAGAGTCTTTAACTTCCATACCCAACACGGTTGCGTCAATTGGTCTTGCTCGGTCAGAGCGTATGCCTGATTACTGGGAGCTGATTTCCAATAAGCAAAATGCTGCTGGAGATAGCGCATTCCAAAGTACTAAAACTGAAAAAACAAATCAATTGGATGTTGGAGTGATGAATAAGTCTGGGGCGCTGGAGATTGGCGCATCTGGCTTTTACAATCAAATTAAAGACTTTATCTTGGTTGATGGCCGTTCTGGATACGTATCAGGTACATACCTTACACCTTCCTCAAGGAATATTGATGCGCATACATATGGAGCAGAGTTAACGGCAGCTTATTCGCTAACAAGTACTGTGAAGCTCAACTCAAGTGTTTCCTATGTTCAAGGTAAAAATGAAACAGATAATTTGCCTTTAGCGCAGTTAGCTCCATTAGAAGGCCGCATCTCTGTTGCATATGATGATAAAAAATATTCTTATGGAGCTTTATTAAGATTAGTTGCTCCAAAGGATGAGGTTGCTGTTGGTCAGGGCAACATTGCTGGACAAGATGTGAGTAAATCAGGTGGATTTGGAATCTTTTCTTTAAATGCTGGATATAAGCCTAATAAAAAGACTTTAATTGCGGCGGGTGTTGATAACTTATTTGATAAGACTTACGCAGAGTTCATTAGTAGGGCCGGCTCATCTGTTGCTGGTTATGCTCAGACGACACGCGTTAACGAACCTGGCCGTACAGCTTGGTTAAAGGCAACCATTGCACTTGATTGATGATTGAAGGCCCCGGATTGTGTGGGGCCTTTTTTAGATTTAAACTGGTTCATATACATAGGAGCTTAATCATATGAAAAAAGTACTAAGCGCAGTAGCAGTTCTAGCCTCGTTCTTGAGTTTGTCAGTGATGGCTGCTCATGAAGTCAAGGTGGGTGATCTTAAGTTGCATAACCCTAATGCAAGAGCGACTGTCCCGTCTCAAAAAATGAGTGGCGGCTTTTTGAAAATTGAAAACACGGGCGCTGCAGATAAATTAGTATCCGCATCATCACCTGTATCTAAGAGTATGGAGCTTCACACGATGTCTATGGATGGCAATGTGATGAAGATGCGTGAAGTGAAGGCAATTGATCTTCCGGCGAAAGGCGTTGTAGAGCTTAAACCAGGCGGCTTGCATTTAATGTTCATTGATTTAAATAAGCAATTAAAAGCTGGCGATGTCGTGCCTATTAAGCTTAAATTTGAAAAAGCTGGCGAGGTTGAAGTGAAGTTTCATGTGATGGATAACAAACCGCCAGCGCACGGTCAACCTGGACACGATCACAGCAAACATCATTAATCTGCTGTGTTTCTAATAAAAAGCCGCTGATGCGGCTTTTTTAACGCCTATTCATTGTTAATGAGAAAATAACGGTCATACATACCTAATTAAGAAAGCCTCACATGTCCAATCCGCAGTCACAGTTATGGGATGCCATCATCATTGGTGCTGGAGCGGCTGGCTTATTCTGCGCTGGCGTTGCTGGTCAATTGGGTAAGAAGGTATTGGTGCTTGATCACGCTGAAGTCTTAGGTGAGAAAATAAGGATTAGTGGTGGTGGTCGTTGCAACTTCACTAATATGCACTCAAGCCCAGCCAACTTCCTTTCTCAAAACCCTAATTTTGCAAAAAGCGCCTTATCTAAATACAAACCGCAAGATTTCTTAAATCTCGTTAAAAGCTACAACATTGCCTATCATGAGAAGCACAAGGGGCAATTATTTTGCGATGTTTCTGCTAAACAAATTGTTGAAATGCTTTTCAGTGAGTGTCAGAAGGGTGGTGTTGATATTCGCCATCCAGTAACGGTCGAAAGTATTCGTCAGGTCGAAGATCAAGTTTGGGAAGTTAAAACCCATCAAGGTATTGAAAAAACAAAAGCAGTTGTGATGGCGACAGGTGGTCTACCCGTGCCTGCGATTGGTGCTACAGAGTTTGCTCTAAACATTGCTGAGCAATTTAATTTGCCAATTGTTTCTGTAAGACCAGCATTGGTGCCGCTTTCATTTACATCTGATGAGTTTTCTAACTTAAGCGAGTTATCTGGCTTAAGTGTTCCCGTCAAAATTACCTCAGGTTTAAAAGGGCAGCGTTACGGTACTTGCCATTTTGATGAGGATCTACTGTTGACTCATAAAGGTCTTTCTGGTCCTGCGGTTTTACAGGCTAGTAGTTATTGGCATGAGGGCGAAGCTATAAAAATTAATTGGCTTAACGATGTTGATTGCGATGAGTTATTTAATGACGATGCTAATCGCTTAAAAGTCACTGAAAACATTCTTGGGATGGTCTTGCCGCAGCGTCTCGCAAAATCATTTGCAGAGCAAAAAAACCTTTTGGGTCGCAAGTGGGCTGAGGTTGGTAAGAAAGATCGTCAGGCGCTCAAAGATTTGCTGACTCAATGGTCTGTGAAACCTGCGGGAACTTTGGGCTGGAAAAAGGCGGAGGTGATGCTAGGTGGCGTTGATACCAAGTCTCTAGATGGTCAAACGATGATGGCTAAACAACACCCAGGTTTATATTTTATTGGTGAGTGTGTGGACGTTACCGGGCACTTGGGTGGTCATAACTTCCAATGGGCTTGGGCGAGCGGTTTTGCTTGCGCCCAAGCTCTGTAAAACTCATTATTTAAAATCTCTAGCAAGGGAATAAGTTACCCTTTTCAGGGGTGATGACATGATCCCAATTCAATTCGTCTTTAATCACTGCGGCAAAGTTAGCTGTTGCTTTTTCTTCACCATGAATAACAAATATTTTGTCGGGAGCTTTCTTGAAGCCTTTTAGCCAACGGAGAAGGCCTGCTTGATCGGCGTGTGCAGATAAGCCACCAATCGTATGCACGGAAGCTTTAACTGCTACTTCTTTGCCCATGACTTTTACCATTGTTGCTTTATCAACTAATCGACGACCTAAGGTGCCCATTGCTTGGAAGCCAGTGATGACAATCGCATTTTGGCTATGCGGAAGATTCCAAGTCAAATGGTGAACGATTCGTCCAGCTTCGCACATGCCACTGGCTGAAATAATAATAGCCCCACCTTTGATGCGATTAAGAGCTTTTGATTCTTCTACATCTGCAACAAACTTGAGGTCAACACTATTGGGGTGCTGTTTAAACCATGCATAAACACCTTGCGTTTCATCATCAAGATCTTCGAGGTATTTCTCTGTCAGATGAGTGGCGGCAGTTGCCATTGGTGAATCTACCCAAATATTGAGGTGAGGTAATCGACCATTCTTAACTAAGCCAATCAGTATTAATAGGATCTCTTGAGTTCTGCCTACGGCAAATGCTGGCATCACAATATTTCCACCATGCTTCATGGTTTCAGTGATAACCGTTACTAGTTCTTCCTCTGTTTCTTTAAGGCCTCTATGCAGGCGATCGCCGTAAGTGGATTCAATTAAAAGTATGTCGGCAGATTCAATTAAATCTGGATTGGGCATTAACGGCCTGTCGTACATGCCAAGATCGCCTGAAGAAACAATCCGTTTCTTTTTTGCATCTTCTTGAACATCGATCACCGCAATGGCTGAGCCAAGAATATGGCCGGCATTTCTGAAATGAGCTTCTATACCCTCAATAGGTTCAAAAACTTGACCGTAGTCATATGCCTTGATTTGAGATAAGCACTCAGTTGCCTGTTTAACACTGTAAAGAACAGTTGGTAACTCACCGCGCCATTTACCAATTTTTTGTTTGCGGGCTGCACGTTCAAAATCATTTTCTTGAATATGCGCGCTGTCTAAAAGAAGGATCTTTAATAGAGCTTCTGTTGCATGAGTACAGTAAATGGTTCCTTTAAATCCTTGCCCTGTTAGTCGAGGAAGTAGTCCGCTATGGTCAATATGAGCGTGAGTCAAAATCACAAAATCTAGCTCTGCGGGATTAAATGGTAGATCCTCTAAATTTTTTTCTGCGGCATCTCTGCCGCCTTGGAACATACCGTAGTCAATCATAAATTTGTAAGAGTGGCCTTTGATCTCGCCCCCTATCAAATGGCGGGATCCAGTGACTTCGCCGGCGGCCCCAAAAAATTTAATATGCATAGTTACCTTGATAATTACTTGCTTATGGATGTTGCTAAGGATTTTTTGAGTATCTCGATGACTTCTTCAACCGACTTAACAATTTCAACGCCATCTAAATGATCGCCATTCAAAAATCCATGATGATCTGCTTGGTGCAAAAAAGATAGCAATTTGTCATAGTAGCCATCCCAGTTAGCAATGATGATTGGTTTGGCATGAGCTTTCACTTGACGGCTAGTCCATACTTCAAATAGCTCATCTAAGGTGCCTAGACCGCCCGGGAGAATCAGAAAAGCATCAGATTTTTCAATCATCAACCGCTTTCTTTCGATAATATCGTTCACAACAAATAATTCGGTTAATTCTTGCTGAACGGGTTCGCGTGAAGTCAAGCCAGTTGGAATGATGCCAATGACTCTTCCGTTAGACTCAATAGCGGCCTTAGCAACGCTACCCATCAACCCGTAGCGCCCACCGCCAAAGACTACCCCAAAGCCTTCTTCGGCCAGTCCTCGACCAAGGTCGGAAGCTTTAGCGATGGTGCTTAAATTATCACCATCTTTTGCCCCGCAAAATACACAAATATTTAGATTCATACCTCAAGCATAATCTAGTCTGATCCCCATTTTCACTATATGGTCTGAAATATAAAATTAGGTTAAATTTGAGGGCATCTCAGAGTTGTTTCATCTAAAGCTTAGGAAAAAATGTTTTTATCTGTTGTAGCTATCAGTGCAGGTGCTTCATTAGGCGCTATTTCTCGTTGGCTTTTGGGTATTGGCTTCAATGCTATTTGGGCAACTATGCCTTTAGGTACTCTGTTGGCTAATTTGGTAGGCGCATATTTGGTCGGTATTGCAAGTAGCTTTTTTGAGGCTAATGCTGGTTTATCGCCTGAGCTAAAACTATTGGTGATTACTGGTTTCTTGGGTGGCTTAACAACATTCTCAACCTTTAGCTCAGAAGTCGTCATGATTTTGCAATCGGGAGCTTATTTCAGAGCATTTATAACCGTTGGCATGCACTTGTTAGGTTCTTTGGCTTTAACAATTTTAGGTATTGCCACATACACGTGGTTGAAGTAATTTATAAAAGGAAAGAAATGATTTTAGAAATTGTTGATATTAGTATTGATCCAGCCAAAAAGGCTGACTTCGAAAAAGCAGTTGCGGCAGGAGTAGCTGAGGCAATTTCTCCAGCTAAAGGTTTTCGCGGTTACAAACTAAACGCAGGTATTGAAAACCCTGGTCGTTATATTTTGATGATCTATTGGGAAACCCTTGAAAATCACACAGTTGATTTCAGAGAATCTGAAGCATTCCCAAAGTGGCGCTCTCACGTTGGCCCATTCTTTTTACAGCCACCAGTTGTTGAGCACTTCACACTAGCTAGCAAATCCTAATTAATGTGATTTATCAAATTGGCATGCGTTCTAAATACGGCGCGTGCTAATTTGGTGCGATAGTTGTACTTCGCACATGTCTAGTTCACCATTTATGGGCATGGCGCTTTCAGGTTCTGGGGCGCAGGCCAAAGGAATATGTCCTTCTGTGGCTAATAGGCCTGATGTAGGGTCAAGTCCAATCCAGCCAGCGCCAGGCACAAATACTTCACACCAAGCATGTAACTCCGCAATATTCTCTTGAGAATCTGATGGGCTATTTAGGTTATGCCATTCGGGTTTTGTCTCTATGAGGTAGCCAGATACAAATCTTGCTGCAAGACCAAGGCGTCTAAATAGTTGCACGAGTAACCAAGTCGAGTCTCTGCAAGAACCAGAGCCCTTGCTTAATGTTTCTTCAATGCTTTGGACTCCCGGTTCGTGTCGAATCAAATAATTAACTCGGTTAAATACCAGTTGATTGACGTAAACAATGAACTCAATAGTTCGACGTTTTTCAGGGGGTATTTTTTTTACAAAAGCCTCAAAGAGGGGGCCGCTTTCAGTTTGTTTTAAATAGGGCTGTAGGCCGTCAAATAGTTTCTGCTCATAAGTGAAAGGATGATGTTCTGCTGATGAGTCCAAAAAGAAATCAAAGGGATTGATAGGGATTAACTCAGCTACCAAATCTACTTTGATAATGAGGCGATCTGTTTTATTTGGAAAAACTAATCTAGCGATGTGATTAGAAAAGGGATCTTGTTGCCAATTAATTAAATGACTCTTTGGTTCAATATCTAAATGATATTCAAGAATAGGTGTTCTGCAATGCGGAGCTGGGCGTAGCTTGACAAGTTGCGGCCCTAAATGAGCGTCTTGGCTATATTGATAGCTAGTGATGTGTGTCAGGGCAACTTTCATACTCATACTTTAACCGATGCAAGTCCTATGCCAGTCACTCATTGATTAAAAAAGCCCTAATAATTGACTATTAGGGCTTTTGAGGCAATTTCAGTGGCGATTGATTGTGAATCAAGCTTCCATGATAGGAATCTGCTCAAGCTTCGATGCGTTCTCTTGTTCCATATAACGAGCCAAGAAAGCACCTTCAGAGCTAAGAGGAAGTTTGACCCAAACAGTGTATCCAGCACCGGGAACAACGCGCATAGCTTCACCCTTAGTGCTGTAAATTTCTTCTAGAACAACATCCGTGTTGCCGCTTGGCTGAATAATTTCCAACTTGTCGCCAACTGCAAATTTATTCTTAGCTTCAACTTTGACTAAACCGCGAGCCGCATCAACCTCTAAAACATTGCCTACGTAGAGGCTGCGTCCTGATAAAGAGAATCCGCGCAAATAGTTTTGATGATCTTGATCATGGTGGCGAACATAGAAGCCGTCTGTGTAGCCGCGATTAGCTAGGCCTTCTAAATGACCTAGTAGAACTGGATTAAATGGACGGCCTGCAACAGCATCATCAATCGCAGATCGATAAGCTTGAGCTGTTCTTGCCACGTAGTAAGGAGATTTTGTTCTGCCTTCAATCTTGAAAGAATCAATGCCCATTTCAGTTAAGCGCTGGACGTGCTCAATA
>JACCDL010770456.1_pt1 | contig 10139 bp, 7 predicted proteins | sample 7441931 | NCBI WGS metagenome assembly JACCDL01 (sample SAMN15323437, study PRJNA562643) | freshwater metagenome | isolation source: river surface water | place: USA:Blue River Watershed | collected 2017-08-16
AGGCCTTTGTTAACTTTAAATTTAAGTTCTCCCAGAAATCTGGCCGCGATGTGGTCACTTTGGATCAGGTATCCAAGGCTTATGGGGACTTGACCATTTTGAAAAACACCACCGCACGCATTGAGCGGGGAGATAAAATCGCCTTGATTGGTGCCAATGGTAAGGGTAAATCCACCTTGCTCCGCATCATTGCAGGTAGCGAAGTCCTCCAAGGAGCGAGGCAAGAGGGTCATAATGTAATCAAATCCTTTTTTGCGCAACACCAATTGGAAGCCTTGACCTTGGATAACGAGATCATTCAAGAAATGTCTCAGGCGGGCAGCGGCAAAACAGAGATGGAGTTGAGAGGGGTATTGGGTTGCTTTCTTTTTTCCAACGAGGAAGTCTACAAGAAAATCAAGGTCTTGTCGGGAGGAGAAAAGTCCCGTGTAGCCTTGGCCAAAACACTAATCTCTGAGGCTAATTTCCTGTTGCTGGACGAACCGACCAACCACTTGGATTTTCAATCGGTGAACATTCTAATTCAGGCCTTGCAGCAGTACGAGGGCACCTTTATCACGGTTTCCCACGATAGACACTTCATCAAAGGGGTGGCCAACAAGATCTGGTACATCGAGCATCATGAAATCAAGGAGTACCCGGGAACTTATGAAGAGTATGAGTTTTGGAGAAGCCAACAAGTAGTTCAGGCGGCTGCAGCGCCTGTTCAGAAACCAGTTAAAGCAGCGGTGGTGTCTCCCCCAAAAAGTAAAGAAGATACCCAACAAGCCAAACGGGAATTGAAGAAGTTGGAGGATCAGTTGCAGGGAGTAGAAAAAGAAATCCATCAACTGGAAGTTCAAAAGGTGGATTTGGAAGCCAAATTGGCGGAACCTTCTTTGTACTTGGATGAGGTGGAAGCCCAGAAAATTCAGGCTAGTTACCAGCAAGTTCAGTCCTCACTTGAAAAAGTAAATGCCAGCTGGGAGCAATTGGTAGATCAAATCTCCGTACTTCAACAGCAAGTGGCTCAGGTATAAGGATAGGTCTATGAAAACTCAGGCGCTGCTCTTTCTTTTTCTCTTCGTCTCTTTTATAGGAAAGGCGCAGGTGCTTGAGGACAAGGTTTATGCGGACCATATCCTTTCTGTGCGAATGTTTCCAAATGGGGGAGCTGTAGAAAGTCAATTGAATGCGCCTGTGATTTCACTAACAGATTCCAAATCCCTGGTAGTCTGGTTTGACGATGTGTCCTATGATCCGGAATTGTATACAGCCAAGCTTGTTCACTGCGATGCTGACTGGAAAAAGTCGGGATTACGTGACACTGATTTTTCATTGGCATTCAATGAATTCACCTTGTCGGACTATGCCTATTCGGTCAATACGCGGATGCCTTACATTCGGTATTCCTTTACCCTTCCTCGGGTAAGTAAATCTGGGAATTACCTGCTCAAGGTCTATAAAAACCGAGATGAGAATGCAGTCATTTTCACCAAACGATTTATGGTGGTGGAGAATTTGGCTGCAGTAGCGGCTCAAGTGGTGCCTCCCGCACAGACCGAAGATCGCCGGACCTTGCAGCAAATCAATACCTCGGTCAACTACAGCAATCTGGAAGTAATTGATCCTCAAGCCCAAATCAAGGTGGTTATCCGCCAGAATCAGCGTTGGGATAATGCGAAAGTCTTGAGCAAGCCTACCTTTTTGAACCAAAATTCCAAACTTCTTCGGTATGAGCCTTTTGAAGGGGAAAGTACTTTTCGAGCCGGAAACGAGTTTAGATTTATTGACTTACGATTTATCCGTGCCACAGGAGTCAATGTGGCCTCGGTGAAGGTAGAAGAAACCCTGGTAACTGCAGAAGCACGGGTGGATTTACCACGTCCGGGTGGAGCCTATGCCCAGTATTTGGACCTCAATGGGTTCTATGTGGTGCAAACGAATGATCGACCCGGTGGAGATCCAGAAGTGGAAAGCGAATACGTATACACCACTTTTTACCTCAATGATGCGCCTGGAAAAAATATCAAGTTGATGGGTGCGCTCAGTCAATGGGGAAAGGCACCTGAAGCCACGATGGTGTACGATCCCAAAAAGCGGCTTTATGCCACCTCACTTTTATTGAAGCAAGGGTGGTACGATTACCAGTTTGCCTATGCAAATGAAGATGGGTCCTATGACTTTGAATCCTTGGAGGGAAGTCATTTCCAAACCGAGAATGAATACGAGGTAATGGTGTATTACCGGGGTTTGGGTTCTCGCTACGATCAGTTGGTGGGTTATGTGTACTTGCAGCCGAATAAGCGAAGGCTCTAGTCCATTTTTTTTCAAAATATAACCCCCAAAAAGGATGAACTCTTTGGGGGTCAAATAAGGTAAGTCGAAAGGATTAAAATTCCTCAGTTGAGGCTTCCGTTTCTTCTTCTGTTGGGGCTACATTTTGCCGAACACGATCGGCAGAGGCTTTGTAGGGTACAAAACCTTCTCTTTTGAATTTGTAAGGAGTAGTTTTATTGTCGGCAGGATGCGCGGCCAAGTCCATCATGCCAAAACCCTTGTGGGTAAAGGCGCCCAATCCACATTTAAATACAAAATCTTGTACTTCAGGAGCGGCATATAGCGTGAATGGAAGTGTATATCCTCTTACTTCGTATTTTACATCTAGGTCGTAGACCGCGTAGATTCGAGCAAATTTCTTCTGTTGTTCTTTCAACTTGTTCACGTAAACCATGTCAGGAACCACCTGGAACTTGAAGAAAGATTCCATTTGTTCTGGGGTATACCAACCTGATTTCTCCATACGAGTCAAGGTAGATTCGTACAACAAATCAGAGAACTCGTCGCTATCTGGATTGATGAATCGCTTACCCGCCTCTTCATTGAACGCTGGAGTGATGAGTACCAAAGGAGAGATGCAGACAAACTTGTTGGAAACTTCCAAAGTAGGTTCGGTCTCTAGTTCGGTATACTCAGGGGAAAGGATCAAGTTGCCCAACTCAATTTTTGGAGTCGCGAATACTTGTTCTAACAAGTAATCGATGAATTCTTCACTCTGAGAAGAAAGGACAAGCGTGACCAAACTAGAGTAGTAGTGTAATCCACTACGGCTTACCTTGGTTTGTCCCTTCAATCCTGAGAAATTGAAGAAATTGTAGTTGAAGAAATCCTCTCTTCCTCCTTTGACAATGAGTCCCTTGAGGAATTGAGCCAGAATGTACTGGTGGTGAAAAGGCAAAAATGAGCCTTTGTTTTTTAGCGAAAATATCAGTCTTACTCTCACGGTTTTAAAAATAAAATGAAACAATAACGAGCAAAGTGCTCTAAATCTGATTATTAGAAATATTTATGCAAATCTACACATTATTTAAAGCAAAACTCAAACATTGAATCTAAAATGCATGATATCCCCATCTTGGACTACGTATTCTTTGCCTTCGATGGAAATTTTGCCATTTTCTCTACAAACTGCCTCGCTTTTAAATTGTTTGTAATCTGCGAGTCGAATCACTTCAGCTTTGATAAATCCTCGTTCAAAGTCCGTATGGATCACTCCAGCGGCTTGCGGTGCTTTCCATCCCTTACGGATCGTCCAAGCACGAACTTCTTGTACGCCAGCAGTAAAGTAAGTGATCAGGTTGAGTAGGGTATAGGCGCCATAAATCAAGCGGTTAAGACCACTTTCATTCAATCCATATTCACTTAAAAACATGGCCTTTTCCTCTGGATCATCAAATTCGGCGATTTGGGATTCGATGGCCGCACAAAGGACGATAACCTCTGCATTTTCTTCTTTTACTTTTTCCCGAAGTTTGGTTACAAAAGCATTTCCTGTGTGAATGCTTGCCTCGTCGACGTTAGCCACATAGAGTACTGGCTTGATGGTCAAGAGGTGAAGGTCACGAACGGCTTCTAGATCTTCCTTATCTACTTCGATGGCACGTGCATTGAGTCCAGAAGTCAATCCTTCTTTAAATTGAACTAAGGTTTCCAATTCACGCTTGGCTTTGGCATCTCCGGATTTGGCCATTTTTTCGATCCGCTGAATCTTCTTTTCTACAGATTCCAAATCCTTCAACTGCAGTTCGGTGTCGATTACTTCTTTGTCAAAAATCGGGTCTACGCCACCGGCGACGTGAACGATATTATTGTCTTCAAAGCATCGGATCACGTGAATGATGGCATCCACTTCACGGATGTTGGCCAAGAATTTATTTCCCAATCCTTCGCCTTTGGAGGCGCCTTTTACAAGTCCTGCAATGTCTACAAACTCGATGATGGTGGGTACCACGCGCTGGGGATTGACTAATGCTTCCAATTCCTGCAAGCGGGCATCAGGAACGGAAACTACACCCACATTGGGTTCGATGGTACAAAAAGGAAAGTTAGCTGCTTCTGCTTTGGCGCTTGAGAGCGCATTAAACAAGGTAGATTTGCCCACATTGGGGAGACCTACTATGCCACATTGTAATGCCATTAATTCGTTGCTTTAATTTTAAATATTTTGTAGGACTTGTACCCGCTGTAAAATTCCAAGACTGATACTCTGAAAATGGTGTATACAGGTATAGCAAAGATCATCCCTACGATTCCTGCGATTTTTGCACCGGCAAAGATAATAACAAATATTTCAAGGGGATGTGCTTTTACGGATTTGGAAAAAATAAGCGGCTGGAGCAGCACATTGTCCGTAATCTGAACTGCCGCAAATACAGAAATGATTTTAAAAAGGAAGAAATTGTAGTCACTATCCACCGTAAAATCACCTGTGGAAACGCCTACTACGATACCAAAAACTGTCCCTAATATCGGGCCTGCGTAGGGGATCAGGTTGGCAATGGCTGCAAAAAGAGCAATCGTCAGTGCATATTCTACACCGGCTATGGTAAGTCCCGATGCGGCGAGTAAGAAAATAGCCAGTACCTGAAGCAAAAGTCCAAAAAGGTAATTAGAAAGGAGTTTTTCAACTTTAGTAAAGGTCGCTACGGATAATTCAAAGTAGGCGTTAGGGATGAGGTTCAGGAGATTTCTGCGAAGCAGTCCATTCTCTAGAAGTAAGAAAAAAGTAATAAAGGCAATAGCCATGCTGCCAATGAATACATTGGTGGTTACTGAAATGACTCCTGAAATAAATCCACCAATGTCAAATTTTTTCAGTGCCTCTTGGACCGAAAAACGAAGTTCCTCCAGTAATATTCCTTCCTTATTTTCAATCAGTTGGTATTTCATCAAAAACCGTTCGAGTTTTTCCAAAGGAACTTCTAGTTGCAGGTAGATGCTATCCAAATCCAACTCGCTCAAAAGGATTACCTGGCGATTGATTAAGGGAAAAAACAGGAGTCCCAATAAGAATACAATGGAAATCACCACTGCATAAGCAGCAAGAATGGCAATTCCCCTAGGAATATGCTGACCTAGGATATGCACTTCGTTGACTCGATTGGTCAAGGGTCGAAGCAAGGCAGCCAAAATTAAGGATACAACCAAATACAGGGAAATAGCAGAAAAATACCAACCAAACACCAGGAAGGTGAGAAAGAATAGGATCAGGTATACAAAAAACCGCTGCATGGATATAAAAGAAAAGGAGGCAGAAGCCTCCTCAAATATATTGGAATAAGAATAGTATCCCTAATGAAGCATCACTGGTTTATTCCCAGCGTAGGTCATTATTTACTTCGTTCTCAGATTCTTCGTTTTCAAACTGCTCAAAATCGAAGTCAGGAAGTAAATCATTCTTCACGTGGTCTACTGCTTCATTCAATGCATTGACAAATTTGAAGAAATCCTCTTTGTACAAGAAGATTTTGTGCTTCTCATAACTGAAGTTATCGCCGTCTGTTCTTCGCTTGCTCTCTGTAATGGTCAGGTAGTAATCGTTACCACGGGTTGATTTGATATCAAAAAAATAGGTTCTTTTTCCTGCCTTCACTTTTTTAGAGAAAATTTCATCTCTATCGTATCCTCGGTGATCTTCCAATGTTGTAGGGGTTATTGGTTGTAATGGTTAAATTGTTGGGTCTAAGATAAGGGAAAAGCAAGGTAGAATTCAAAATGAAACCCTGCTTTTTTTTGAAAATCTGTAAAAAAAAGAGTACAAGAGGATTTAAATCCGATATAAACCTCAAAAAGTTAAACAAGAGTGCTCGGAGAAAACGCAAAAAAATAAAGGCTATATTCTTGGTTATGAATTCAATAGCCAAGCAAAATAAAGTGAAACGATCCCCGCTTTCTGGGCAGGAATGAGGGCATTATTTTGAAGTCAGCGCCATAAAAAAGGCTGTCTCTTTTCAGAAACAGCCTTAATCGGTTGTCATAAAATTTATTCTCCGTGTAAGAAGGCCTTTTTAGTTAGTAGCGCTTCTTCAGTTTCTCGGTGATCTGGATCATCTACACAGCAGTCTACCGGACAAACAGCCGCACATTGCGGTTCTTCGTGGAAGCCATTGCATTCGGTACACTTATCCGATACGATGTAATAAAATTCATCAGAAACAGGCGTTTGTTTAGTGGTAGCAGCCACCACTGTGCCATCTTCAGTTGTTACTTCTTTCAAGTTGGTGCCTCCAGCCCAAGTCCATTCTACTCCACCTTCATAAATTGCCGTGTTTGGGCATTCAGGTTCGCATGCACCGCAATTGATGCATTCGTCTGTAATCATTATTGCCATAGGTAGTCAAATTTGAATTCAAAGTTACAATCTCCTGAACACCTTCGCAATAAAAAAGTTGTCACACTAATTAATTTAAATTTATTCCAAAGGGCTTTCTTTTTGGATACCTTTGCATCATGCAATCCATTTTCCCGCTTTCTGATCGAATTTCGGCCTTTATTCGCCTAGGAAACCGTCTATCCGAATTGGAAGGCGACGAAAAACAAGCACTTTTTCAGCAAGCCCAAAATCAGAATGCTTGGTTTACACCGCAGTCTTTGGAGCAGGCATTGAAGGGTATTCAAGTTCTCCTTGATGCCCAGGCTTTGGAAAAATGGGTAATCAACTATTCTTTTTCAGAAACAGATCAGCCACAGGAAATCGGGTTGATGCTTGCTGGAAATATCCCTGGGGTAGGCTTTCATGATATTTTGGCGGTCTTGATTGCAGGCCATTCGGCATGCATCAAACTAAGTTCTCAGGATTCGGCCTTGCCACTTTGGTTACTCACCCAATTGAAGGCGATTGAGCCTCGATTTTCAGACCGCATTTTCATTGAAGAACTCTTGAAAAACAAGCAGGCCTACATCGCTACAGGAAGCGACAATTCTGCCCGATACTTCAACTATTACTTTGGGAAGTATCCTCACCTAATTCGTTCCAATCGTACTTCTGTAGCCATTCTCCAAGGAGATGAATCTACGGCTGATTTACAGGCTTTGGGGCATGATATTTTCGATTACTTTGGTTTGGGCTGTAGAAATGTATCCAAAGTATTTGTCAAAAATCAGGAGCAGTTGACACAACTGCTCGATGCGCTTCAATCCTTTGAATGGGTGGCCAATCACCACAAGTACTTCAACAATTACGAGTACAATAAGTCCATTTATTTGGTCAATGGGAACTTGCACCTGGACAATGGCTTCCTCCTGATCAAAGAATCGGCAGACTTGGTTTCTCCAATAGGCGTTCTTTTTTACGAGATCTACGCGAATGAACTGGAGTTGCAATCCAAACTTTCAGCCTTGTCGAGCCAGATACAATGCCATGTGGGGAGTTCTAGGCTCGGTATTCCAGGAATAGTTGCCTTTGGCCAAACCCAGTGTCCTGCACCCTGGGACTATGCAGACGGGGTAGATACCCTCCAATTTTTAAGTGGATTAGGAGTTTAGGAAATATTTCAGAAGAATAGTTAAGCCCTTACTCCAATTCAAGCAACCCTTTAAACGGAATGTTCGTTACCTTTTTTGTTGCTTTTCCCTATATTCGCAGTCGGAAATTTGAAACATTTACTCCATAAACTATATAAACGATGGCTTTTGATATCGAAATGATCAAAGAGGTGTATGCACAGATCCCTAGTCGCATTGCAGCGGCACGAAAGGTGGTCGGCAAACCGCTTACATTGACTGAAAAAATTCTTTATGCTCACTTAACTGAAGGGGCTGCTAGTCAGGCATTTAAAAGAGGGACTTCTTACGTTGATTTTCAACCCGATCGAGTTGCGATGCAAGATGCCACTGCACAGATGGCGCTATTGCAGTTTATGCAGGCAGGTCGTTCACAGGTTGCCGTTCCTTCTACGGTTCACTGCGATCACTTGATCCAAGCGGAGATTGGCGCAGATCAGGATTTGAGCAAAGCAAAAGATAAAAACAAAGAGGTTTATGATTTTTTGGCCTCTGTTTCCAATAAATACGGCATTGGATTCTGGAAGCCAGGAGCAGGAATTATTCACCAAGTGGTGTTGGAAAACTATGCTTTTCCTGGTGGAATGATGATCGGTACGGATTCCCATACTCCCAATGCAGGGGGTCTAGGAATGATCGCTATTGGTGTGGGTGGTGCTGATGCCTGCGATGTAATGGCTGGATTGCCTTGGGAACTGAAGTTTCCAAAGTTGATTGGAGTAAAGTTGACCGGTAAACTGTCGGGCTGGACTTCTGCCAAAGACGTGATTTTGAAGGTTGCAGGTATCTTGACCGTAAAAGGTGGTACTGGAGCGATTGTTGAATATTTTGGTGAAGGAGCCCGCTCGCTTTCCGCTACGGGTAAAGGAACCATCTGTAACATGGGTGCTGAGATTGGTGCGACTACTTCTATTTTTGGATACGACGAAAAATCTGCTGCCTACCTTTCTGGTACGGGTCGTTCCGATATCGCTGCACTTGCAAACGGAATTGCTGAGCACTTGACTGGTGACAATGAAGTATACGTGAATCCAGAAAATTACTTCGATCAAGTAATTGAAATCAACCTTTCTGAGTTGGAGCCGCATGTAAATGGTCCATTTACTCCAGATTTGGCCTGGCCAATCTCTAAATTTGCTGCTGCTGTCAGAGAAAACGGATGGCCAGCAAAATTGGATGTAGGATTGATTGGTTCTTGTACCAACTCTTCCTATGAAGATATCTCTAGAGCCGCTTCCTTGGCGCAGCAGGCGGTAGATAAAAAATTGGTCGCTAAGTCTGAGTATACCATTACCCCAGGATCTGAGCAAGTTCGCTTTACGGTCGCACGAGATGGATTTTTGGATACTTTCGACAAAATGGGAGGCGTGGTGCTTGCCAATGCTTGCGGACCTTGCATCGGTCAGTGGGCTAGACATGGTGCTGAAAAGCAGGAGCGTAACTCCATCATCACTTCCTTCAATCGGAATTTTGCGAAGCGTGCGGATGGAAATCCAAACACGCATTCGTTTGTTGCTTCTCCAGAGATAGTGACCGCGCTAGCCATTGCTGGAGACTTGACATTCAACCCACTTACAGATACTTTGACCAACTCTGAAGGCAATCAAGTACGCTTGGACGAGCCTAAAGGATTGGAATTGCCTACCAAAGGTTTTGCTGTAGAAGATGCAGGATACCAGGCTCCAGCAGAAGATGGTTCTAAGGTTCAGGTACTTGTAGCACCTACTTCGGATCGTTTGCAATTATTGGATTCATTCGCAGCATGGGAAGGTGTGGACTTGAAAGGAATGAAGTTGTTGATCAAAGCCAAAGGAAAATGTACCACGGACCATATCTCCATGGCAGGCCCTTGGCTGAAATACCGAGGCCATTTGGACAATATCTCCAACAACATGCTCATTGGTGCGGTCAATGCCTTCAATGAAGCCACCAACTCGGTGAAGAACCAATTGACTGGTGCGTACGGTGAAGTTCCAGCAACGCAGCGTGCTTACAAGGCAGCAGGTATTGGATCGATTGTGGTAGGGGATGAAAACTATGGGGAAGGATCTTCAAGAGAGCATGCGGCCATGGAGCCGCGCTTCCTAGGTGTTCGTGCGATCTTGGTGAAGTCTTTTGCACGTATTCACGAGACCAACTTGAAGAAGCAGGGCATGCTTGCCTTGACTTTTGCAAACCCTGCGGATTACGACTTGATCCAAGAAAATGATGTGATTGACATCAATGGCTTGACTACGTTTGCTCCTGGCAAGGCCTTGGAGGTAGTCTTCCATCATGCGGATGGTACTTCACACACTGTGGTGGCAAATCATACCTAC
>JACCDL010632889.1_pt1 | contig 10134 bp, 5 predicted proteins | sample 7441931 | NCBI WGS metagenome assembly JACCDL01 (sample SAMN15323437, study PRJNA562643) | freshwater metagenome | isolation source: river surface water | place: USA:Blue River Watershed | collected 2017-08-16
AACTATTTAGGTCACTGTCAACTGTAACAGAATCAAACCAGAAGTCATCGTTACTTTCAATATCAGGAAGAGCACCAACGGATGTAATCCAACCTGCACTGATACGAGTTACATCAGCACCGTCAATGTATTGAAGTTCTGTCCATGTTTTTGTACCATCACCGATCTTCATCTTGTTTGTGTCTGTTTCAACACCTGGTTCAGCAAGGGCTAATACTGGATTAGCGTTTGTCCAGTTAGTTGCTGTATCTCTGCGTAATTTGATTCTTGTTGTCATTTTTTGTCCTTATGCTGTTCCACCATCTAATGTGTTATCTAAAACCGTGAATACTGTGTTGGCTATCCCACCTACCTCTGTGAAAAACGCTGTACCGTTATGTATAGGTATTGAGCTATCCCAAACTACACCAGTAAAGACATATGTTACTGAGTTGTCTGCAACATAAAAGTCCCCTAGTGTTGGATTTTGTGGAAATTCTAATGCCATTTTTGTATTCCTATTATGTATTTATTACACTTTTGTAATTGTCACGTACCCGCTACTAGTATTATATAGAGACAGATTAGTTATAGCAGACCCATTAAATGTAGCGGATCCGTCATAATTTCCGTCGCTTGTAGATACACTAGTTGCAGAAGAAACGATGTAAGAGCCGCCGCCGGCTGCTTGGCTTAGATAAGCATTAGTAGTTGGACCACTTATGCCGCCACCCGAATAACCGCCACCTGCGCCACCATTGATAATGCCGTTGCCCCCGCCACCACCTCCAAAGCCGCCGTAAGTTGATGCAAATGTTGATGGGTTGCTCCATGATGTACCGTATGTTCCGCCTATAAACCCACCAGCATATCCAAAGCCACCACCACCATAAGTGGAACCTGGTGCAAGAGAAGGATCAGTGTTATTACCGTTTTTACCATTGCTGGTCCAGCCAGCACCTGATCCGCCCTTATACTGATGAGTTTGTGTAGTATAAATTCCACCACCTGATCCGTTTGTTCCGCCAACACCAGATGCTGATACTGCACCAGGACCACCTGATGTGTAAGTTCTTCCACTTTCTCCTACATATCCAGTGGGTGTTCCGCCGGATGAATAGTAACTTCCGCCACCACCTCCACCAGCGGCAAATAATAGTGTTGAAGTAGTAACATTATGGACGAACGTTCCTCCGCCTCCGCCTAAACCATGATAACCACCTGTAGTGATTGCAGTATCTAAATACTGCCCACAAATAATTTCTATAATGTCACCTTGAGTTAAATTAACAGTGCCCTTAACTATTGCTCCGCTACCGGATGCATATGTCTGCCCTGAGTTCATTCTACCCGCACGAGATCCCGCTACAGTAATAGTATAACTTCCAGTAACTGGTACAGTCCAGCGTTGATATCCTGTAGTTATCATATTAAAGAAACTAGTATTAGATGCCCATGCTTGTGATGAGTAGGCTGATTGTAATGTAGCTAAACTAGGACCATTACGACCCGTGGTACTACCAGTAGTAAAAGTATGAGTAGTAAAATCATACAACGCTGATAAGTCTTGTACAATTACACCTTGTAGAGTAACACCTTGTACTATCATAATAATCGTTCAATAGAAATCATGTTGTTGAGGTAACTACCACCTATTTGTAGTGTAATACGATAGGCTCTATTGTTAGTTGTATCAGTGATAATGTAAGTTGAGCCATCAGCTTGACTTACAAAGTTCCAGTTAAACTGTGAACCCGACGGTGTGGTAGTAATTGTAGCAGTGCCGCAAGTTCCGCTCGAACCCCCGGAACTACCATAAGTTCCACTTATGTTAATAGTAAATGATCCTGTTGTTGCAGCTAAACTTAATCCACGATTACCACTGGTTGTAACTGTTGCTTTGATAAGATCCATTGTGACAAATGTACCAGCATTAACTAATCCACTTACACGATTATTCAACAGTGTGTTTACGCCGTCAGCGGCCTGAGTCAAATCAATATAAACACCGCGAGCGTTACCACCACCTTCAAAGAATCTGATTCTATCAACATACTGGTCGAGAATAACAGTGTTGCCAGCCAGTGTGCTGTTGGCTGCTTGAGTAAAAGCAATTTCGCCGCCTTCGTTTCCGGTAATGCCTGTTGGCAATGTTAGTGTACCACCGTTGTCAAATATATAACTGTAACTGCCAGCAATTAATGTAACGTTAGGACTTGTACCAGTAATATTACCACTAAAGTTATTTGCTGTTATCGTACCTGTAGCATTCAAATTACCAGTAACATTAACACCAGTATTACTGATGTTAGCAATAATACTATTACTATTGGCTCCACCTGCAAATATCTTAACATTCTTACCCGGAACAGTTGTACCTATTGCTAAGTTACCACCTGATTGACTTGCATTGCTTACATTGCCCTGAGCATACAAATAAGTATCAGCCGCAAATACAATATTACCTAAACTATTTGTAGGAGTATTGTTGTCGTATCCACTATTAATGATACCGAAATCACCATAGTTAGTAGTATCATTACCGTTATCAGCAGTTAATACGATATCAGCAGTAGCATCAGCACCTGTACTCTTGTTCTGGAAAGTTACTTGTGTGTAGCTGTTTACATTAGAGTTAAAGCCAGCAACTGTGTTTGCTAATGGTGTAAATGTTGGACCCGTTAACAATGCGCCCACACCAGTAGTTATACTACCGGCAAGACCAGCGCCACCTGGAATTATCAATGCACCGGTCGTTGTTGAAGTTGCCGCAGTGCTTAAGGTTGACTTGATTGCTACTTGGAAAGTTACATCACTTGAGTTGAATATCTGAAATACCCCACCATTTGGGGCAATCAATCTACCCGCGCCACCGATGATAACACCCGGGAATGTAGATCCTGCACCAGTGTAAGGTTGCAATAGAATACTACCATCTCTAGTTAGTGAGTTAGCGTTTCCACTGATAAATGCACCTGTAGCGAAATTCAATTGCCCACTATTGCTTCCAAATGCTAGATTACCTGCAGTGACATTACCTGTAGTAGTAATTGTGTTAGAACCAAAACTTGACAAGAATGTAGAAACATTGCTATTTGAATAACTACTTCCACCAGCCGCCGGGGCAAAAACACCATTACCGTATAAAACGTTACTTGAACTATCATCTAAATTAATAGCAGAAATGTTGCCTATATTTGTAGCACTGATAGTACCTGACACTGTGAAATTACCACTTGAAGTCAATGTCGCTTTAGTAGATCCTGGTTGATAGAATCTTAAGTTTCCACCATCGTTATCAATTTCAAATGTTTGTAGTGTATTACCTGTGCCAAAAAGTACTCTTGGTGTGCCACCCGCGTAGCCTAATACTACGCCTGTATTGGCACCAATTGATTCGTCAAATGTACCAGAAAACTTACCGTAACCATTACTTAATACATTAGCGGAAGCAATTAAGTTACCACTAGTGATATTACCTGTGGTTGAAATTGTATTACTTCCGTAACTTTCTAAGAATGTTGCGACATTACTATTACTGTAGTTGCTTCCGCCTGTAGCAGGAGCAAACACACCATTACCATATAATACATTACTTGAACTACTATCAAGATTTATGGCAGCAATATTTCCTATGTTATTGGCTTTGATGTTACCTACAACTTCTAATCTTTCTGTAGGATCGTTGATATCGTTAACACTATCATCAGCAATTCTAACATGACCGTTAGTGCCGACATAAATTTCAGTAGTAAATGTGTTAACGTTTGCTGCCGTAACATCTGCTGTGCTAGTACGACCAATACGGAATGGCACTGCTGCACCTGTGTAAGCAGAGTGTGCTAATGATCCTTCAATACCACTATATTTCATAAAGCCGAATCGTTTTAAATCGGCAGCATCAACGATTAAACCCTTATCTTCTCCGTTGATTCGGAAGTTATCTGTTGTAACATTGGGTAACGCTGCTGTTAGCGGAGAACCATTAGCATAATTAATTGCACTCGTATTTGTTGGCAATGTTAAGTTACCATCAATTTCAAATGTCCATGCATTGTTATTTGTACCAAGTACTACTGCACCTGATGACCCGGCTTCTAATTTGACATACTTACCATCATCACCGAAGTATTGGTCATAATACTCATTGTTACCTGTATCAAAGTGAATATGTGTAGGATTGTCTCCGCCGCGGATTCTAAAATATTGTAGATTTGCTACACTAGCAGGTCCTTGTGCTAGGTATAATCCGCCACCGCCATATATATCGCCTGTACCTATAACAACTTGATTACTAAATGTTACAGCACCAGTGTCAGCATTACTAGTTGGTATACCAGTCAACTGACTACCGTCACCTATGAAATATCCAGCAGTCACGTTAGCGAATTGAACAATATCATTTGTATTCAATTCTTGGTCGAAAGGATTAGGAATAGACCCTGGAGCATAATTGCCAATGTATGTGCTATTAGCTCCGCCACCATCTAACAATGTAGCAGGTTGAAATGCTGTTGTTTGAATTGTATCATCTGGGAATCTTAAATTACCAGTACCTTCAAATGTCCATGTTTTTTCATCTTCGTCATTAAATGATGTAATATACAAACCACTGACATTTTCACTTTGGTATACTAACCCTAATTGACCTCTTTCGGTACTAGATTGATTATTACCGCGAGGAGTACTATATGCTCGTAGCATTTCTAGATTCTGTTCGGTATTTGACATATTGACCCAACGAATACTTGAAATACCTTCAGATGCATCTTGAATAACTCTGCCATCGACAAAGATAGCATCATTAGGAAACTCTACGTTGTTATCTTCATCTGTTCTTATTGCTCTTGCGTCAATTGTTTGTGGACTTGCATCAACCCATTGATTATCATATGCTACATATGTTCTACCATCAACACTGTTAAACCATTGCTTACCTTCAACATTAGCATTTGGTGCTGTGTCCGAAACTATAATAGCGTTGTTTGCTGGTTCTGGTCCGGTGTAAGCAGTGTTTTGAACACTACCATCAGGGAAAACAATATTACCTGCAGGATTAAATATCCAAGACTTTGTTCCTGAATTACCGTCAGTTGTTATAGCAACAGAGTTATTAAAAGCTCCGCTTAAAGATACACCATTGCTGATTGTTGATATAAAACCAACCTCACTGTTGTTGTAGTTTAAATGAATTAAGTTGGGCACTGATAAAGTACCGTCATCATTTAATACGACTTGATTATTACCATTTACTAATCTATCAGTAGAATAACTACTGTTAGTAAACGCTGTGTTTTGTACAGTACCGTCACTAAATGTAATTGAATTTAGTTGAGCCTCAGGATTCATAACCGTTTGTGGACTCATATCGACCCACTGGTCGTTATATTGAATATAACTACGACCTTCTTCACTACTCCACCACACAGTACCGTCGACAACACTATTAGGAGGCGTATCACCTATATGAATTGTGGTATCTGAAAGGTCTTGCCAAGCAGTATCATAATCATCATCACTGCTCTTTACTAAAATTTGTCCTGTAACACCACCTGGTGCTACACCTGGACCAGTTGCACCCTGTGGACCTGTATCACCTTGTGGTCCTACGATAGGACCAATATCGTCCCATTCTGACGCTATGCTATTCCAGAACCATAAATTACCTGTTTGTGTGACGATATATCCTTCGCCTGCTCCGCCTGGTGTAGGTAGATCAGCTGGTGTGGGTACACTACCTACTAATGTAACTGAAACACCTTGTGCACCGGTGTCACCTTTTGGTCCCTGTGGACCTTCAGGTCCTTGATCTCCGTGATCACCTTTAGGTATAGTAAAATTAAATACTGCGGCTGACGAATTACCTGTATTAGTTATCAATACATTAGATCCTGCATTTCCTGTAGTAACATTACCTAAAGTAATTGTGGCAGCTGTTCCTGCTGCGCCTGTTGGACCTTGTGGTCCAGCTTGCGGTGTTGTCCAATGTAAGTTACCAGTACCGTCTGTTGCAAGTACTTGACCATTAGTTCCTCCGGTAATCTTAACATTACCTACACTACCTAATCTACTTTGAGCATTAACATTTAATGTTTCTATGTTAGCATTTCCGGCAGCATTGATATTATAGAAATGTCCTGTTCCTGTAATAACAAGATTACCGCCTGTTAGATGACCACCATAAGTAGAAATAAAATTCTCTACATTAGTATTGCTGTATACTGCATCAAATCTAATAGAGTTGTTTGATGTGTTAGTAATAATTGACATGTTGGTGCCAGCAATAATTTGAATTGTTTGCTCACCATCAGCCGTTAATGTATTTTGACCAGTGACTGCCCATGATGACCAACTATTACCATTGCCGCCACCACTGCCACCAGTTTGATCGACCCAACTTAGATTACCTAAACCATCAGTAGCTAATACCTGTCCATTTGTGCCACCGGATAATTTGAAGTTATTAAAGTTAGTTACTATTTTACCTTTTACATAGCCACCTAAATTAATATTACCTCTAATTGTTACTAATTTAGTTACTGGATCATAAGTAAAGCCGCTATCACCTTTGAAACTACTACCATAATTAAATTGAACTTCGTAACGGTTACCACCTGGATCATTAATAATCTCAGTGTTATTATCTACATATGTTTTATCTATATAAACCTTTTGGCTAACCGGTTGAGTAGTATCTATTGCAGTTCCAGTTTGTGGAATGCCTCTCAATTCAGGGTCAACTGATGTGTCAACTGTTGTATTGTTATTATATAACGCCATCACCTATCCTTATTATCTTAACGAAGGGGGAATACCCGCTCTACTTACTTTAAATCCAAACGCCTTCGCATTATTCTTAATCGAATTTGGTTTTACATCAACTGTCAATGCCGTCTTCCAACGAGGATCATTCTTTTCTTTTTCACTAGGAATATAACCTGAGGCTTCTTTTATTTCTTCCCAATCATCAGTACTATCTATTTCATCACTAGAACCGATATTTTTTGTAGGTTGAATAGCTTGTTGTGTAGTAGTGTCTTTCTTTAAATCATATAGTTGCTTGCCTGCTTTAGCAGCCTGGTATAGATTACTCCCCACATTATATGCTTTAACTGCTTGTCCTATTCCAGGAACAAACATAGCCCCTGTCATAGCAGCATCTTTCCAATCCATAGCATTAGCGTGTCCAGGAGCCATAGCCATACCTGCCGCTAATGCGCCACCGGCTAACTTTTCTTTCCATCCTTCTTCTAACTCAACATCAGCTAATTTAGTATAATATTCTGGATCTTCGCCCAAGTGGTCTAAAGCAATTTCTTTCGCTATCTTAAACTTACCAGTATGCTCTAATTCGACTTTAATGCCCTTGCTTAGTTCATCTTGAATCTGTTGTCTATTAACTTTGTGCTTTCTAGCAAGTTCAGCTACCGTCATTGTTGGTTTATCTAAGTGTTCATCATCTTCAGGAAGACTTAATCTCTTAGAATGCAATTCATCTAATTTTTGATATAACTTAGAAACAATTCCCTTACTGCGTAATGCTTTATATGCTAGATTTTCAGGACCAAACTCACCATTTAAATCTAAACCAGCTTGACGGTACTTCTTAATTGTTCTTAATACATTTTGAAGTTTGTCAATACTGTTAGACTTATACGCATATTCGCTCAATTTATATAATTTCTCGTATTTTAATTTAGTAGCTTGTTGGTCTAAATTGGCTCTACGCTTTCTAGGTAACTTAATCCATTTATCGTCTTTGACACTATATTCGCCCAAACTAATTACGGGCATATTTGAATCTTGTACATACAACTCTACTTCATACCCGCCGATTGAAATGTCATGGGATTCATTATATACGACTTTTTTAGCATCAAATAATTCACGGTATACATCGTTGTCGCTGAATTTACTCATATCGACAATAATGTGTAAATCGATGTCCGAGTGTTTTGTATAGCTATAGGCAGCGCTACTTCCTGAAATAGTAATATCTTCAACATCTATATGGTTGACTCCTAGATGTTCAATAAAATCTTCTGCAATCAATAGTAACTGTGTTCTAACTTCTGGGCGCATCATATCGCCCTTAAAAATAGCAGGGTTTAAGTGTTCATGGAAGTGAATAGCATCACCCATACTAAAATTATCAAATTCTTTAAGGTTCATAGAGTATTTATGAAAAAAGGCTACCGATATGGTAGCCTTTTTCTGTGTAATATATGATATTACTTAGTTTTCTTTGTAGCTGCCTTTTTAGCAGTAGCCTTTGCAGGTGCTGCCGGAGCCGCATTAGCCGCTGCCGCTACTGTAGTAGGGACAGCTTGTTGTGCTTGTTGAGCCTGTTGCTTTTTGACTTCCTCAAGATACATTGGGCCAATTGTATTCAATAAGTGTGTTTGATTTTCCATACAGAAAACATATGAACCGCTGTGACGCAATAGAACACGCTTGTCAACCCAAACACGACCACCTAGATCACGCCAGTTTTCACAGAATGTCCAGTCTTCACTATAGTAACGACCTTGACGAACTGCTGTATCAAAGTATGTTTTCAAATGTGCATCATATTTAGGATCTAAACCGATATCATTCTTGTATTGTTTAACAGCTGGGTGACTGTTCATTTTCTCAAATACATGTCGTTTCATCAATAAGAAACCTGTACCTGCTTTAGATACTTCTTGTAGACCGTCAGCACCTTCTTCTGCACCCTCAAAGCCGTTAACTACCCACTTAATTGGCATAGTTTTCATTGGGTATAGTCCACCGATAACATCAACATCACGGTTTAGTAGAACTAATAGGTGCCATGGTTCCCAACCAATATCTGCATCAACAAAGAATAAGTGTGTTGCACCTTCAGTTAATAAGAATTTAGCTGTTAATGTATTACGGGCACGACTGATTAGTGATTCGTTGACCATTGTTTCCAATGTCCAATCAATACCTAATTGTCTTGCGGTGTTCGCCCATTTAATGAATGACATGAATGTAGATTCAGTCAACATACCACCATAGCAAGGCATTGCTATGTGTACCTTTGTAGTTCTTAGGAAATCTACATTGACTTGAACTTGACCTTCTTGTGCTTTTTGGTCTTGTTCTTGTTTTGCTTGTTCAGCGATTTCTTGTACCTTTTCTACTGGTACTGTTTTTGCTTCTGCCTTTGCTTTCGCTGGGGCTTTAGTTGTAGTTGTTTTCTTTGTTGCCATTTGGTCCTCTTTAAAGATAAAGATATTTACACAGTAAAGAGGGGATCAAATTATTTTTCGTCTAAGTAATCAACACTTTCAGACATTCCACCAAAACCCAATTTAGCTTGTTGGAATTTCTTTTCTAAGTTTTTTTGATTTTGGGCTGCAACAGCAGGACTAACTCCATATTGTTGTGGGGCCTTTTCTTGTTCATGTTCGTGGCCTTGACCAGTACTAGTTGTCATACCATGTGTTAATTTTTTCACAATATCAATACCGAACTTAGTAGCCAACACTTCAGCAGCCGCTTCTAATCCAATATCAGCTAAACCATGAAGTATAGCATCTTTTGCCCCATGACTTGCGGCAGCAGCCATTCCTCCGTGTGCTGCGGCAGCTGCGGTACTATACCCGATCAGACCCACACCTAAAGCAATAATCACAATATCTTTCCATTGCTTGTTCATCCATGCAACTTGCTCAGGACTTGCTTTGCCTTGCATTTTAAGTTTTAATATTTGTAACATCTGTTTGGTTTCTTGTGTTTCTTGGAAACCAGCTTTTACTAACTTTTCTGCAAAACTAGGAATGATATTTGCAAATCGACTTAACGAATCTAAACTAATGCCTTCCTTCACATCTTCTTTTTTCTGTGCGGCAGCATAAGCCATTAGTCTTTCCCAAGCAGCATCGCTGTCTGCTTTTTCTTTCGCTTTTTCTTTATCGCTTAATTCTGCACGAGGACGCTTGCCAAACTCTTTTCTAGCAGTTTTAGTATTTGCTTTCTTGGCTTCCGCCACACCTTCTGTTCTAGTATACTCACCATAACCTGCAGGACGCATTTCAATATTTTTAGGATTAATATTAGGATACTTACTCTGCAAAACTTGAATTGCTTTATCTAACATTCGTTGCGGAATAGCTTGGAATATTTTCTGTCTCTGACCGGAACCAG
>JACCDL011140435.1_pt1 | contig 10134 bp, 8 predicted proteins | sample 7441931 | NCBI WGS metagenome assembly JACCDL01 (sample SAMN15323437, study PRJNA562643) | freshwater metagenome | isolation source: river surface water | place: USA:Blue River Watershed | collected 2017-08-16
CCCGGTTGCAGTCCACCTTCTTGCGCGAGAGTTCGCAGAGGATGAGCTGCGGCGCGGCGCCGCAACGTTCGCGCAAGGCGTCCCGCAGGGCATGGGCCAAGGCGGCGGCGTAGGAGTCCCGCACGGTCACTCCGCGCGTGCGGTCGGGGATGTCCGAAGGTTTGGCCGCGCCGTCATGCGGGACCGAGAGGACGATGGGGAGTTCGCCTGGCCAATGGCGGATGAAGCCCGAGGCGCTGACACGCGTGGCTTCCGCGGCCGGCTCCGCCGCCTGCGCGATGAGCGTGAGCAGGGACAGGCAAAGCGTGACCAGCGGGGCGGGCGGTCGGGGCATACGACAGGAAAGCCCGGCACTACGGAACGGTCAAGCGGGGTCGCTCAGCGGACGGCGCCGCCGGCGAGCAGGGCGCGGACCGCGGCGTCTTCGGGGACGCTGTCGGAGGTACAGGCGGCGCCGATGCCGTCCTGCAGGACGAAACGCAGCTTGCCGCCGCGCACCTTCTTGTCGCGGCGCATCGCGGCCAGCATGGGCTCGAGCGGGAGCGGAGCACGGAGGGCGGTCGGCAGGAGGTGCGCCTTCAGCGCGGCTTCGACCTGTTCGGCCTGGGCGGCGGTGCAGTGCTTGAGCTCGGCGGAAAGGCGCGCGGCCATCACCAGGCCGATCGCGACGGCCTCGCCGTGCAGGTAGGTGCCGTAGCCGGCGGTGGCCTCGATGGCGTGACCGAAGGTGTGTCCGAGGTTGAGGAGCGCGCGGCCGCCTTGGGCGCTGGTCTCGCGTTCGTCGCCGGCGACCACGGCCGCCTTGATCTCGACGCAGCGGCGGATGACGCGCGGGAGGAGCGCATGGTTCCAGGCGAGGGGGGCGTTCTGCTCGAGCAGGCCGAAGAGGTCGGCGTCGGCGATGATGCCGTGCTTGATCACCTCGGCCATGCCCGCGGCGAATTCGCGCGGCGGCAGCGTGGACAGCAGATCGGTGTCGGCGTAGACCGCCGTGGGCTGGTGGAAGTTGCCGACGAGGTTCTTGCCGGCGGACAGGTTGATGCCCGTCTTGCCGCCGACGGAGCTGTCGACCATCGCGAGCAGCGTGGTCGGGAGCTGGTAGAAATCGACGCCGCGCTGGTAGGAGGCGGCCGCGAAGCCGGCGAGGTCGCCGACGACGCCGCCGCCGAGCGCGAAGACCGCGCCGTCGCGGGCCACGCCGTTGGCGGCGAGGAAATCCCAGACGCGCGCGAGTTCCGCGGCGGACTTCGCCGTCTCGCCGTCGGAAGCGGTGGCGAGGACCGGCATCAGGCGCGCGAGCTCGGCCGCGAAGCCGGACTGCGCCGCGGCGACGCCGGGCGACGTGATCGCGACGCACTTCTGGCCGGAAGCCAGCCGGCGTTCGGCCGCGGCCAAGGCCTCGCGGCGCATCCCGGCCCCGATGCGTACGGGGTAGGAGCGCGAGCCTAGTTCGACGGTGACGGTCTCGGCCGACATGGGTTCACGCTGGGGCGAGGCGCCCTCGCTGGCAAGACAACCTCACTCGGCCAGGCCGACGATCGAACGGGCGTAGGCCCGCGCGTCGAAGGGCTGGAGGTCGGCCGGCTGTTCGCCGACGCCGATGAAGCGGACCGGCACGCCGAGCTCGCGGACGACGGCGACGAGCGCGCCGCCGCGGGCGGTGCCGTCGAGCTTGGTCACGATCAGGCCGGTGAGGCCGACGGCTTCATGGAAGATGCGGGCCTGTTCGATGGAATTCGCGCCGAGCGAGCCGTCGAGGACGAGCCACTTCTCGTGCGGAGCGCCGGCATGCGCCTTGGTCGTCACGCGCACGACCTTGCGGAGTTCTTCCAGCAGGTGGGCCTTGGTGTGCAGGCGGCCGGCGGTGTCGAGGATCACGAGGTCGGCGCCGCGCGCCACGCCCGCCTTGACGGCGTCGAACGCGACCGCCGCGGGATCCGCGCCGGCGGCGCCGCCGACGACCTCGACGCCGAGCCGGTCCGCCCACGCGGAAAGCTGTTCGCCGGCCGCCGCGCGGAACGTGTCGCACGCGCCGAGCAGGCAGGACTTGCCCTCCTGGCGCCAGCGCCAGGCGAGCTTGGCCGCGGTCGTCGTCTTGCCGGCGCCGTTGACGCCGAGGAGCATGATGACGTGCGGCCTCGAGAGGGAGGTCGCCGGCGCGGTCTCGCCGCCGAGCGCGCGCACGATGCTTTCGGCCGCGGCTTCGGCGGGCGAGGTCCTGCGCAGCGCGGCTTCGGTCTTCCAGGCGGCGCGCGCCGCTTCGACGACCTCGTCGGCGGTGGCCGGGCCGAAGTCGGCCGCGATCAGCCGTTCACGCAGCTCCTCGGCGGAGGCGGCGTCCATCGGACGCGCCAGCAGGTTGGCCACGGCCTCGGCCGTGCGGCTCAGGCCCGCCTTCAGTCGCTCGAAGAAGCCCGCCATGGCTCAGCCGCCCTCGGCCTTGCGCGGGTCGCGCCCCAGTTCTTCCTTATAGCTGTCGAGGATGCCGTTGACGAAACGCTTGGACTCCTCGGTCGAGAACTCCTTGGCGATGTCGACGGCCTCGTTGATGCTCACGACCGGCGGGATGTCCGTCCGGCGCATGAGCTCGAAGATGGCGACGCGCAGGATGGCGAGGTCGACGCGGGCGATGCGGCCGAAGGCCCAGTTCTTGGCGTACTTGCCGATGACCTCGTCGACGAGGGCGAGGTCGCGGATGACGCCCTGGATGAGCTCCTCGGCGAAGGCGTAGTATTCGCGGGGCTGCGGGCGTTCGGCGAAGAAGTCGAAGAGGGCCGTGACCATGTCGGCGTGGCGCTGGACTTCCCACGAGCAGAGGAACTGCATCGCGACGACGCGGCTGTCGTGGCGACGGTTGCGCTTGGCGGGCGGCGCGGCCGGGTCCGGGACGACGGGTTCTTCCGGGGCGACGATGGCGATCTCGACGCCGGCCGGGACGTTGTGCCGGCGGAACGCGTCGACGGTCTTCTGGCTCGAGCCGATGATCTCGATCAGCCGGCGATGGCTGCGGATCTCCTCGCGCAGGGCCGTGCGCGGCTCCTCGACCTGGGAAGGCAGCGGGAAGGGCCCCGAGATGCGGGCGCCGGTGCCGACGACGCTGGCGATGATGTCCGCCGCGGTCTGGTCCGCCATGCGGTAGTCGACGCCTTTGATCCGGATGCGGATCTTGGCGCGCGCGGAGGCGGAAATGGGCGAGTCGTTGTCCATCGGTCAGTTCTGGGCGAAAGGTTCCTGGCCGCCGCGCTTGCGTTCCTCTTCCTCGACCTGGTCGAGGCGCTCGCCGAGCGTGATGCGGTGGCGGGCCATGGCCAAGGCGGCGTGCGCGAACTCGGTGCCGCGGTCCAGCGAGCCCTGGCAGCGGGCGACGGCCTGTTCGCGGTTGTTGGTCACGACGATGCCGTTGATCACCGGGACCTCCGAACGGATGGCCGCGTCCTGGAGGGCCTGGGCCGTCGAGTGCGCGATGATCTCGTGGTGCGGCGTATCGCCGGCGATGACGACGCCGAGGGCGATCACGCAGTCGTGGTCGCCGGTCATGGCCGACATGTAGGCGGCGAAAGGGATCTCCCCGGAGCCCGGGACGGAGAGCTCGACGATCGAGGCGGCGGGGACGCCCGCGGCGCGGAGGCCTTTGACGACGTTCTTCTTCAGGGCCTGGACGAGTTCCGCGTTATAACCGGCCGACACGATGGCGAAGCGGAGTTCGGCGCCATCGATGGCGTCAGGGGTGGGCTTGTCGAGGCTCATGGCGGAAGAACGGACGTTCGATGGAGTCGCTTCGGACCAAGCCTGCAAGCGGAAACAGCCGTCCGCGGCTCAGAAGGGTACCTGTTCCACGATCTCGAGCCCGTAGCCGCCCAGGCCCACCACTTTGCGCGGGTTGTTCGTGATCAGGCGGATGCGGCGCAGGCCGAGGTGCGAAAGGATCTGGGCGCCGATGCCGTAGTCGCGCGCGTCCATCTGCCCGAGCCGTACGCCGTCCTGGTCCGCCTGCATGCCGCCGAAGGGCTGGGCGACGTGCACGATGACGCCGCGGCCGGCCTTGGCCACGGCCTCGAAGCTGGAGGCCAGCGAGGCGCCCGCGCCGAACGCGCTGCCGCGGAAGAGCTCGCCGAGCATGTTTTCGCGCTGTACGCGCACGAACATGGTCTCCTCGTCCGGATGGCCGAGGGTGAAGACGAGGTGCTGGCGGCCGTCCGGCAGCGAGCGGTAGACGCGCAGGGCGAATTCGCCCCAGGCGGACCGGAAGGGGCTTTCGGCGACGAGCTCGACGAGGCGTTCCCGGCGGTGGCGGAACTCGATGAGCTGCGCGATGGAGATCATGTGCAGGCCGAACTTGCGCTTGAGTTCGACGAGCTCGGGCAGGCGGGCCATGGAACCGTCCTCGTTGAGGATCTCGCAGATGACGCCGCTCGGGTGCAGGCCGGCGAGGGAGGCGAGGTCGACCGCGGCTTCGGTGTGGCCGGCGCGCTGGAGCACGCCGCCCGGGCGGGCGAGGAGCGGGAAGATGTGGCCGGGCTACACGAGGGACTCCGGCTTGGCCTGCGGGTCGGCGAGGATCGCGATGGTCTTCGCGCGGTCGTAGGCGGAGATGCCGGTGGAGATCCCTTCGGCGGCGTCGACCGAGACCGCGAAGGCGGTGCGTTGCGACTCACGGTTCTCGGGCACCATCTGGGAGATGCCGAGCCGACGGAGCTGGTGTTCGACGGTGGGTACGCAGATGAGGCCGCGCGCATGGCGGATCATCATGTTGACCGTCTCGGGGGTGGCCTTGGACGCCGCCATGACGAGGTCGCCCTCGTTCTCGCGGTTCTCGTCGTCGGTCACGATGACGAGCTTCCCGGCGGCGATGTCCGCCAGGGCTTCCTCGATGGTGTCGAAGGGCTCGTTCATGAAAGGGGGAGGTCCGAACTTGGTCGTAACCTCCCACGGCGCAAGCGGGGAGATGCGTCCCCGCCGGCGAAAAAGAGCCGGATCGCTTATTTGGCGGCCTTGGCCTTGCCCTTCGCGGCGCCCTTGCCCTTGGCGGCGGGGGCGGCGGGCTTCGGCGCGGCGGCCATGGCTTCGGCGATCTTCGCGCTGGCTTCCTTCCAGGTGGCCTTGGGTTCGGCCTTGGCGTCCCAGATCGCGAGGTTGCGGAAAGTGGCGGACTGGCCGGAGCAGGTGAAGCCGGGGTTCGCCTTCTCGGCCTTGAAGAGTTCGTCGCGACCGAAGCCGCTGATGCGTCCGTCGATCGTCGCCACCATCGTGTCGCCGACCATCTCCAGCACGACGCGGTGCCAGGTGCCGGCCTCGAAGGCCTGCGCCTGGTTCAGGAAGATCACGGACTTGTCGGGACCGGCGTGGTCATGGTCGTCCTTCTGGATGCGCAGCGAGGTCGGGGTGATGAGGACGCGGGCGACGTGTTCCTTGGCGTCGTTGATGCTCAACGAGACGGACCTGGCGCCATCGAGGCGGAATTCGAAGGCGGCGACGAAGTCCCGCAGCTTGGTCTGCACGCGGCCGGCGGCGCCATGGTTGTCGGCCGGCAGCTCCTCGACGCGGATGCCGTCCGCGGTGCGCTCCCACTTGCCCTTGGCGATCTTCCACTCCGCGGCGGCCGCTTCCTTGGTCAGGGCGTCGGCGACGATCTCCTTGTCCGGCTGGGCGAGCAGGGTGGCGGGGGCTTCGGCCGCGCGGAGCGGCGAGACGAGGGCGAGGAGGGCGAGGAGGCGGAGCGACAGGTTCATGCCGATGTAACAGCGGGAACGGGCGATGGTTGCGATTATTCGTAGGTCAGCTGCGCGGACAGGACGGCGTCTTCGTCGGAAACGAAACGCACCCAGTAGGCGTTCAGGGCCGGCTCGAAGGCGTGGACGATCTCCCCCGCCGGCACTTCGAAGGTGCGATAGGTCAGGCTGCGGCCGTCGCCGGCGACATCGAGCTGCACGGATACGCGGACAGGCCTCGCTCCGTGGTTCGTCAGCTTGAGCGTCTTCTTGTCGTACCCGGTCATGAGGTACGGATCGGAGGGGGCGCCCTTCTGGACCGCGGTGTTCTTCCATGGGCCGCCGAAGCCGCGCGGCTTGCCGAGCTTCCAGAGGTCGTCCGCGGCGCCGACCCAGACGGCGGCCTGACCGTCGTCGGAGCGGATGACATGGCGGTCGTCCTTCGCGGCGTCGGGCGAGACGCCGCTGAGCACGAGCAGGCCGCGATAGGAGCAGTAGTCATGCACGGCGGCGTCGCTCGTCGCGATCGGACGCATGCGGATGGCGCCCTTGGCGTTCAGCGCGGGGAGTTCGTAGAAGGTCCCGTGGGCCTGGAGCATGTCGCGCTCGGTGCAGACCTCGCGGGCCTTGCGCAGCGCGGAGCGCGCGAGCAGGCCGTCGTGCGCCGCGGAGGGCGAACGCGGCAGTCGCCAGCGGACGCCGCTTTCCTCGAAGATCACGGAGGCGTCGTCGGCGGTGACGATGCCCTGCGGGATGGGCGTGTTCTTCTGCACGAAGGCGGCGACCTTCTGGTCCGCCAGCTTGGTGAGCCTGAGGTCGGCCGAAAGTTCGTAGGCCGCGCCGACGGTCGTCTGGTCGGGCGTCACGGTCGCGGCCAGCACGGAGAGGGTGCGGAGGTTGGCGCCGCGGGTGAGCAGGAAGGCGCCCTGCGACGTCGCGTCGCCGGCCTTGCTGAGGCCCTTGAAGAGGCCGTCGCGTCCGGTCGCACGCCTGTCCTCGGCGGCGTATTGGAACGTGACGCTCGCCTTCGCGACGTCGCGGTCGGCCTTCGCGCGGATCCACGCGCCGGGCAGTTCCGCCGGGATCTCGACCCAGGCCGAGGCGTCGCCGGCCTTCAGCGCGACGTCGCGCCAAGGCTTCCACCGGCCGTCGCCCAGGGCGTCGATCTCCAGCGCGAAGGTCGTCGCGGCCTCGCCGTCATGGGCGAGGAAGACCGCGCGCCTGGCGAAGCCCGCGAGCAGGAACGGATCCGAAGTCTCCCCGGCCTTCACGGGTTCGTCGACCCAGACGCCGCCGCGGCCGATGGCCGGCCCGAGCCGGTCGGGCGTGTCGAGCGACGTGAACCAGAGGTTGGACTGAGACTGGCCGGGGCCGGCGAGCGCGCCCTTGGCGGGACGCTTGTTGAGGAACTCCGACTTCGCGGTGTCGTCGCAGCCGAAGACGAGGCGATCCTGCCAGCGCGTGAAGTCGCCGATTACCTTCAGGTAGGCGGAACGCGGCGCGATGCCGGCGGACTGCTTCGAGGAGAAGCCCGCGGGGAACTTCCAGAACAGGCCGTGCATGGTCATCAGGCGCGAGCCTTCTTCGCCGATGTCGCGGATGCGCGGCCACTCGGTGTTCCAGCCGTGCGCGCCGTCGTAGGAGTGGCTGCCTTTCGGGAGACGGTAGCTCGTCCACTTGCCGTCTTCCATCACCATCAGGATGACGGAGCGGAAATCCCAGCCGACGGTCCAGACCGGGTCCTTCGCCGGATCCGCGTTGCCGCCGAGGCCTCCCGGTCCGGTGACTTCGGTGAACTGGTTGCGACGGATGAGCGACCAGTTGCCTTCGCCGCCGAAGGAGCCGAGCGCGCCGCTCGTGATCGTCGGGTCGACGAGCGCCTTGGGGCTTCGTTCGCCGTTGTTCGCGAGGATGACCAGGCCTTGGCCCGAGTAGAGCCCCTTGCCGTGGTAGCCGGGCAGCGTCGAGGTGATCGTCGCCGGGTCGGCCTCCGCGGTCTGGCCCGGTTTCGGGACGTTCATGATCTCCTTGATGAGGCCTTTCACGGCCAGCGTGCGCACGTCGACTTCGTAGAGCCCGTCTTCCATCGTGGCGAAGTAGACCTTGTTCGCCGGGTCCGTCAGGTGGCGCGCGTTGCCGGTCAGGCGGCCGGGCATCAGTTTCGGGGAGATGACGCGCACCTCGCGGTCCGCGCCGATGAAATACGGCCCGATGATCAGCTGGTTCGATTCCTTGTGGATCATGCGGTTGGCCGGCGTGCCGCCGACGCTTTCGGGGCGCACGATCTGCCGCAGGTCCGGGGTGATCTCGTAGAGCTTGTCGCTCGAGCCGAAGGGCAGGTGGGGTCCGTACGTGATGACCCAGAGGCGGTCGGCCCAAGGCACGACGGCGCCGGTCCCGCACTCGCCCTCGTTGTTGAAATAGGCGAGCTCGGGGTAGATGCCGGACCATTCCTGCGGCGCGGCGGAAGCGGAGAGCGCCGTCAGCGCGAACGCGACGAACGAGCGGAGGGAGGACGGGGACATCCCCCGACTTTTCCCGCCGCGAGGGGTCTGGCAAGGTCAGGATAAGGCATGAAGCAAAATGACGAAGAGGAACCAGGCTCCGAGCGCCGCGGCGGGCACGCCGAGCAACCGGAGCGGGCTGCGGGACTGGGCCTGCGCGAGGAAGGTCGCCGCGAGCAGCGCGCCGCCGAGCGGCCCCAGCCAGCGATGAGGCAGGGAAAGTTCCACGTTCAGCCCCGGCAGCTCCGCGCAGGCCCGCGCGATCCAGGTCATCCCGTGCAGCCAGGCCGCCGCGAGCCCGTTGATCCAGCTCGCCGGACCGGCGAGCCAGTCGACCGCGCCGCACGCGACGGACGCCATGCCGAGCATCAGCGGGATCTCGGAGAGCGGCACGAGCACGAGGTTCACGAAGATCCCGCCCCAGCTGGCCTTGCCGAACAGCCCGAGCGTCAGCGGCGCGCCCGCGAGCGTGGCGGCGAGGGAGACGCAGAGGCCGCCGAGCAGGAATTTCCTGGCCCGCCAGCGGAGCCGTCGCGCCGCGGTCCGGGCGGCGACCGGCGTGAGGCGTTCCTCTTCCGTGGGGCGGGCGCAGAGTTCCGCGGCCGGTCCGCCCGCGACGATGATGCCGAGCACCGCCGCATAGCTCAGCTGGAAGCCGGCGTCGGCGCATGCTTCCGGCGAGAGGATGAGCGTCGCCGCGCAGGCCAGGGCCAACGACTGCAGGGCCGGCGCGTCGCGCTCGCCGACGCGTCCGCCCCAGAGGAAGGCGGCCATGATCCAGGCGCGGACCGAGGAGGGCGAGGCGCCCGTCACCTGCACGTAGAGCCAGAGCAGCGCGAGGACGGCGACGCCGGCGGGAAGTTCCGGCAGGCGCGCACGGCGCGTCAGCCAGAGCAAAGCCGCCGCCATGCCGGCGATATGCAGGCCGCTGATCGCGAAGAGGTGCAGGGTGCCGGTCGCCGCGAACGCCTCCTTGGCCTCCGCGGGCAGCAGCGCCGTCCGGCCTAGCATCGTCGCGGCGAGCAACGCGCCGCCGTCAGGATCGGCCCAAGGCAGGTTCCGCAACCAGGCGTCCAGCCGACGTTGCTGCGCCTGCCGCCAGCGCGCGAAGCGCGAGGCCGGCGCGAGCTCGCCGAGCACGCGCCCGCCGCGAAGCTTGAGCGTCGCTCCCTGTGAGCGCAGCCAGGCGTCGTAGCCTCGGGCGTCCTCCGCGATCGCGACGAGCCCGCCGGCGAACATGAGCTCGGCGCCTTCGGCCGGACAGTCGCCGCGCGCGGAGAGCGCGAGGCGTCGCCGGAAGAACGGGCCGTCGCGTTCGGTGATCCAGCCCAGTCCGGTCCAGCCTTCGCCATCCGCCCGCGGGGAGGCACGCTCGATCATGACGGGCAGTTCGACGAAAGGGCGGCGGACGACCGGCACGTCCGCCGGCGGCGAACGGAGCTGGTGCCAGACCGCGCCGACGCAGGTTCCGGCGATCACCAGCATCACGCCCGCGAGGAGGGAGCGTGTTCGGCCGGCCCAGGCGATGACGCCGGCGAGGAATCCCGCCGACAGCCAAGGTCCCGGGGCGACGCCGATCCAAGCATCGAGCGAGCAGCCGAGGAGGAGGGGCAGGGCGAGCCAGAGCGCCGGACAGTGTCCGAAGCGGTCGGGGGTCAGGGAGTCTTGCTCCAGGGAGTCGGGCCTTGCCATGGACGGAGGCCATGGTCGCCGCCGGGCAGGGACCGGACCTCCGCGGCCAGCGAACGCCAGGCGGGGTGCTTGGCGAGGGCTGGGTCCTGAAGCAGATTCCTTAAGGGTAAGATGACGAACCCTCGGGAAGACCACCTAGGGTGGGGGAGTGTTACCGTCGGACTGTCCCAGGCGCCTCCTTCATAGAAGAGCAGGTCGATGTCCAAAGTCCGGGGTCCGTTGCGGTTGGC
>JACCDL011103247.1_pt1 | contig 10129 bp, 7 predicted proteins | sample 7441931 | NCBI WGS metagenome assembly JACCDL01 (sample SAMN15323437, study PRJNA562643) | freshwater metagenome | isolation source: river surface water | place: USA:Blue River Watershed | collected 2017-08-16
CCTCCGGGCACGACGGCCTGGTAAGTCAACGCCTACGCCGGCGCGCTCACCCTCACCTCCGACTATCAGGAAATCAAATGAGCCGCGCCCTGCTCCTCCTGCTCCTGCCGCTCGCCGTCTTCGCGGCCGACGCGAACAAGCCCAACCTCCTCATCATCCTGGCCGACGACCTAGGCTATGGCGACGTCCAGGCCTACAACCCGACGCGCGGCCGGATACCGACCCCGCACCTCGACAAGCTCGCCGCCGAGGGCATGCGGTTCACCGACGGACATTCGTCCTCCGGCGTGTGCTCGCCGTCGCGCTACGCGCTGCTGACGGGCCGCTATCACTGGCGCACCCGCCTCCAGACAGGCATCGTCGGCGTCTTCGGCGAGCCTCTGATCTCCCCGGACCGGCTGACGGTGGCCGGCCTCGCCAAGCGCCACGGCTATCGCACCGCGGCGATCGGCAAGTGGCACCTGGGATGGGAATGGCCGATCGCCGAAGCGGACCGCCCGCTTTTCCGGAACTTCCGCGAGTCACAGGCCAAGACGCCTCCCGAAGCCGCCCGGGCCGCCTGGACCAAAGTCTTCACGCAACCGATCAAAGGCGGACCGACGACCCGCGGATTCGACACCTACTTCGGGACCGACGTGCCCAACTGGCCGCCCTACTGCTTCATCGAGAACGACCGGACGATCGGGGTGCCCAGCGAGCCGCTGCCCAAGGAGCTCTTCCGGGACCACCTCGCCAGCCTGCCCGGACCGGCGCTGCCGGAGTGGAGTCTGGAGAAGATCCTGCCGACGCTGACCGAACGCGCCTGCGCCTTCATCGCGGATTCGGCCGCCAAGCCTGAACCCTGGATGCTCTACCTGCCGCTCACGACCCCGCATACGCCCCTGGCCGTCAACGCGGAGTGGAAGGGTAAGAGCGGACTGAACAACGCCGCGGCCGACCTGATCATGGAGACCGACGCGGCGGTCGGCAAGGTCCTCGCCGCCCTCGAGGCTTCGGGCGCCGCCAACGACACGCTGGTCCTCTTCACGAGCGACAACGGCTTCGCCTCCTACGTCGGCGTCAAGGACCTGGAGAAGCAAGGCCACTTCCCCAGCGGACCCTTGCGCGACTACAAGTCCTCCGTCCACGAGGGCGGCCACCGGGTGGCGTTCATCGCCCGTTGGCCGGGACAGGTCAAGGCCGGCACGGACTGCGACCGGCTCGTCCACCAGACCGACGTGATCGCCACGTTCGCCGACGTCCTCGGGACGAAGCTGCCGGATGACGCCGCCGAAGACAGCTTCAGTTTCCTCCCGTTGCTGAAAGGCGCACAAGCGGCGACCCGTCCGCATGCCGTCAGCTGCGCGGCGGCTGGAACCCCCGGCCTGCGCCTGGGCAAGTGGAAGTATATCGCGACGCAACCGGCGCAGCTCTACGACCTCGCGAACGACGTCGGCGAGACGAAGAACCTCGCGGCCGCGATGCCGGAGAAAGTGGCCGAGATGAAATCCCTGCTCGAGAAACTCATCGTCGACGGACGCAGCACGCCGGGCGAACCCCAGAAGAACGACGTCGCGGTCGTCCGCTTCCCCAAACCTGCCTCGCCGAAAACCAAGGCGGGCAAGAAGACCAAATAACCCCCCTTCCCATGCGCCTGCTCTCCTTCTTCGCCCTCACCCTCTCCGCCTGGGCCGCCGATCCGAGCCACTACGCCCTCCCGGCGACCGAAGCCGAAGCCGGCCTCCCCGGGGAAGGCGCGCTGCGACGCTATGACGGCTACGTGAAGCGCTGGAACACCATCCGTCCGCAGTGGGCGGCCGACGTCGCCAAGGACCAAGGCGCGACGGTGTTCTTCGGCGACTCGATCACCCAGGGCTGGGGCACGGACTTCAAGCAGGCCTTCCCCGGCATGAAGCTCGCCAACCGTGGCATCGGCGGCGACACCACCCGCGGGATGCTCCTCCGGCTCAAGGAAGACGTGCTCTCGCTCCGCCCCAGGTCGGTCGTCATGCTCATGGGGACGAACGACATCGAGGTCGGCATCCCCGCCGACGCCATCGGGCGTAACTTCGCGAAGATCGTCGCCGCGCTGAAAGCCCATGACCCGAAGATGCCGGTCATCGTTTGCCGCATCTTTCCGAGCGCGGCCGCCAAGAAGCGCCCCAAGGAGACCATCCAGGCCGTCAACGCGCTCTTCGACGCCGCGGTGAAGGACGACCCTCAGTTCACGGTGCTCGACACCTACGCCCTCTTCGCGGACGGCGAAGGCGACGCCCTGCCCGCCCTCTTCCCCGACCTGCTCCACCTCAACGCCGCCGGTTATGCCAAGTGGGCGTCGGCCCTGCGCCCGCTCTTCGCGACGCTCGGACACCTCGAGACCCAGCCTGATGACTTCAAGCCCGAGGAAGGTTTCGTGAGCCTCTTCAACGGCAAGGACCTCACCGGCTGGGGCTATCGCGTGACCCCGCCGCGCAAAGGCCCGCCCAAGCCCGGCGCGCCGCGGGTGGTCGAGATCAAGTCCGACGAATCCTTCGACGGCCGCGCCGAGAGCTCGGACGGACGCTACCGCGCCATCAACGGACGCCTCGTCGTCACCACTCCGGCCGAAGGTCGCCGCATCCAGGCGCTCTGGACCCGCCAGGATTTCCCGCAGGACTTCGAACTGCGCCTGGAATTCCGCGCCACGCCCAACGCCGACAGCGGCGTCTACCTGCGCAAGCCCCAGCTCCAATGCCGCGACTTCCTGGTCGCCGGACCCTACAAGGACCTCAAGCGCTACAAGCCCCAGGAGTGGAACGAACTGGTCGTCGTCGTGAAAGGAGGCGTCGCGCACGCCACCTGCAACGGCGAGGTCCTCGAGGCCGCCCTCAAGCTGCCCGAGACCGGTCCGATCGGACTCGAAGGCGACCGCGGCCAGATGGAATACCGGCGCCTCCGGCTGAAGACGCTCGCCCGCTGAGCCGGTTTGCGGCTCACTCCGGCCGATGCTCGACTGGATCCACGGCCATACGCTCCTGCCTGCCGACGGCTGGGTCCTGCTGCTCGCCCTCTTCGGCGCCCTCTGCATCGGGCTTTCGAAGTCCGGCCTCGCCGGGACGGCCACGCTCAACGTGGTCATCATGGCCAAGATCTTCGACGCCAAGCCCTCCGTCGGCATCGTCCTGCCGATGCTCATCGTGGCCGACCTGATGGGCTACCTCCTCAACCGGAAAGGCGGCAGCTGGAAGCAGATCGTGCCGATGATCCCCGCGGCGGTCACCGGCGTCTTCGCCGGCTGGTATCTGCTGGACCGCGTCGACAACGGCACGGCGCGCGTGGTGATCGGCGTGCTCATCCTCGCGCTCCTCGCGTTCAACGTCGTGCTCCACCGGCGACGGGAACAGCTGCTGGCGCTCACGCGCCACGGCACCTTCACCTGGAGCATGGGCTGGGTCGCCGGCGTCTCGACCATGCTCGCCAACGCCGCCGGCCCGGTGATGACGGTCTACCTGCTCGCCCAGCGGCTCGAGAAGAAGGAACACCTCGGGGTGTTCTGCCGTTTCTTCCTGTTCATCAATCTCTTCAAGCTGCCTTTCAGCGGCAACCTCGGGCTCGTCAACGGCCAGACGCTCATGACCAACCTGGTCCTGCTCCCGGGCGTCGTGGCGGGCATCCTGCTCGGCTGGCAGATCCTCAAGCGCATCCGGCAGGACGCCTTCGAATCCGTCCTCGCCTGGCTGACGGCCTTCGCGGCCGTCTGGCTCATCGTGGGCTGACCGCTTGACTCCCCGTCGACGGGCGTCGGGAATAAAGGCCTCATGAAGACCCCGCTGATCGCCCTCGTCGCCGGACTCGCCCTCGTCGGCTGCCAGACCCAAGAATCCTCCGCGCCCGCCGCCAAGCCGGTCCAAGCCACGGCCCCGGCCCAACCCGTCCCCACTCAACGCAACCTGGCGGTCGGCGCGACGCCCGAAAGCGTCACCAAAGGTTTCGGCGGCAAGTATTTCGTGACCCTCATGGGCGCCTCCCGCAAACTGGGCGACGGCGACGGCAAGATCGTCAAGGTCGAAGGCGACAAGGTCACGGTGCTCACCGAAGGCCTCGCCGACCCGAAGGGCATCGTCTTCGTGGCGAACCGCCTGATCACCGCCGACTTCGACAAGGTCTGGTCCGTCGACGCCAAGGGCAAGAAGACCCTCCTCGCCGGACCGTCCGCCTTCCCCACCCCTCCGACCTTCCTCAACGACGTCGTCGTCTCGCCCGACAAGAAGAGCGTGCTGATCACGGACATGGGCGCGGTCACCAAGATGCGCGGCGCCGACGGCAAGCTCTTCGCGATCGGCAGCCCTGAGCACAAGGCCATCCCGGTCGTCGCCCGCGTGTTCCAGGTCACCCTCGAAGGCAAGGTCACCGAAGTCATCGCGCCGACCGCCAAGATGCTCCTGCCGAACGGCATCGACGTGATGGCCAACGGTCGCATCCGCATCGCGGAGTTCTTCACCGGCGACGTCCTCGAATACAACAAGGGCAAGTGGAAGACCCTCGCCAAGGGCCACCGCTCCGGCGACGGCATCGTCCACGACTCCAAAGGCCGCTTCTACGTCTCCGAAGTCATGACCGGCCGCGTCACCCGCTACGAAGCCGACGGCTCTTCCCCCAAGGAGCTCGGCACGGGCCTCAAGGCCGCCGCCGACCATTACCTCGACGAGAAGGCCGGCGTGCTCATCGTCCCGGACAGCAAGGCCGGCGAGCTGGTCTTCTTGGCCCTGTAAGCCGGCCCAGGACCGGAGACAGGACCAAGGCCGGGGTCAGTCAAACTGACCCAAAACCTTTCCTTCGCGCGGAGGTCTCATATCCGTCCTAGTTCCATTCCTTGACCAAGCCCTCCGTGAAATGACGCGTCATTCCCTGACCACCCCTGCTCTCCTCGTCCTCGCGGCCGCGGCGGGCGCGGTGTCACCGGAGGACGCCGCGTTCTTCAGGTCCGACATCCGCCCCCTGCTTTCGCTCTACTGCGTGGAGTGCCACAAGGAGGGCAAGGATGCGGACTTCATGACGGTCAAGGACCTGAGCCAGCTGCACACGCAGCGCGGCAATCTCCGCAGCGCGGTGGAGCAGCTGCGCAACCGCACGATGCCTCCGCCCAAGGAGGACCAGCCCAGCGAGGAGGAACGACGCCAGATCGCCGACTGGCTCGAACGCGTCCTCCGCGAGACCGCCAAGGAGATGGGACCCTACGCCGGCACGGTCACGGCCCGCCGCCTCAACCGGCTCGAATACGACAACACGATCCGCGACCTGCTCGGATTGAAGATGAAGTTCTCGCAGACGTTCCCGTCCGACGGCGGCGGCGGCGAAGGCTTCGACAACAACGGCGAGACGCTCTTCCTGCCGGTCATCCTGATGGAGCGCTACCTCGACGCCGCCGAAGCGATCGTCGACGAAGCCGTCATCGTCCCCGAAACACGCCGCATCTTCCGGCCGGCCGACTTCGCACCCGGTTCATCGGCCGATGGCAGGCTCAAGACGGGCCAGGAAGCCTCCGTCTCCTTCCCGGTCACGATGACCGCGCCCCACGCGCTCACGATCCAAGGGAAGGCTCTCGGCCAAACCAAGGCGAAGGTGCGGCTGAAGGTCGACGGCATCGCGGCGCAGTCCTTCGAACTCGACCCCAAGGCACCCCAGCCCGTCGTGCTCCAGCTCCGCTTCTTCCGCGGGCCCCACCAGCTCACCCTCGTCACGGAAGCCGGCGAAGCCGAGTTCAGCAGCCTCGAGCTGGTCGACCTGCCGAAGCCGGTCACCGCCGAACGCAAGGAAGCCCATCGCCGCCTGCTCGGGGACGCGAGCTCCGCGAGCCTGGCGGGCAAGTCCGCCGCCGAACGTCGCGCCGTCGCGTCGCAGCTGCTCCGGAAATTCGCCCGTCTGGCCTACCGGACGCCGGTCACGGAAAAGGACGTCGCGAAGAACCTCGCGCTCTTCGAGCGCTCGGCTTCCCGCGGCGAGAACTTCGAGACGTCGATGAAGCTCGCGCTGCGCGGCATCCTCGCCTCGCCCCGCTTCCTCTTCCGCGCCGAGCAGGACCATGCCGAGCCCGGCGTCCGTCCCGTCACCGACCACGAACTCGCCGCCCGCCTCTCCTACTTCCTCTGGAACAGCACGCCCGACGCCGAACTCGACCGGCTCGCCGACGCGGGTCAGTTGAACGAACCCGCCCGGCTGGAGGCTCAGCTTACGCGCATGCTCGCGGACCCCAAGGCGGACTCCTTCATCCGGAACTTCACCGAACAATGGCTCGGCACCAAGGCCGTCGGCGAGACGGTCCCGCTGGCTCCCGAGGCGGACGACGCGAAAGGCATCTACAACGCCAGGATCGGGGCTGACATGCGCGCGGAAGCCGTGGCGATGGTCGATTACCTGTTCCGCGGCGACCGCAGCCTCCTTGAGCTCATCTCGGCCGACTACAGTTTCATCAACGGACGGCTCGCCGATTACTACGGCATCCCCGGCGTCAAAGGGGATGCGCTCCGCAAGGTGGTGCTCAAGGACAACCTGCGCGGCGGCGTGCTCGGGCTCGGCGCCGTCCAGATGCTGACCTCCCCCGGACGACGCACGAGCCCGGTGCTCCGCGGCGCCTGGGTCCTCGATACGCTCATGGGTACGCCCGTCCCCGCCCCGCCCGCGAACGTCCCCCCGCTCGAGGCCGCGAGCACCAAGAAGAAGAAAGCCAGCTCGCTCTCCTTGCGCGAGAAGCTCGAGGTGCACCGCGCCGACGCCACGTGCGCCTCCTGCCATGATGTCATCGACCCGATCGGCTTCTCGATGGAGCACTTCGACCGCATCGGCCGCTGGCGCGACCTCGACGAGAAAAAGAAGCCCATCGACGCCTCGGGCAAGACCGCTTCGGGACAGGCCTTCAAGGACCTCAACGAATTCAAGGCGATCCTCCTGACGCGCAAACGGGACTTCGCCCGCCAGATGACCTCCAAGCTCCTGGGCTACGCCCTCGGCCGCAGCCTCGTCGACCGTGACGACGGCACGATCGAACAGATCGTCGACCGCCTCGAAGCCAACGACTTCAAGGCCCAGACCCTGCTCCGCGAGGTCGTCCTGAGCACGCCCTTCCGCAATCGCAACGAGCTCGCGCTCGCGACCCCGAAGCACAAGAAGGCCGCCAAGGCCGAAAAAGAGGAGAAATGACCGCTTCCGCCGGGTTTGCCTTCTCTGAACACGTGGCTTAACTGACCCTGCTCCTGCCCCCTTTTTAGACCGATGTTCCGCCCCATCTCCCGACGAACGATGCTCCGCGGCTGCGGCGCCGCCCTCGCGCTGCCGTTGATGGAAGCGATGGTGCCGGCCGCCAAAGCCGACCAGCGTCTCGCCAAGCCGCCGCTCCGCACGGGCTACTTCTTCATGCCGAACGGGGTGAACGAGCGTCGCTGGCGTCCGGAAGGCAACGATGAGCGCTTCGAACTCTCCCCAACCCTCGCCCCCTTCAAGGCGGTGAAGGATAAGATCACGCTCCTCGAAAACCTCACCAACCAGCGCACCGCCGGACGGAACGGGCACTGGCCCAAGGTGCCGGCCTGGCTGCATGGCGGCTTCGTGAAGCGTAACGCCGGCAGCGACATCGACGTGGGCGGGGTCTCCGCCGACCAGGTCCTCGCGGATGCGATCGGCAACCAGACGCCGCTCCCCAGTTTCGAACTCGGCCTCGAACCCACGCGCTCCGGGGTCGACAACGCCGGCGGCGGTTTCGCGATGCTCTACGGCTCGCATCTCGCCTGGCGCGACCCGCACACCCCGGTCCCGAAGGAAATCGTCCCCCAGCTCGCCTTCGACCGCCTCTTCCGCACCGCCTCGGCCGGGCCCGTGGTCTCCGGCTTCAATCCGAACCAGAAGGCCGTCACCGACGCCTTGCAGCGCGACGACCTCAGCGTGCTCGACGCCGTCAGCGAGGACGTCTGGCTGCTCAAGGGGAAGATCAGCTCGGCCGACCGCGTGAAGCTGGACGAATACATGGAGTCCGTCCGGGCCGTCGAAAAGCGCATCGAGAACTCCCTCAAGCCCCAGAAGCGCTGGATCAACGCCGGACGCTTCGACATCCCGCGCCCCGGCCCCGGCATCCCCAAGGACCATCGTGAGCACGTGAAGCAGATGCTCGACATCCTCGCGCTGGCCTTCTGGACCGACTCGACGCGCATCAGCACGTTCATGATCGGCGACGCCCAGTCCGGCCGCCGTTTCGACTTCCTCGACGGGGTCAACAACTACTGGCACGGCCTCTCGCACCACCAGAACGAAGCTTCCACGATGGCCCAGTATACCAAGGTCATCGAATGGAACGTAGCCCAGTTCGCCGCGTTCTGCGAGAAGCTCGACTCCCTCCAGGAAGGCGAAGGCACCGTCCTCGACCACTGTCAGCTCCTCTACGGGTGCTCGATCCGCGACGGCAACAAGCACGATATCGACGACCTGCCCCTCCTCCTGGCAGGCCGTGGCGCCGGCACGATCCGCTCCGGCCGACGCATCATTTCGCCGAAGAAGACCCCGATGTGCAACCTGCACCTCGCCCTCATGGAGCGCATGGGCGTCAAGAAAGACAGCTTCGGCGACAGCACCGGCGTCCTGCAGCTGGCCTGAGCAAGAACCCCTCCGGAGGGAGCCCAGGGGTGATTTGCATATTTGCCCTGCGGCGGCTTTGCACGCTATCTTCGGTTCACCCCCATGAACTCCCTGCGTCTCCTCCTCCTCGCGCTCTCCGCGTCCGTCTTCGCCCAAGATGGGTTCAAGCCCCTGTTCAACGGACAGGACCTGTCCGGATGGGACGGTGAACCCGGCCTCTGGAAGGTCGAGGACGGCGTGATCGTCGGCACGAGCGAGGTCGGCAAGCCGAAGACGAACTCCTTCCTGATCTGGAACGGCAAGGTGAAGGACTTCGAGCTGCGCGCCACGGTCAAGGTCGTCGGCGACAACAACTCCGGCGTGCAATACCGCAGCCGTCGCCTGCCCGAGATCACCCCTTGGACGATCCTTGGCTACCAATGCGACGTCCACCCGACCGACGTCCACACCGCGATGACCTACGAAGAACGCGGTCGCGGCATCTTCGGCTACAACGGCGTCGACGTGGTGATGGACCCGACCGGCCAGCGCTGGCAGGTCGGCGAACGTCCACGCGTGCAGGCCGACATCTCCCGATACAACGAATTCACGGTGATCGCCCGCGGCAACCGCCTCGAGCACAAGGTCAACGGTCAGACCACCTCGGTCTTCATCGACCACGACGAGGAGGGCCGCGCCCTCGAAGGCCTGATCGCCATCCAGCTCCACGCCGGCAACCCCCACAAGACCTACGTGAAGCAGGTCCTGCTCAAGGTCCTCGCGGACGGCCCAATCCTGCCCTTCGACCCGGCCGCGCTTCCCGCCGGCGCGAAGAAGATCGACAAGCCCAAGGTCGTGAGCGCCCAAGGCAAGCAGCCGCCCGCGAAGAAAGCGCCGGACGCAAAGTGACATGCGGGCGCTGCTGACCTGGCTGGCCCTCGGCGTCGCCCTCCCGGCCTCGGCGGCCCGGCCGAACATCCTGCACATCCACGCCGACGACCACCGGGCCGACGGCTTGGGGGCGCTGGGCGCGCCCGGGCTCCTCACCCCGAACCTCGACTCGCTCGTCGCCCGCGGCACCACTTTCACCCGGGCCTACACCCAGGGCTCCATGGTCGGCGCGGTCTGCACGCCCAGCCGGACGATGATGCTGACCGGAAGGTCGTGGCAACGGATCCCCGGCGCCAAGGACGCGCCCCCGGAAGCGAAGGACCCGAAGACTTTCCTGCCCAGCGTGCTGGCGAGCGCGGGTTACCGGACCTGGCACATGGGCAAGGGGGGCAATGGGTTCCCCGCGGGCCTGCGGACGTTCCAGACGAGCATCCTCGACGAGGCCAAGGGTACGGACAACCCCGCCACCGACCGGGCCCACGCCAGCCAGCGGCTCGCCGACCGGACGATCGCTTTCCTCAAGGAGCATGCCGGTCGCAAAGGCGGCGCCCCTTTCTACGCCTACCTAGCGCCGCCGGTGCCGCACGACCCGCGCGCGGCCGAGCCGCGTTTCCACGCGATGTACGACCCGACGAAGCTCGCGCTTTCGCCGGCCTTCCAGCCCGTCCACCCGTGGGAC
>JACCDL011271633.1_pt1 | contig 10124 bp, 18 predicted proteins | sample 7441931 | NCBI WGS metagenome assembly JACCDL01 (sample SAMN15323437, study PRJNA562643) | freshwater metagenome | isolation source: river surface water | place: USA:Blue River Watershed | collected 2017-08-16
CAGTTTATGTAGACCAATCAGGCGGTACTAGAGATACTTATGGGGTCTTAGCAGGGACAATTAACGGTTCCAACGCACTCTTTACAGTATCCCAATCAGTCTACGCCACAGGAACTCTTAAAGTGTACCTCAATGGTCAACTGATGACACAAGGAACTGGCGAAGATTGGGTTGAAACTACTCCAGCTTCAGGCACCTTTACTTTTGCTGTTGCCCCAGCTACCGGCTCACTTATTACTGTTGAGTACCAAGTACAAACTGTAACAGCAAGTAATTTTGATGAGCTTGCTCAAGATGCTGTAGGGGGTATCTTAACTGATTCTGCTGAAATTGATTTCACCTACAACGATGGCACCCCGTCAATTACAGCTTCGCTAGTTGCTGGAAGCGTCGATGAAACCAAGCTTGATACAAGTGTAAATGCTTCACTTGACCTGGCAGACAACTCAGTACAACTTACTGGAAACCAAACAGTCGGTGGAGTAAAAACCTTTACTAGCCCTATCGTCTATGACGGAGGCGCTGGCCAAGATTACGAAATCAAATCCAACGGTAACAATGGTTTACATATTGACGGCAAACTTACAGGAACTCTCGCTGAGGTAGACCTTTCAAGTAATGACAAAGACGGGACTGACAATGTAAGCTTTAAAGCTTTTGGCTTAGGTGATGCTGGTGCGGCTAATAGCGAACGTCTTACTGTAGGCTATAACGCTTCCGGCACAGACTATAGAATCCATACTGTAGCTTCTGGTACAGGTACAGTTCGTCAACTTCGCATCTACGCAGGTGCTAATACTTCGCAGGTTGTATTGAACACCGACGGTACAGTTTCTTTCGGAGGTAACGTATCTGCGAGCAACTTATCTGGAACAAATACAGGTGACCAATCAACTATAGTTGGTATTACGGGAACCAAAGCTCAATTTGATGCAGCTGTTACAGATGGAAATTTGCTGTACGTTGGGGACGTGACTCAGTATACTGATGAGCTCGCTCAAGACGCTGTAGGAGCAATGGTTGATTCAACACTCGTGTACAACGACGCAACACCATCTCTTATCCGAGCAGCTCTTACCGGGGCAATAACTGCCAATGCTGGCTCAAACACAACTTCTCTAGGCTCATTCACAAAGGCACAACTAGACGGAGCCGTTTCTGATGGTGATGTACTATACACTGATGCTATTGGTGTAACTGTGCAGGGGTACAGTGCAGTATTAGCTGCAACCACTGCGTCATTCCTAACTGCTGATGAAACAAAGCTTGATGGTATTGAAGCTCTTGCTGATGTAACAGATGCGACCAATGTAGCCGCGGCTGGGGCTTTTATGAAGTCAGTAGACGATACTGATGACATAACTGTTGGCACTACTAATAAGTTCGCTACAGCCGCTGAAAAAACAAAGCTTGGGCACATTACAGTGACACAAGCGGTGGACCTTGATGCCATTGAAACAGCTAGTCACGCGGCCGTTACCGTAACAGACAGTAGCGAAATTAACTTTACGCTGACTGGGCAGGACATAACAGCCACATTAGTTGCTGGCTCGATTGATGAAACCAAACTAGACACAAGTGTTAACGCGAGTCTTGACCTCGCAGATACAGCTTCGCAACCAGGGCACACACATACAGCTGCAAATATTACTGACTTCGATACTGAAGTATCAAATAACACTGACGTAGCAGCTAACACGGCGGCGCGACACGCGGCTGTGACTGTTACCGACTCAGCTGAAATTAACTTTACTCTGACAGGTCAGGATATAACTGCTTCTTTGATAGCTTCGTCAGTTGATGAATCAAAACTGGATGCCTCAGTAAATGCTAGTCTTGATTTAGCTGATACATCTGTTCAACCAAACGACCCAGTGACTGACCTGAACGCTACAGCACATCGGCTGTTCTACTCAGACGGTTCAGGTAATATTACTGAGTTAGCGTTCGGTGCTGACGGTACTGTTCTTACCTCAACAGGTACCACTACTGCACCAGCGTTTGAAACACCGACAGGTGGAGGTGGTGGAGTAACTACAGGTCAAGTTGTAGCACAAGCACAAGGAATTATTTACGTTTAATTATTATTTTATGGCAGCAAACACAGCCCCAATCTATTCAATCAAAGGAGACGTATCAACAAACGATGGTACTACTATGCAGTCAGTGATGCTGACAGCTACTGGTGATTACACCGGTGCGTCTGCAAACCACATCCTCGTGCACACCGCGGATGCTACGTCTGGCTCGTACGTTCGTAAACTACGTTTTGTGGCAGTAGGTACAAACGTAGCTACTGTAGCGCGTATTTACTTAAATAATGGTTCAGTAAACACTACGGCCGCAAACAACAAACTGTATGGTCAAATGTCACTACCCGCTACAACAGCAAGTAACACCGCAGCAACAGTAGAACTAGACTATCCTTTAGAGTTGGCACTTCCAGCTGGCTTCCGTATTTACGTTGGTGTAGGTACAACTGTAGCATCTGGCTGGTCAGTGACTGCTGTATCAGGACAATACGAGTAATATGTTTCCATCTGATTTACCACGTTCAACTAAAGGACTGACTCAGTACTTTACTCAACCAAGCACTGTTACTAACGTACAGTGGCAGACTTATAATGTCCCTGAATGGGCGAACTACCTTAATATCATTTGTATTGGAGGTGGTGGTGGAGCTGGTGGAGGTTTTACCAGAGGTGCTGGAAACGCTGGTTCAGGTGGCGGTTCAGGTGGCTCAAGTGCTGTTACCCGCGTGACTGTGCCGACAGCATTCCTACCGCGAACACTATTTCTTCAAGTAGGGGCAGGAGGACAAGGTACTGTGTCAGGAGGTGGTACAGCAGGAGCGGGCGTTCTTTCCTATGTAGCTATCGCGCCAAACACAACCGCTACAAATGTATTAGCGGTGTCAGGGGCAGCTGGCGCAGCTGGTGGTACAACGGGTGCAGCGGCATCAGCAGGCGCAGCTGGAGCAGCTGGAACTATTGCTACCATTGGTGCTATGCCTTTGGCTGGTATGGGTCACTTTGACCTTATCGCAGGACAAATCGGTGTAGCAGGCGGTGCGGCAGCAGGAGCAGGAGGTACGGCACAATCAATACCAACAACTTCAGTTATGACAACAGGTGGAACAGGCGGTGCTGGGACAACCTCAGCCGACTTTGCTGGTGGTCTTTGGACAGCTATCACAAACTCATACATCTCTGAGTGTCGACCAGCCACCCCAGCAGCAGGTTCTAATGATGGTTCAGGCGGTTTTGCACTTTGGAAACCACTATTCTTTTTTGGTGGAACAGGTGGTTCTTCATCTAATACTGGTATTGGAGGGAATGGTGGTAATGGCTCTTATGGTTGTGGCGGGGGTGGAGGCGGAGCGGGAACAACAGGTGGGCGTGGGGGTGATGGTGGTTCAGGTATTATTATAATTACAGCTGTTTAGTATGACAAACACTCGCATACAAAAAGAGTTCTTGGATGATGAGATTATGGTTAAGACCATAGCTATTCAAGTATCTGGCTCAGCTACGGCTGACGCTGCTCTGGCAACAGGTGATAACCTCGCTACTGTATCTGTAGACTCAACCCTTAACGGCATGAACCTTGTAGCTATTAAAGCTTATGTCACTACTGTTTCATCTTCAGGTGCGCCATTGTTCCAGGTTCGCCGGTCACGTCGCTCATCTGCTACCGCTCGGACTGTTGTTGATATGCTAACGACTGGTGTCTCGATTGATGCCAGTGAATTTGAAAGTGCTGATGCCACTACAGGACCAACAATCAATACCAGTAATGATGATGTACAGACTGGTGATATACTTCTCATTGACTGTGACACTGCTGGTACAGGTACAAAGGGAGCGCAGTTATTATTAACTTTCCAATTACCGTCGTAATATGTATACAGTTGAAATCATAAGACGAACTGATGACCTTGAAAACAAGAGGGTACTCATAGACGTTGAGTACCAAAAAGATGGGGTACGTATCTCGTCAGAGCAGTTTAAGTTTGCTTTGGATGTGACTATTGACCAGGTTAAGCAACGAGCTAATAGCGAATTAAAGAGGTTTATTTCTGCTGAAAATAATCTTTCTGCAATCACTCTTGGTGTACTCGACCTCACGACTGTACCGACTGGAGTACAAACTCAGGCTGAGCTTGAGAAAGATGAATGGTTCCGTGACTACAGCCGACTTGAGTCCCTTAGTAAACTTAACGAACTTGGTGCTCTCAGACCGGCGTTAGTTCCTGACCTAGAAGCCTTGCGAACTAAGGTGACTGATAACTTTAAGAAGGTGTATATCGCTGATATGTAAGGTATGTCTTCTATCTCTGGTGATTTTTCAACATCTCTAGTTTCACATTACAAATTGGAAGAGGCTAGTGGAAACCGAGCTGATGAGCTAGGAACAAATCTCCTAACTGAAACAGGTGGAACTATTGTTAGTGCAACAGCTATCCAAGGTGATGGTGCTGATTTTGAAAGTACCAACGCAGACCGTCTAATCAACACATCACCCTCTGGCTTAGGTAACTTAAACACATACAGTGTTTCTTTTTGGTATAAACCAGAAAGCACAGGAACTCAAGCACTCGTGGGATTAACTACAACAAATGACGGTGTTATAAAGTTTCAGTTTTTTCTTATTGGCTCAAAAATCTATTTTAGACGTAATAAAACGGGAGGTACTTTAATTGATGTCATTGGAGCTACCACACTATCTACTGGTACTTGGTATCATGTTGTAGGTACGTTCTCCACTACAAACGGCATGGTTTTATACGTTAACGGTGCATCTGATGGAACAAGTTCAGACACAGTTGCTACTATTACGGGTACTCGTCAATTATGGGTGGGTGCACGAAACCGAGCAACACCTGATATCTACACAGACGGTGTACTTGATGAAATATCAATTTGGGATGGTAGGGAATTAACAAGCGGTGAGGTATCGACTATATATAACAGTGGGGCAGGAATACCTTATGACGCAGGTGGAGGAGCTACATTCCTACCCCGTATTATGCAGTACTAGCATGATATAATTATCGTGTATGAAAGCACTTACATCACGCACAGTCTGGACTATTGTTTTCCAATTTATTACTAATGGCTTTTTAGCCATCTCTGGAAACTTTGACCCGACTCTCGTTCTTGTTATCAATGCCGTGTTTAGTATGGTTGCGACCTACTTTAAACTGAACCCAAGTAAAACGTACTAAATATGCCGGTCACAGAGTATACTAATCGTGAGCTAGGCATACTCCTAGAAAAGCTCACTGAGAAGATTGATGGCTACCATAAAGATATGGAGAAAAAGATTGAAGCTATTCAAATTGACGTAGAGGAGAATAAGAACTTCCGTCTAAGAGCATTGGGAATTATTAGTGTTATTGCTATGGCAGGAAGTGCAATAGCAACCAAGGTACTGGCTAACTTAGGGTTATGAGATTTGTCATCCTTAAAGACACGAGCATCACACAAAAGCAATGGGATAAACTTGCTACTGAGTTCAGTGACTTCATTAAAGAAAACGTAGGCATCACGCCAACCTTCTTTGTTGAAGACTATACCTACCAGGGTATACCAACCATTATTGATAATGACGGTGACGTAATGCCAAGCCTAGAATGGCGTGAAAAGGCAGTGCACCACGTGTACTCACGCTATGGGGAGTTTGGTACAGACCACATCGTACTCCTCGTACACCTCGATAATTGGATTTTTAAGGGCATCTGGGGCACTAACTGGAGTAACGTATACAACAGCTATCACGTACACCTCTGCCGTTTTGATAATAAGAACAGTGCCAATTCATTTGGTACGCTCTACCACGAGTGGATGCACTCACTTGATGCGCTCATTAAGACCACTACAGGTCGTGACGTGAGTGCTGAGTTAGGCTTCCTCTGGGATAAGTTTGCGGTACACGGTGGCCGACCTGACAAGGAAGGTACTACTGTCTGGAAGTATATCCGCTACAAGGAGAACGTACCTGCCCTCCTCTATATTTCAAAGTACCTGCGTGAGTCATACCAGAAGCGAGCTGATATGTACGCTAAGCACACGGGACTCTTAAAGCAGGTGATTAGCCTAGCTACGCAGTACCTTACTATCCTTCGAGCACGGCGTAACGTGAAAGACGGTGTACCAAAATGAGACTCCTCGCTGACATCATGTCCGTAATTATGGATGCCCTTGCAGCCCTGACGGTAAAGAACCCTATCTTTATGGTTCTCTTTGCTGTGCTTATGGCTATCTTCTTCATACCCTTTGCTATCTGGTGGTTTGAGTGGGGACAGTACAAATACAAGCCGTGGTGGTAGTGTATAATTTTAAGGTATGGAATACACAATACATCCAAGCAGCTCTACGCCATATGACCCCTGGCAAGATTTTGATATACAACGTAAGGCCGATTTAAGTACATACGATGAGGAGGAGATAGTGCCAGAAGAAGGGGTTGATGATTGTGAGGAAGATAGCTACGATGATGAAGATTGACGAGGTCTACGATTTAAAGCTTGAACTGACATTGTGGCCCAGCGACAATTTTTCGGGCTGTAGCCTTTGTTGTTGTCTATCCTGTCTAATGTGGTTTGTGCTACACCGTGTTTTTCTGCATGTTCATAAAACCGTTCTCCCATGTCTTTTTTAAAGTTACTAAAATCATTCCATCTTTCGCAATAGTTTATACCCCTATCAAAATAATCTTTTCGATAAGGCCAATTTTTACCGCAGCGGGCCTTCATAGCAGCCCACCTTTTATACAGGGTAGAAATTGGTTTTCCGCCTGTTTTTTCGCCGTGTACTAAGACGCAACATTTCATAGCAACTCTTATACAACCACAGCTTGAAGTATGCCCAACTTTTAAATGTCCAGCCCGAACAACAGTCTCATTTCCGCAGTCGCATTTGCATAGCCAGTGCCGTTTATGGTTTCTGACGCTATCTAAACTTATAACCGTTAACTTACCAAATCTTTGTTCAGTCAAATCATTCTTCATACTAATTTAAAAGACAGAACCCGCCTTGTAAGTAGGTTCTGTCTTCAGAATACAAGGCTTATAACATTACTATAATACCAAAAAGCCACCCATTGTAGGTGGCTTTTTGTTTACGGCATATAAGCTAAATATGACCCGTTGGAATGTGCCCCCCATGGCGCCCAACCGTTTCCTGTACGTGCCTTAGCGTCATCATACAAAGCCCGTGCGATTCGTATGTTAGCTTCAACGTCGTACAGTACTTCAGTGTTGTGCCCGTGGACACACCCGACCTGAAAGATTCCGTATGAACCGTAGCAAGTCTTGTGCTTGTCCTTAGCGTTCGTAGCTCGTGGGTTGAATCCACTTTCTGCCATCGCAACGGCAATAGCAGTTTGCGGGTCTTCCGGCCAAGTCTGGCGAATTAACGCTCTGATATTAGCCGGCTCACTTCAATACGTGCCTAATTCTTTGCGGACAGCATCTAGCTCTCCTTGGAGTGTCTTCACTTGGCCGACCAACTCGGCTTCCCGTGCCTCCAACTCCTTGCGCTTCACAACAGCCTCTGCTGCTGCAATAGCGTCTTGGTCCTGCATCCAGGCCGGAGTCTCCACTGCCGGTTCGTTTGCAGGTTCCTCATCCTTAATGTATCCTACTGTCGTACCCTGAGAAAGTGCGACGTAAGCTCCAACTCCCACTACGACTAGCATCCCTACCAGCCATCCTGGGATTTTTTTCATAAGTTTTTTTATACGTCTTGGGTTAATGACCTAACTGCATACCGAAGTGTGCAGGGGTTGTCCCAATTCGGGGACTCCTTAATTATACCAACTGAGGCGGGTAGTACAGCACTAGAGTGGGGATAACTTACTGTGTCAACCGTTGTATGTTAGCCTGGTGCTTGCTTATTAGGGGTTGTAGAAATTCATCTCTTCTCTTCTCATACGGCCCGATACGGGTGTTTTCTCCATACTCAGCCTCAACTAGTTCCTTGGCGTAGAGGGCGCTTGGTATCAAGTCCATAAGCTCCTCCGTTCGTAGGTTTCCTGGCAGGATATCACTTAGATACTGACCACTAGCCACTCGTCTCTTCCAGAGGGCGTACACGTACAATTTTTCTTTTCCAGTCAGCATACCCACATTGTACCAGGCCGGTAGCCGTATTGTGAGGTGGGGGTGTGGATTACTTTGGCGGCTGAATACCTCTAGCGGCATTATGGAGCTGCTTGTAATAGTATTCATCGGGTGTCAGGATACCTTTGTCAAAATTACACCACTTACATGAGAGCGCCATGTTCTCGACTATATTTTGCCCGTTACGTAGCGGACTCATTTTATGGTCGAGTGTCGCTTCTTTTCGTGTTAAGTATTTAGCGCAATAAGTACACGTACCTTTATCACGCAGATATATTTCATCGGAGTAACGATGCAAAAACTTCTTCCATTCAATACCACGATGCGCAAGGCGAGGATTACGTTCATTTTCCTCAGCCCTAGCTATTGATTTCCGTAAATACGCATTAACTAAGTCGGATACAGTTTGAATCCCGACTTTGTTCTTACCATACACTTTCCGCATCTTCTCAAATCGAGCTTGTAGCTTGATGATGAGTTTAGGTTCAATCTCAATCATTACTAGTGATTGTACCAAACAGTTAGCCGTACCGGGAGTACCACCTGTGGATAGCAAAAAGCACCGGGTTGCGTCGGTGCTTTTTGCCGAAATGAAATCGTACAACGATATATAAACTTCGTTGCCTACTGATACTATCACCCCTATGCCTCACAAGCAAGGCACTCAGTCGGTGCCCTGTGGATAGCAAAAGAAAAACGGCCGTGGATGGCCGTCTACCTAAAAGATATTTACAAGACTATACTATCACCCCTCGCACGAAACGCAAGTCTCAAGTGTCCGGTGAATCCGGATAGTTGGCTTAGCCGCCTCAAGCCAATCATCGTTATCTACGGGCACTGTGTGACGTTCTATGGCCTCCTGAACGGCTAAAAACAACTTACTCTTACTTTCTATTTGTAATTTTGAGGCTGCAAAGTCTACCACCTCCAAGAGGCTTGTTTTCATATCTTGTGTCATGCCCGTAATTATACCGTGTATGACTGCTAAGGTAAAAAATGGCTATGATACGCAAAAGACCGCCAGTTGAATGACGGTCTTTCGTATCTAATACACCCCTTCCAGGTAGTAGCCTTTGCGGAAGGGGCGCTGTGTGACTCATGCGGGCTTGCGACGGCAGAGGAGGTGGCCTAGTCGCCACGGACTTGATTCAGGGTACGAGTAGCACAGACTCTTTCGTACCCCTATCCTATTTAGACCGCTACTACGGGTTTCAAGGCATTGTTTTAGTATACCACAGTTAGAAACCGCCCCCAATAAAGGGAGCGGTCGTTTTCGTGTGGATATTTTGTAACCCAGCATCCACGGGCAGGGAGATAGGACCACCTCCTTTCAGATGTCGGCTTGTCGCCGCCAGATTTCGACCCGTTCACCGTCTATCACCTGCCAGATAACCATTGCCAGCTCACCTGTGGTGTAAAACGCCACGTAGTGATTGTTCTGCTGGTCACGGGAATAGTAGCAAGTGCCAGATAGTCCGAAGACGTGGTCGGTGCACGGTTCGTTCCTGTAGTGAACAAGTCCACCTTCAGGAACCTTTGGTGGCTCGTCAGCAATGGCCATCATCGTGTAGAGAACGGCGGACAGGCTGAGGGCGAGTCTTTTGGCGGTACGCATCTTTGCATCCTCCTTCGGTGCATATAGGTTTGTCTTCGATGAAGAAGATGTCGGCCTTGGCTCTAAGGCCGTGACACCAGGCGCAACGGTAGTGCGCATTGTACTCGTGCTCTTTCGTCACAGTCCTGCCTCCCGCATGTGTTTCTGATGGAGCTTGTCTGCGCAGTCAACCGAGCAGACAAGTTGTTGGTCGGTCATGCGGCCGATGTGCTTCACCACGGGAACTTCAAAGCCTTCCATCAGGTACGTTTTGCATACCGGACAGATAGGGCGTTTGGGTTTCAGGTGAAAGAAAGACTTAAACGGGTTATCCATCTTCTCCTCCTTGTTGAGTCAAGTAATGGTAGTGTGCTCGCCTGTTTATTTCTTCATCGTTGAAGTGGA
>JACCDL010441083.1_pt1 | contig 10122 bp, 8 predicted proteins | sample 7441931 | NCBI WGS metagenome assembly JACCDL01 (sample SAMN15323437, study PRJNA562643) | freshwater metagenome | isolation source: river surface water | place: USA:Blue River Watershed | collected 2017-08-16
ATAATTATTGGACATATTTCATGAAAAGTGAAAATGCTCGCTTTAAAGATAAGGTACTTCCTGGAGATACTATTATATTTAGATGCGATTTAACTGCTCCAATCAGAAGAGGAATTTGCCAAATGCGAGGTATTGCATTTGTAGGCGATAAAATTGTGATGGAGGCAGAATTAATGGCACAAATTGTAAGAAAAAGCTAAACCTAAAGAATGATATCTCCACTTGCCTCTATACACCCTAAAGCGAAGATAGCCAACAATGTTACTATTGAACCCTTTTCTACTGTTTCAGCAAATGTAGAAATTGGCGAAGGCACTTGGATTGGCCCCAATGTATCTGTTATGGATGGTGCTCGGATCGGAAAAAATTGCAAAATATTTCCAGGTGCTGTAGTATCTGCCATTCCTCAAGACCTTAAGTTTAAAGGTGAAGATACCTTAGCAGAAATTGGTGATGGAACTGTGATTCGCGAATGTGTTACCATTAACCGTGGTACCGCCGATAAACATACCACTAAAATTGGTAACAATTGCTTATTAATGGCCTACGCTCACGTTGCTCACGATTGTATTTTAGGTAATAACATTATTTTGGCTAATAACGTGAACCTTGCTGGCCACGTAACCATTGAAGATTATGCCATCTTAGAAGGCATGGCTGCAGTCGGTCAATTTTTAAGAATTGGTGCACACACCTTTATTGCAGGTGGAACACTCGTTCGTAAAAATGTGCCTCCTTATACCAAAGCAGCGCGCGAGCCTATTTCTTATGTGGGTATTAACTCAGTAGGTTTACGTCGTAGAGGTTTTAGTGATGATGAAATTCGTCAGATAGAAGATATCTATCGTATCCTTTATGTAAAAGGCTACTCCATTTCAAATGCTGTACCCATGATTGAAACTGAAATTGCCGATAGTCCAATAAAGTCAGGAATTTTAGACTTCATTCAATCATCTGCTAATGGTATTATGAAAGGTTACTCTCGCGATTAATGCACATTCAGCTTCATAAAATTGCTAAAAAGTTTAACCGCGAATGGGTGTTTAAAAACATCAATGTAAACATTCCGTACGGTACACGTCTTGCCATTTTAGGAAATAATGGTTCCGGTAAGTCAACACTATTACAAATTGTTTCTGGCCTACTTACCCCAACTGAAGGTGAGATAACTTATACTCAGCATTCGCAGAAAATTCCCGTTGAGCATACGTTTGAGTATATAAGCCTCGCATCGCCTTACTTAGAATTAATAGAAGAGATGACACTCACTGAGATGATCGAGTTTCATTTTTCTTTCAAAAAAAGGTACAACAATTTTAGTGATGAACAGCTCCTAGAAATGTTGGGCTTAGCATCATCGGCACAAAAAGAAATACGCTATTTTTCATCGGGTATGAAACAACGTACAAAATTACTCTTAGCTGTTTTGTCTGATGTGCCTTGCATACTATTGGATGAACCTTGCTCCAACCTTGATAAACAGGGCATCGCCTGGTACAATCAATTGTTAGAACACTATTTGGGCGATAGAACCCTCATCGTTTGTTCTAATCAAGAATATGAGTACGAAAAATGCACTTCACACTTATCAATCTTAGATTATAAATAGTGCTAATTGATAAAATTATTATCTTTGCAAACCTTTAGCAATTAAAATAATAAACAAATAATATGGCAAAAGCATCTGATGTTAAACAAGGAAACGTTTTACGTTTCAACGGTGAGTTGGTAAGTGTTGAAGAATTTATTCACCGTACACCAGGGAACTTACGTGCATTTTACCAAGCAAGAATGCGTAACGTAAAATCAGGTAAGTTAGTAGAATACCGTTTCCGTACCGATGAAGAGGTGGAAATTTGCAGAGTAGAAACAAAAGATTATCAATATTTATATGACGATGGTGATTTCTTTGTAGTAATGGATAACGAAACGTATGAGCAATTCAATATTCCTAAATTTTTATTTGGCCCATCGGCTAAATTTATTTCTGAAGGAATGAATTTAATTATTGCTTTCGAAAGTGATGAGCCAATTATGGCTTCGGCACCTACACATGTAGAGTTAGAAATAACCTATACCGAACCTGCTGTGAAAGGCGATACGGCAACGAACGTAACAAAAGCAGCAACGGTTTCAAACGGTGCAGAAATTCGTGTTCCTTTGTTTATTAACGAAGGCGATAAAGTGAAAGTTGATACACGTACTGGTGAATACGTAGAGCGTATTAAACAATAATAAAAGTATTTATACTGATGAACCCATTGAAGAAAATTCAGTGGGTTTTTTTATGATGTCTATTCAAACTTCCAGAGTTTACTTGGGCTGATGGCATAATTCAGTTTCACATCGTGACTATCTACATCATCAATGTTTTCAATCGGTTCGAAATAACTTAACCCAAATTTTATAACATCTTTTCTGCATTGAATTAAAAAACGATCGTAAAATCCTTTTCCATAACCTACTCTATATCCACGTCTGTCGAAAGTTAGCAAGGGACAAACCACCATGTCGATTTCTTCGTAAGGAACCACCTCCCCATTCACCGGTTCCCAGATGCCATAGTTGTTTTCCGATAAAATAGTGCGTCCATCATAAACTACATTTTGCATTTCAAAAGTTTTTAAATTGCTACGCGGAATTACAATACGCATATCTGGTTTGATGAGTTTTAAAAAGCGTATGACAGGAAAGGTGTCAATTTCGTTTTTTGTTTTAATGGGTAAATAAATATGTATCGTTCGAATAGTTGTAAAATCGAAAGCCCCTAATTGATCAATTACACTTTGTAATAATGCACAAGTGTGTTCGTGACTTAAGCTTTCTCGTTGGCTTAAAATGTTATGTCGAATTAATTCTTTGTTCACTCTTTTAATTTATGGCATTAGAATTGTTAAATTTATAAAATTCAACGGAAAAATAAACACATGAAAAAAGCGCTATTAATATTCATCATCATGCCAAGTTTGGCTTTTTCGCAAATATTTAAACAAGCTGCACCTCAAAAACCAACTGGCTTTGTAGATTTACAGCGTGAGTTCGACGAATATCGCCAAAACACAAACCTTAAAAGCACTAAGGGTTGGAAATGGTACAAACGTTGGGAGTCGCATGTAGAGCAACGTTTAAATGGCGATGGTAGCTTACCCGATGAAGGTCTTTTCTTAAAAGAAGTAGAAAAAATAAACACCTTAAAAAATACCGCATCAAGAGGCAGTGGAAGCAATTGGATTCCCGTTGGTCCGAACGAATTACCTCCTTCGGTTGATGCCATTACATCACACGGTATGGGCCGTATCAATTGTGTAGCCTTTCATCCCACCGATTCTTCCACTTTGTTTGTGGGTGTTGCGCAAGGGGGTGTTTGGAAAAGCACCAATTCCGGACAATCATGGATTCCTTTAACCGACAATCTACCCATCATCAGAATAAGTGATATTGCCATTGATCCTACCAACCCAAATACCATGTATATATCGGTTGGCGATTATGCGTATTTAGGTGTAGCATTAAAAACAGATGGAAGAAAACGTCATACGCATTATGGTATTGGAATATACAAAACAACCGATGGAGGTGTAACATGGAATCCTACCGGTTTAAATTTAAGTTTGAATACACTCGATGAATCCTTAATACGTAGAGTGTATATCAATCCATCAAACCCACAGGAGCTTGTGGCAGCAGGTATCTCGGGTATTTGGAAATCGTACAATGGAGGAACTACTTGGACTAACAAAAACAGTAATATTATTTGGGACATCGAGCAAAATCCTGCGAATGCCAATACCATTTATGCAAGCACAGGCTTCGTACTTTCCTTAAATGAGGGCAATGCTGGTATTATTAAATCGACCAATTTTGGCGAAACGTGGACTAATTTAAGTTCAGGCGTACCTGCTAAAAATGCACAACGTGTGGAGCTCGCGGTATCTAGTGTAGATACTAATTATGTATATGCCATTACTTGTGGATTGGACAGAGGTTTCGAAGGTTTTTATAGAAGCACCAACGCGGGTGTTACTTGGACAAAACGATATGACAATACCGGTTACAATTTGTTGGGTTGGGATAATACTATTGGCGGTGGCGGAGGACAAGGTACCTACGACTTAGCCATTGTTTGTGATGGATTGAATAGAGATAAAGTATATGTTGGAGGAATAAACATGTGGGGTACTGCCGATGGTGGTGCAACATGGGATGGAATGTCGTATTGGTTACCTTATTATGGTGAATACTTACATGCCGACCAACATCAATTTGCCTATAATAAATTAAACAGTGCTTATTACGTAGCAAATGATGGAGGATTGTATCGTACGGATAATCCTATCATAGGTTCTTGGACTTCTGCAAACAGCGACCCTAATTATAAATGGCCAACTCGTTGGAGATTTTTAAGTGGTATGCAAATTACTTCGTTTTATAGATTGGGCTTGCGCGAAAGTTTTGGTGATGTTATTGCTGGAGCACAAGACAATTCAACGTATTATAAAAACAATAATCAATGGGTGAACATGATTGGTGGCGATGGGATGGAATGTATTTTACATCCTACCGATAAATTAACATTATATGGTTCTGCGCAGTTTGGATATTTAGTGCGTTCGTACGATGGAGGTTTAACGTTTGATTTTATAGGCATTGGTGGTTCTGAAAATAGTGAGTGGACCACTCCATTTAAATTAGAAAAAGGAAATCCGATGAATATGTATGCCGGATTTGAAAACATGCATTTTTCCGACGATGAAGGAAGTACATCGGTAGCAATTTCAAACTTTTCTAAAATGGGTAACGGTGTGGGAGCTGTTATTTCTGCTTTTGATTTATCGGACAGCAACTCCGATTATATTTACGTAGCGAAGCGTGTAAACCATCAACAAAATGAACCCATGAAGTTTTACGTTACTACTAACGGAGGACAATCGTGGGCAAACAGAACACAAGGTTTACCCGACTCTTTGTATTGTACCTATATTGCAGTGAGCGATGTGAACCCACAAACTGCTTGGGCTGTGTTTAGTGGTTTTGCCTCTGGAGCAAAAGTGTATAAAACAACCAACGCAGGTGCAACCTGGACGAACATAAGTTATAACCTACCGAATATACCTGTAAATACAGTGGTTTTACAAAAAGGTTCAGCAAACAACATTGTTTATATTGGTACCGATGCTGGAGTATTTTATACTTACGATGGTCAAACTACTTGGGAGCTCTTTAGTAATTTATTACCCAATGTAATTGTGAGTGAATTAGAAATTCATGCCGATTCGAATAAAATTTTTGCTGCTACTTTTGGTCGCGGTATTTGGATGAGTGATTTAGCAGATGTAAATGTTGGCGTACAAAAGAATCCATTAGCTAACATTCAGTTTAAGTTATATCCTAATAAAAACAATGGAAGCTTTTCTGTAAATGCCAACAATTTAGTACCATCAGCATTAACAACAAGTATAGTTAATGTACTAGGGCAAGAAGTGTTTACTGAGCAAGTAAAAATAAACGGAAGCACCTTTACAAAATCGTACGACTTGAAATTATTGCCAGGTTTGTATTATTTCAGAATACTTAGCGGAAAATATTCTAAAGTGGAGAGGTTTGTGGTGGAGTAATTCTTTATAATCCTATTTCATCAAAATAACCGACAATAAGTTTCTTTAATAAATACTCTTGTTCTAATACGGTAAAGGCTGGGATGGTATTGGCTGCTTTCCAATGAGGCCAACCATCTTGGTCGAGGCCCACTAATTCATAATACCCCATCTCACTTAATAAACGACAGTTTGCAATGTGCATAAGTTCTTCTTTCTGACGTTTAGAGAATTTTTTTGGTCCTTGTCCTAACTCTTGTACACCGATTAAAAACAAAAACACTTTTACATCGGGTTCATCTGTGTCGAACTCGGTTTGAATTTTTGCACAAAGATTTTTCCAATCTTCGTTTATTTTTTTGATATCTAAATTTAAACTCATGCTTCTTGTAGATTTTGTTTGCCTGCCATTTCTGTAAGCAATGCAATGGCATGTGCCACTGAATTTACTTGATCAAAAATCATAAGCAAACTGGTTTTTCCTTCTTTTATGTTTACTCCACGCGGATTACGTTGTACAAAGTTTAAAATGGCATGAAAAGTTTCTGATTCATAAAACCCTGAATGTGGATTCGATGGAAAATTTCCTCTGAGCACATTGCTCTTTAGACTTAGTTTTTCAAAGCCTATTTCTTTTGCCAACCATTGTAAACGCATTGCATTTAATAATTCTCGTACTTGTTTTGGTACCGGCCCAAAACGATCTTGCAATTGTAATTCGAAGGATTTTAAATTTTCTTCGCTTTCTATTTTATTTAACTCCGTATATAAATTTAATCGCTCGGCAATGTTTGTTACATACTCATCGGGTATGAGCAACTCTTGATCGGTATCTATTTGACAGAAGCTTACATGTGGCGGCGGCGGTTGATCTTTAAACAAATCTTTAAACTCATCATCTTTTAATTCTTGTATGGCCTCGTCTAAAATTTTATGATACAATTCAAATCCTATTTCGGCAATAAATCCGCTCTGCTCTGCACCTAATAAATTACCTGCACCACGGATATCCAAATCGCGCATGGCTACTTGGAAACCGCTGCCTAAATCAGAAAATTCTTCAATAGCGCTCAATCGTTTACGTGCCTCTGGTGTAAGTACCGAAAGTGGTGGACTTAATAAATAACAAAATGCTTTTTTGTTCGAACGCCCTACACGTCCACGCATTTGGTGCATATCACTCAATCCAAAATTTTGAGCGTTATTAATAAATATAGTATTAGCGTTTGATATGTCTAATCCCGATTCGATAATGGTGGTGGCTACTAATACATCGTACTCACCCGACATAAATTTGAGCATTACATCTTCTAAGGCGTCGCCTTCTAATTGTCCGTGCCCAATACCTACACGTACACCCGGACAAATTTTTTGAATCATGCCCGCAACGTTGGCAATGTCTTGTACTCGGTTGTGAATAAAGAAAACTTGCCCACCACGTTCCACTTCAAATTCGATGGCTTCTTTAATGAGTTTCTCGTTAAACACATGCAACTCGGTGGTTACCGGTTGTCGGTTGGGTGGTGGAGTATTAATGATGGATAAATCGCGAGCACCCATTAATGAGAAATGTAATGTTCGTGGAATAGGTGTTGCCGTTAGCGTTAAGGTATCGATGTTTGCACGGAACTGCTTTAATTTTTCTTTAGTGCTTACACCAAATTTCTGTTCCTCATCAATAATCATCAATCCCAAATCTTTGAACTTTACATCTTTACTTACAATACGATGTGTACCTATTAAGATATCTATTTTTCCTTCCGTTGTTTTTTGTAAAATCTCTTTTATTTCTTTATTCGATCTAAAACGATTGATGTATTCAACATTACAAGGGAAATCTTTTAACCGTTCTCTAAATGTTTTATAATGTTGCATCGCTAAAATAGTGGTAGGTACTAAAATAGCAACTTGCTTGCTGTCGTTTACTGCTTTAAAGGCTGCGCGTACGGCAACCTCTGTTTTCCCAAAACCCACATCGCCACACACTAAGCGGTCCATTGGATGTGGACTCTCCATGTCTTTTTTAACATCGGCCGTCGCTTTTAATTGATCGGGCGTATCTTCGTACATAAACGAAGCTTCGAGCTCTGTTTGTAAATACGTATCCGCAGAGAATGCATTTCCCATTTGTGCTTTACGTTTTGCGTACAGCTTTATCAAATCGCGGGCAATGTCTTTTACTTTTTTCTTGGTATTCTTTTTTAATTTCTCCCAAACATCGGAACCGAGTTTATGCATTTTAGGTGCAGTTCCGTCTTTCCCCGAGTATTTAGAAATTCTATTTAATGAGTTGATGTTTACATACAATAAATCGTTATCAGCATAAACTAATCGGATGGCTTCTTGTTGTTTTCCGTTTACTTCTACCTTTTCTAAGCCGGCATATTTTCCTATACCATGGTCGATGTGAACTACAAAATCGCCAGGCTTTAACTCACGTAATTCTTTTAAAGTAAGTGCTTGCGATTTCGAATAGTTTTTATGGATTTTATATTTATAATATCGATCAAAAATTTGATGATCGGTATAAAATGCAAATTTTAAGGTGTCGTCTATAAAACCTTCTCGAATAGAAATTGGAATAGGAGTAAACTGAACTTTGTTTCGTTCGTCGTTACTGCCCTTGTATATATCGTCGAAGATGCTGTATAAACGTTCAATCTGTTTTACTTGGTCGGCAAAGATGTAATTGCTAATATCTTCCTTCTCATTCTTCTTTAAATTATGAATGAGTAAATTAAAGTCTTTGTTAAAGGATGGTTGAGGACGAGTATTAAATACAATACTCTCATCAGCATTAAAATAAAACTGCTTACCAAATTCTACACAAGCAAATTGTTGAAGGCTTGAATTAAATTCCGACGACTTTGAGAAAATTTCTTCAGGATTTAGGTATTCAGGGTGTAATATTAAATCTTCTTTACTGAGGGTGTCAAATATTTCGGAGGCTTTCTCTTTTCCTTGATCAAATAGGTCGTATGTAAACTGTACATCCTTAAACCAAATACTGGTGCCTGCATCGAGGTATTGTAAGAGTGATGCTTGATGGTTCGCCAGCTTTAACGATTGAATGTTTGGTATAATGGAAAGTTCTTTAACGGTTTGTACTGATAATTGATTTTCAATATCGAAGGTACGGATGCTTTCAATATAATCGCCAAAGAATTCGATACGATAAGGCAATTCATTGGAGTACGAGTAAATATCTACAATGCCACCGCGTATAGAATATTGACCCGCTTCGTACACAAAGTCTACGCGTTCAAATTCATATTCACTTAAGAAATCGTTAATGGTATCGATGGAACAACGTTCTCCACTTTTTAACTCGAGGGTGTACTCATCGAGTGCCGCTTTATCCATTACCTTTTCGGCCAATGCTTCGGGGTAGGTTACAATTATTTTTCCGTATTCTGATGTGTGCTTTAACTCATTGAGTACCTCTGCACGTTGGAGTACAGCATGTCTGTCGATGCTTGTAATATCAAAGGCTTTGCGAAACGATGAAGGGAAAAGTAATACCTTTTTATCGCTTAAATTTTCTAAATCGTTTTGGAAATAAACCGCCTCTTCGCGGTCGGTAAGGACAATAACTTGCCCTTGCTTTTGTATAAAATACAAAGCTAACGACACTACAGCGTCCGACGAACCCACTAATCCCTTCAAATGAATGTGTGCATTTTTTTTGGAGGCAAGTGCACGAGCCATTGAAGATATGCGATCGTCGGTTTTGTAACTTTGAAATATATCTTTAATGTTCAAAACTCAACGAATTGTTACAAATGTAATAAAAAACGAATCTACGTCCCGATTCTTCGAATCCATATTCCGTAAGAAATATGTGCTACGGGCATGGTAACCAGAGCTAAGAGGAAAAATAAATAAGAAACTCTTCCTGCTGTAGAGCTAAAAGTTAACAAACCAGTAAGCAACATTAACAGCGAGAAGAGGTAAATGTTTCGGGAGAGTTTACCGACGAAGAGTTGATTTTTATAATCCTCTTCTTGCCTTTCTGTTTTAGGAGTCAAGGCTAGAAATATTAGTATAGCTAAGATGTTCATGCCTACAATGCTCCACATACTTATGGTGTAGAAAGGATTCATTTCTTTGCTCCAAGCGTAGTTTTCTATTAAATAGGCAAATATTGCGAGCAGTATACTGATGATGCTAAGACGTATGATTACCCAATTATGCGATTCTTTTAAATTCATGAAGCAAAGATAGGCTGAAAAATCGAATTCGCTAATTCAATCTTTCCATCGTTCAGCACCGGGTTTTCAAACGGATTATTCTTTACCATCCAAGGGCTATCTAAATCGGCGTAGTCGCATTGAGGTGCGAGTGCAGCAGCGGCCAATATTCCACAGGAACTTTCACTCATGCAGCCAATCATTAGTTGTAAATTCAATTCACGTGCTTTGTGAATCATTTTTTGTGCTTCGTGCAAACCTGTAGATTTCATGAGTTTTATATTAATGCCATGAAAACCATCTTTCACTAATTCGATATCTTTCAATCGTTTGCACGA
>JACCDL011241552.1_pt1 | contig 10115 bp, 13 predicted proteins | sample 7441931 | NCBI WGS metagenome assembly JACCDL01 (sample SAMN15323437, study PRJNA562643) | freshwater metagenome | isolation source: river surface water | place: USA:Blue River Watershed | collected 2017-08-16
ACGACCTCGACGCAAGACGCATCAGCCTGCAAGGCCTCCACAAAAGCACGCCCCAGCGCGCCTGATGCCCCCAGCACCACTGCACGATAAGCAGTGCCCAGGCTTTTCAAAACTTCAACGTCTTCACACCGGTGGAAGTGCCCAGCAAACACACTTGTGCTTTTTGGTGTGCAAAGACCCCAACTGTCACCACGCCGGGCCATTGGTTGACCTCGGATTCAAACTCTAAGGGGTCACTGATTTTCAAGCCCGTCACATCGACGATGTGTTGACCGTTGTCGTTCACCAGCGGTTGCCCGTCTTTCAAACGCAGCTTGGCGCTGCCGCCCATCGCGGCAAACTGGCGCATGACGCGAGCCGCTGCCATGGGAATCACCTCGACTGGCAGCGGAAATGCACCCAAGGCATCCACCAACTTGCTTTCATCGGCAATGCACACAAACATCTTGGATTGCGCCGCCACAATTTTTTCGCGGGTCAAGGCAGCCCCCCCGCCTTTGACCATATGCCTTGATGATCGATTTCATCTGCACCATCAATGTAGACCGACAAACTGTCCACCTCGGCAGCTTCAAACACGTGGATGCCCAAGGCCTGCAAGCGTTCCGTGGAAGCCACAGAACTCGACACGGCACCTTTGATTTGGTCTTTCATGGTCGCCAGCGCATCGATGAACTTGTTCACGGTTGAACCCGTCCCGACACCCACCACCTCGCCAGGGACCACGTATTGCAAGGCCGCTTGCCCCACCAAAGTTTTCAATTCGTCTTGTGTCAGGGGCGTAGCGTTGGGCGGGGTGCTCATGGGGGAAAATCCAAGGGTTCTATAGAAAGTCTGAGATTATCCATGTCGTTGTTGCCCTATTCACTCGCCCGCCCTTTTCTATTTGCCATGGACGCTGAAACCGCCCATGAGCACACCTTGTCGCTGCTGGCCCGAACCCAAAACACGCCGCTGGCTTGGGCGTATTGCCAGGAACGCGTGAAAGATCCCATCACACTGGCTGGCTTGAATTTTCCTAACCGCGTAGGTTTGGCTGCAGGCTTGGATAAAAACGCGCACTGCATCGACGGCTTGGCGGCCATGGGTTTTGGCTTTGTGGAGGTGGGCACGGTGACCCCTAAGGGCCAACCCGGCAACCCCAAACCACGCATGTTTCGATTGCCCCAAGCCAACGCCTTGATCAACCGCCTAGGTTTTAACAACGAGGGGTTGGAAGCTTTCTTGACCAATGTGAAGTTGGCCCAATTCCGCAGCAAATCTAACACGCCTATGCTGCTTGGCCTGAACATTGGAAAAAACGCCGCCACGCCAATTGAGAACGCAGCAGACGACTATCTGATTTGCTTAGACGGCGTGTACCCGCATGCCGACTATGTGACGGTAAACATCTCCAGCCCCAACACCAAAAATCTGCGCGAGCTGCAAAGTGACGAAGCCCTGGACGCACTGATTGGCGCACTGGCCAAACGGCGAGCCGAGTTGGCACAACGGCACCACAAACAAGTGCCCGTGTTCATCAAAATTGCGCCTGATTTGGACGGTGATCAAATTGCGGTCATCGCAACCACCTTGAAGCGTCACTGTGTGCATGAAGGCACCCCATCGTGGGGCGTGATTGCGACCAACACCACCATCGCCCGCGACGCTGTGCAAGGCATGACGCATGCCGACGAAACGGGGGGTCTTTCAGGTTCACCCGTGTTTGAAAAAAGCAATGCCGTGATTCGTCAGTTGCGCGCTGCGATGGGCCCCAGCTTTCCTATCATTGGCGTGGGTGGAATCTTGAGTGGACACGACGCTGTCGCCAAAATCCAAGCAGGCGCAGATGTGGTGCAAATTTATACCGGCTTCATCTACAAGGTGCCCGCCTTGGTCAAAGAAGCCGCGCAAGCCATTCGCGACCACGCCTGATCAAGCAAACACGGTGCGATAACCCTCAAAGCGTTTGGCCCAATAAGTGTGACTCAAGCGCTCCGACTTGACACCTGTTTTTTCATTCGCGGCATGGATGAACTTACCCGACCCAATGTAAATGCCCACATGAGAAAAGGCGCTGCCCAGCGTGTTGAAAAACACCAAATCACCGGGATGCGCTTCGTCTGGGCGAATAGCTTGTGTGCTGGCAGCCATTTGTGCGGCACTGCCTTTGAGTGCAATGCCGGCAGACTCTTGGTAGACAAAACTCACCAACCCTGAACAATCAAACCCCGTGTGCAACCGTTTTCCGCCGTAGGTGTAACCTCGATCTAGCATGGCCATGGCTTGCATCAGGATGTCTTGGCGCTTGTCTGCATGGTTGGGATGACTCAAACCGACAGGGTGATTTGCGCTGTGTGGACGCGAGCTTGAGCACGCCGACACAAGCGATATCAATCCCAAACCCAAAAACAAACGTTTGTTCATAGGCCCCATCTTATTGGAGAGCACGCACAACCGCCTCGCCTATCGCCAGCGAACTGGTCAAGCCAGGTGACTCAATGCCAAACAAGTTCACCAAACCCTTCACACCATGATCGGCTGGGCCTTGGATGCAAAAATCTGCGGCAGCCTCATTAGGACCCGAAATCTTGGGACGAATGCCGGCATAACCAGGCTGCAATGCGCCCTCTGACAAAGCCGGCCAGTACTTGCGAACCTCGCTGTAGAACGCTTGCTCGTGGGCAGTGGACACCACCAAATCATCGGGCCCTTCGACCCACTGCACATCAGGACCGAACTTCGCTTGTCCGCCCAAATCCAAGGTCAGATGCACACCTAAGCCCGCGGCCTCAGGCACGGGGTAAATCAAGCGTGAAAACGGGGATTTACCTGAAAGCGTGAAATAGTTGCCCTTGGCAAAGTAAGCGGGTGGCACATGTTGCGCAGCCAAACCCACAAACCTCTGCGCCAATCCAGGGGCGGTTAAACCTGCGGCATTGACCACGGTTTGGGCTAACAATTCAGAACCATCCTGCATTTGCACCACGATACCGTCATCACGACAGACGGCACCAGCCACCGGCGAATTCAAGGCCACGATACCGCCGGCGTTTTCAAAGTCCCCTTGCAAGCTCAGCATCAAGCCATGGCTGTCCACAATTCCCGTGCTGGGCGAATGCAAGGCTGCCACACAAGACAGTTGGGGCTCCATCACTTGCGCTTGTTGCGCCGTCAGCATCTGCACGTCAGTCACCCCATTGGCATGGGCTTTTTTCAAAATCCCTTCTAGCGCAGGGCGTTGGCTGTCATGGGTGGCCACGATCAATTTGCCGCAACGGCTGTGAGGCACCGCGCGTTCGCTGGCATAGCTGTACAGCATGTCGCGACCTTGCACGCACAACATGGCCTTGAGCGAACCTTGCGGGTAATAAATCCCGGCATGAATCACCTCGCTGTTGCGTGAACTCGTTCCTGTACCAATCGCGTCAGCAGATTCCAAAACCAACCATTCGCGCGAACCCGTTGGCGCTTTTTGAATCAAGGCCCTTGCCACAGCCAAGCCCACCACCCCCGCACCAATCACCACCCCATCAACTTTGTCCACCGCGAAGCTCCTGCGTTTTGAGGTCCACATCCTAATGCCAGATCGTTCGATGGCGACACCATGAAAAACGGCTCCCGAAGGAGCCGCGCAGGAGGTTTTGGAAAACCTAAAAATTAACGCTTCTTCGAAGCTGTCTTACCCGCATTCAACGCTGTTTCCGTGATGTTTTTGAAGTTGGCTTCAGCGACGTCGGTGGCTTGCTTGACCGCCTTTTGAACCGATTCCAAGGCATTGTTGCCCGCAGAAACAGCCGTTTTGAATGCAGCCACAGCGGCTTCAGAACCAGCAGGTGCATTCTTAGCAGCGTTGTCTACCAAAGCGTGGAAAGCTTTTTGGGCATCAGCGACTTGGGCTTCCATGTGACCTTGGAAGTGTGAGCCTGTGCCTGTGGCGATGTCGACCAAGTGGCGGTTGTAAGCAACCGCTTTTTCAGCCAAAGGCTGGAACAAGCTGGCTTGCAAAGCCAACAACTCTTGCGCGTCTTTCACGCTCAAAGCCGCATGGGTTTGTTTTTGTGAGTCAGCCAAGGTGCTTTTTGCAGCAGCCAAGTTCAACTCGATGAGTTGTTCCACGCCAGAGAAAGCTTTGTTGGTCAAGCCAACCAGTGTTTCCAAGTTGGCTTTGTTGGCGGCGAGCACTTGTTCAGGGGTCAAAGTCATTTCAAATCTCCAAAAGTTAAGTAGGGACTGTCAAACTGCTCTGAACCCGTCTGTTAACCAAGTTATGTTGCAGTGCAGCATGCTGTGTATTTTAGGGACTAGATCGATCTTGACAAGGGTTTTGCACCGATATGGCGCACTTTTAGAGACGACAGACTAAATCAAGACGCGCACACGCTAATCCGTACCGTGGTCCCAATGAATTTGCCATTCGGATTTGTAACGTCGCGCCAACTCCCCCGACTTCAGCAGCAACAAATTTTCAGCATTTCGGGTTTCCGCAGAATTGGTGAAGTTAAAACTGCCCGTGATCACAACGGATTCGTCGATCACCATCACCTTGTTGTGCGCAATCGCGTGTTTACCGTCATACCGCAAATCAACTTGTGCTTGAGTCAACATGTCAATCACGTAGCGGTTGGTTTTTTCACTTTTCTTGTCCAGCAACACATAAACCTTCACACCTCGCTGATGCGCACGCACCAAAGCTTGCGCAATCGCGTTGTGCGTGAAGCCATAGGCTTGCACCAAAACCTCACGTTCGCTGGCATCGATGGTGCGAACGATGGCCGCTGCAGCACCAACAGGCGGCGTGAAATACACACCCAGCACCTCAGCTTGGATGCCATTCATGCGGGTATTGCCAGGAACAGTTGAGGCAGTTCCTGTCAACGCTGGACCGATCAAATACACCAAGACGCCAAGCGCAAGTGCCACCCAAGAAGCAATTTTTTTCATAGTGCCAATGCTAAACCGCAAGAGTCACATTTATTACTTTTGGCAATTAATTGATAAATTTGAGGCTCAGACGCATAGTAAAGTGGCCTTGCTTTGTCGACTCACCCACACCCCCCCTCGCACGCCCTCACGCCCACCACCCGACGGGCGATTTTTTTGTTGTCACTGGCCACGTTTTCGAGCATGGCTTTGCAACGCATTTGCGACCCCATGCTTCCTGAGCTGTCGCGCTTCTTTCAAGCTCCGATCAGCGAGGTTTCCAAGGTCATTTCTTTCTTTGCCATTGCCTACGGCTTGATGCAGTTGTTTTATGGACCCGTCGGGGATCGTTTTGGAAAATACCGTGTGGTCATACTCGCCAGCGTCGGCTGCAGCGTGGGCTCCGCGCTGTCGGCGTTGAGTAACGATCTTGCTTTTTTGGTCGCCGCGCGCATGGCCACAGCTGTGGCCGCTGCAGCCATCATTCCGCTCTCACTCGCCTGGGTCGGCGATGAGGTGGCTTACGAGCAACGACAAGAGACCCTGGCCCGCGTGGGCTTAGGCACCATGCTGGGTATCACAGCGGGACAACTATTTGGTGGATTGCTGACCGACACCTTGGGCTGGCGCTGGGCTTTTGCCTTGATGGCTGGCACCTTTGGATGTGTGAGTTGGCTGCTTTGGCGTCACACCCACCACCTCAAGCCCGCGTCGCACCATGCGCACCAAGCCAAGGGGTTCTTCTCGCAACTCAAACAAGTTGCCCAGGATGCCTGGGCACGAACCTTCTTGTGCATCACCTTGGTGGAAGGCGCGACAGTGTTTGGTGCCTTGGCAGTGACAGCTGCGCACTTACACCAAGTGCATGGCATTTCACTAACGCTTGCCGGTGGGACCACCGCTTTGTTTGGTCTGGGTGGCATGGCCTATATGGCCACCGCGAAATTCACCATTCGACGGTTCGGTGAAGTGGGCTTGGCGCGCTACGGCGGTATGAACTTCGGCGTGGCATTCTTGGTCATTGCATTGACGCCTTGGTGGCAACTGGCACTGCCCGCCTGCTTCGTGGCGGGCTTTGGCTTTGCCATGTTCCACAACACCATGCAAGCCAAGGCCACGCAAATGGTCCCCACCGCACGCGGCACAGGCGTCACCTTGTTTGCGGGCTTTTTATTCCTGGGTCAATCGCTGGGGGTACTGATCTTGGCTGAGCTCTATAACCACTTTGATTCGCGTCTGATTTTGAGTCTCGATGCTGTCGTGGTCACACTCATGGCCTTGTTTTTGTCACATGCCATCGCCCAACGAAACGCAACCCAAGCTGACCACGCTTAACATTGGCACATGACGTCATCCATCGAACTACTGGCACAACAACTCGAACAGCACCCCGATTACCGGGTCTTACGCCGCCTTGTACCCGGCCGCGTTTTCAACACACCCACACCGGGTCAAAAATTAAGCAAAGGCATCGTGCTCGACACCGAGACCACTGGTTTTGATGTGGCCAACGATCGGGTGATTGAGCTTGGCATGCTGGCCTTTGAATTCGATCCCATCACCGGTGTGGTCTACCGAGTGACCGATGTGTTGGACGAACTCGAAGATCCAGGATTTCCCATCCCGCCCGCCACAACTGCCGTTCACCACATCACCGACGAGATGGTGCAAGGCCACCGCATCGATGACGCCCGTGTCGCCGAATTTTTGAAAAATGCCGAGGTGGTGATTGCCCACAACGCCGCTTTTGATCGCCCATTTGTAGAGGCCCGCTGGCCCTTGTTTGAGCAACTCAACTGGGCATGCAGCATCAAAGACATCGATTGGCGCGAGGAAGGGTTTGGTTCGGCCAAATTGGAGTATTTGCTCAGCACCCAAGGTTATTTTTACGAAGCCCATCGCGCAGAGGCCGACTGCTGGGCCTTGCTTGAACTGCTCAATCAGGTCCTGCCACAAAGCCAGCAGACCGCCTTGCTCGCCGTTTTACTGACCTTGAACAAACCGCAGCAAAAGGTGTATGCCATCAACTCCCCATTTGAGACCAAAGACAAACTCAAAGCCCGCAATTACCGCTGGTCTGCAGAATTACGCTGCTGGAGCCGCGTCGTGGCAGGCGACACCGATATGCAACAAGAACTGGAATGGCTCAAACACCATGTCTATGGAGGCCGCAACGCCCGCGTGGAGTTAGAAACGACGGGCGGCAAAGTGCGTTACTCCAACCGGGTGGGCCACAAAGAGGTCGTCACGCTCTAGTCGCAAACGCACAACAAAAAGCCGGGCTTGCCCGGCTTTTTCACTTCAGTAGTTCATGGGCTGCCAAGGCACTTGGCACGTCGGAACATTGGGGTAGTACTGCTGCGAGGTGGGACAAAAATATGCCACACGACTGGGCGGTAAATACTGCTGCTGAACCACCACTTGCTGGGGCATCGCGTAGCTAGGCGTACTGGCTGCGTAAATGACACTGCCAACGATAGCGGCACCCAAAACTGGGCCAACCCAGTTGTTACTCCAGGCACCTCGATGACCATAACCGCCGTGACCTCCGTGCCAACCGCCCCGTCCCGCGCCATGTGCATGGGCAGGCACAGCCAACACGACAGCCAAAAAACCAGCGCAGAGAATAGTTAGGCGTTTCATAAGAACTCACTCAGTGAAAAAGGTAGTCTTACAACGCGCGGCGATCACAAACGGATGACAGACTGCATCAGCTCAGCGCAACACCACCATCCAAGGCGTAGGACAAGTTTGTGCCACAGGAAAGTACTGGCCAGAATCACGGCAGTAATACGCTTCAACCTGGACTTGCACCGGTTGGCCGTTGACCCACTGGACTGGCTGAGGGTTGTTGATCACCACCGCAGGTGGACTGGTGATGATGACAGTCGAGGGTTGAACAGGTCGCGACAAATAAATTGACGTGCCCACAATTGCACCGCCGACCAATGCAGGACCCCAAAAATAATCGCCACGGTAACCGCCGCGATAACCGCCATAAGGCCCATGCGCCATGGCAGTGCCTGCTGTTGCAATCAGCAGCATAGCCACGGTCAGAACACGAAATCGAATCGTCATAAATTGCTCGCTTTCTGTCGATTTAGGAAATGAATGCCTCTAACGCCAGAGCCACACGCGCCAAATGCGCATCTTGCTCCCCGATGGCCGACACCATCAATCCCACGGGCAACTCGCCAGGCACGTGACACGGCAGGCTCCAAGCACAGCCATCCATGTAATTGATGGCGGAAGGGTTGCGCAACAGCAACCGATTGACCTTAAAAAATGCATCATCGTCATGCAACAAAGGCCCCAACAAGGGCGCCACCAATGGCACGGTGGGGCAGAGCATGGCATCAAAACCAATCAGGGTTTGCTTCGCCCCACTGATCCATGTGCTGCGGCGGTTGTGCAGCGTCAAGTAGTCTTGTGCGCTGATGCCCTTGCCCAGCATCATGCGGGCCACCACGCGGGGATCCATACGATCACTGCCCTCGACCAAACGGGTATGGTGAGCGGCGTAACTTTCGATGGGCGAGAACCCCGCAGGCATGCTTAGCGCAGCAATATCACCCAAAGCTTGGAAAGGTATGTCCACCACTTGCGCACCTGCCGCTGACAGACGATGCAACGTGCGCTCGAATGCGTGAGCCACGATGCCATCCACGTCGTCCATCATCAAGGTTTGAGGCACAGCAAAGCGCAGACCACGAAGAGAAACCGCATCGGTCGGCAAAGCTTGCTGCGACATCACCGCGTCCACCGCCAAACACGCACGTACCGATCGGGTGATGCTGCCCACCGTGTCTAGTGTGCGGGACAGCTCCATCACGCCAGTACGCGGAATACGTGTTTGGGTGCTCTTGTAACCCACCAAACCGCACAGGGCCGCAGGGATACGAATGGATCCGCCGGTGTCGGTACCAATGCCCACCTCCGCCAAACCTAAACCCACGGCGACCGCTGCACCAGATGATGAGCCCCCCGGCACACGCGCTTGTGCGGTGTCCGCTGGGTTGGTGGGCGTGCCATGGTGTGGGTTGATACCCACGCCCGAAAACGCAAATTCACTCATATTGGTTTTACCCAACACCACCGCACCCGCAGCACGCAGACGTTGCACCACAGGGGCATCCCGATGCGCAGGGGTGTCGCCCGCGCACACCACACTTCCGGCCATCGTGGTCTCACCAGACACATCCAAGTTGTCTTTCACCGTGATGCACACCCCGTGCAACGCCCCTAGATTTCGGCCCGCTTGTAGTTCCTTGTCACAGTGCTCTGCGGTGGCACGCGCGGCATCGGCATAAAGCTGGGTAAACACATGCTGAGCAGCTGGCGTCTTGGCGGCGTCTAATGCGCGCATCACGCGTTGTGTTGCGGTGGCGGCTATTTCAAATGTGGCTTGGGTCATTTGACGAATTTTGCCCCATCCCCCTCTGCGCCACAGCGATTTGCGTGCCGTGCTAGCCTAGACACATGAACGACACGACAGCCACGACAAGCCCCGAACTCACGCTTTATTACGACGGCCAGTGCTCGCTGTGCATGGCAGAGGTGGAATTTTTGCAAAGCCGCAATGCTCAGGGCCAGCTGGCGTTTGTGGATGTCACCCAAACTGGCTTTGAAGCTGCGGATCACCATATTTCGTGCGAAGCGGCCATGGCACAAATTCATGGACGCACCGCGGATGGCCAACTGCTGGTGGGCGTCCCCGTTTTTGCTGCCGCTTATAAGCTGGCTCGCCTGCCCGTTTTGGCTTGGTTGTTATCGCGCCGTTGGCTGATGCCCATCTTGCAACCCGCTTATGTCCTGTTTGCGAAACACCGTCAAGCCATCTCCAAACGAATTGGCCCCAGCGTTTTGAAGTTTTCCAAACGCTTTTTGAGGTGAATTTTCAGGTTTTTGCAGCCAACAGCGTCAGACGGTTGATAAATTTGCGAAAATACCATCTTTGCCTCGAGAACTAAAACGATGTCACGCCCAGAAAAAACAGAAATCTCCAACGATGGTTTGCGCTACAAATCCAAAAAAGGCGGTTCTCCCTTTGAAGGTCTTGGCCGTACTGGCGACACCATGAGCTGCATCAAATGCGGCATTCACAAACCCCGCAACAACGGCTCCTTCAAACGCATCTTGGGTTCCTCCATGTTTGTGTGTTTTGACTGCAGCCCTCCCGAAAAAGAAGCTGACCCGGCTGCACCAGCGGGCAA
>JACCDL010673173.1_pt1 | contig 10106 bp, 10 predicted proteins | sample 7441931 | NCBI WGS metagenome assembly JACCDL01 (sample SAMN15323437, study PRJNA562643) | freshwater metagenome | isolation source: river surface water | place: USA:Blue River Watershed | collected 2017-08-16
CGACCCGAAGTCAAAGTGATTGGCGTTCAGATGAACGACTCTGACGCCATGATTCAATCGGTGAATGCCAAAAAACGTGTGACGCTTGACGACGTGGGTTTGTTCTCCGATGGCACAGCCGTCAAATTGGTGGGCGAAGAAACATTTCGCGTAGCGCGCGGCTTGGTCGACGAGTACATGACGGTCGACACTGACTCAGTTTGCGCTGCCATCAAAGATGTGTTTGTTGACACCCGCTCCATTGTCGAACCCGCTGGGGCATTGGCGGTTGCGGCCATCAAGCAATATGCGGCCAAAAACAAAACCAAAGGCGAAACCTACGCTGCCATTTTGTGCGGTGCCAACATGAACTTTGACCGCTTGCGCTTTGTGGCCGAGCGGGCCGAAGTGGGAGAAGAGCGCGAGGCTATTTTTGCGGTCACCATTCCAGAGGAGCGCGGTAGCTTCAAACGCTTTTGCGAACTCATTGGCAACCTGCCAGGCGGGCCACGCAATGTGACCGAATTCAACTACCGCATCAGTGACGCGGACAAAGCCCATGTGTTTGTGGGACTGACCACGCACGGCTCGGGCGAAAGCAGCAAAATTGCTGCAAAGTTTTCCAAGCATGGCTTTGACAACATCGATCTGACGCATGACGATTTGGCCAGAGAACACATTCGCCACATGGTGGGTGGCCACTCTAGCTTGGCGCAAAACGAACGCCTCATGCGATTCGTGTTTCCAGAGCGCCCCGGTGCATTGTTGAAGTTTTTAAATTTAATGCGCCCTGGCTGGAACATCAGCCTGTTTCACTATCGCAATCAGGGTGCCGATTACGGCCGCATTTTGGTGGGCTTGCAAGTGCCCGAGAAAGACGACAAAGCCTTTGACAAGTTTCTCAAAACATTGGGCTATCCCTATGTTGAAGAAACTCAGAATCCTGTGTATCGGATGTTCTTACAACGCTAAAAACGCTGCTTCTTTTGAAGCGGCTTGGCGTTTTATTTGGGCAACTCTAAAGTCACAGTAGGCTGATCTTGCAGACTAGGCGCCAACCGTGCCAGCCTGTGTCCGACTGAATGCAAAACCCAACCTGGCGCCACAGTTTGCCCAGGCAAAAAAGCTTTGGGTGCTTGGCCATCAACACCAATGAGGGCTGAACCTTTACCAGACACCCCCGCTACCACGCCCAACAGGTTCCATTGGTGTACAGCTTGAGAAGGTTGGTCAGTGCCTGGCTTGGTAGCTTGCGAAGGCAAGGGCGCGCCCAAGGCAAGGGCCACGTGCGAGCTGTTGTTGCCCCCTGCTGGCAAATTGGGCTCGGACATTACGACGGGCACCGCAGAGGCAGCTTGACGCAAGCTTTGAATTTGCAGAACCCAAGCCACCAAGGCATAGGCCGCCGCGGCCGAGGCGAGCACAGCGCAAAGCGCAGGCCAAAAGGTTTTTCGGGATGCTTCTTTAACTTGCAACATGGGGGGATTATGATGGAGAAGTCTGAAAAAAGCAGGGGAGTTGACTTGCAATGATTTCTAAAAAAACACAGTCTGTTCGCAAACAGCGCGGCTTTACTTTGATCGAGCTCATGGTGGTTTTGGCCATCATTGGCATCTTGGCCTCTTTGGTGGTCCCCAATATTTTGGGCCGTGCCGATGACGCACGCATGACAGCGGCCAAAACAGATGTGGGCAACTTGATGCAAGCCCTCAAACTTTACAAGCTAGACAACCAACGATTTCCAACAGCAGAGCAAGGCCTGCAAGCCTTGGTTACCAAGCCCACCACAGAGCCTGTGCCCACCAACTGGAAAAGCTATTTGGACAAGTTGCCAACCGACCCATGGGGCAAGCCCTACCAATACCTCAACCCTGGCCTCAAATCTGAGGTCGATGTCATGTCTTGGGGTGCCGATGGCCAAACCGGTGGTGAGGGTGTGAATGCCGACATCGGCAGTTGGCAATAAAGCCCATTTGAAAACACACACGCGAGAATCTCATTCTTCGCAAGTGTTTGCCTGCGCGCAACCGCGTACAAAAAACAATTGGGGTGCCAGTTTGGGTTTCACCCTCATGGAATTGCTGGTGGTCATTGCCTTGATTGCCATCGGTACGGCCGCTGTCAGTTTTACTTTGCGCGATACATCTCAAACACTTTTAGAACGCGATGCCGAACGCTTGACTGCATTGTTGGAATCTGCACGGGCCAGGTCCAGAAGCAGTGGCGTACCCGTGGTGTGGCGCCCCGTTGTTGAAACCAATTCAAACAATGCACCAGCAGCATTTGCTTTTGAAGGTTTGCCGCCGCAAGCCTTGCCTACTGCATGGCTGTCACCGCAAACGCAAGTGGCCGCCAACAGCTTGCTCAGGCTGGGACCCGATCCCATCATTGGTCCGCAAAGTGTCATGCTCAGCCATCAAAATTTTCGCTTGTGGGTGAGTACCAATGGTATTGAACCGTTTCGCGTGAGCCGCACTGCACCATGATCCGCATGATCCGCATCAGCAGCCAGCAGCATCACAAACGATGGGGTAAGGCCGCGGGATTTACACTCATTGAAGTCTTGGTGGCCCTGAGCATTGTGGCCATTGCACTCATGGCAGGACTGCGCTCAACCGATGCCTTGAGTCGGAATGCTTCGCGTCAATCGACGCAGTGGTTGGCACAAATTTGTGCAGAAAACGAATTCACAAAATTGCGCTTGTCTAGGCAAATGCCCCCCGTGGGTGTTATCACCGTTCCATGTCCCCAAGCCAATCTCGATTTGCGTGTGAACTTGAACGTACAACCCACACCCAACCCCAACTTCAGACGCATCGATGCCAGCGTCGATTGGGTCACCCCCACAGGGACCACACCAGTATTGCAACTTGCCACCGTTTTGGGGCGCTACTGATGAAAGCCAGCAAAGGTTTCACGCTCATTGAGGTCTTGGTGGCCAGTGCCATTTTGGCCTTGATGGCTTTGATTTCTTGGCGCGGTTTGGATGGCATGTTCAAAACGCAATCGGCGATGCAAAAACGCGGCGATACAACACAAACTTTGCAAATGGGCTTGGCACAATGGCGCGTCGATCTCGACAACATCATGGTCTTGCAAGGAACGCCCGCCCTTGATTGGGATGGTCGTGTCCTGCGCATCACGCGGCAGCATTCACAAGACCCCAAAGCTGGCGTTCAAGTGGTGGCATGGACCCTTGGCAACGGTCAATGGACGCGTTGGCAATCTGAGCCTTTGATGCAAAACGACGAATGGACTCAGGCTTGGCGGCAAGCGCAAACATGGGCGCTGACAGCGGGTAATGTCAGCGGCAATACAGCGCAAGAAGTTTTGATTCACCCTGTCAGGGCTTGGCAAATTTATTATCACCGTGATGGCGCTTGGAGCAATCCGCTCTCAAGTGCCGTGACCGACAACACCACCCAAGGCGGTAAGCCTGCCAACCTCAATGGCAATCCACAAAACCTGCCGGAGGGTGTGCGCTTGGTCCTCGAATTGACAGACACACCTGAGTTTCAAGGCAAACTGACTTTGGACTGGGTGCGCCCTACTTTCACGGCGGTGAAACAATGAAGGTTCAAACTAGGCGCATTGTTTCAATTCACAAAGCACCCACCTGCATGCATTCACGCGCCCAAACGCCCTCTCACCGTCAGCAGGGTGTCGCACTCATCAGCGCCATGTTGGTCGTGACCTTGGTCGCTACGCTGGCCAGTGTGGCGCTGTGGCAGCAATGGCGTCATGTTGAAGTTGAAAGCGCTGAACGCCAACGCATTCAATCGTCTTGGTTGTTAAGCGGCGCATTCGATTGGACTCGACTGATATTGCGCGAAGACGCTTTGGCAGGTGTGGCAGGTGCTTCACTGACTTCTGGCGGTGGTCAAGTCAGTGCCACCGGTGGCATTGACCATTTGGGCGAACCCTGGGCGCTGCCCTTGAAAGAAGCCAAACTGTCGACTTTTTTAGCCCAAGACCAACAGTTGCGTGAGGGCGATCCCGAAGTCTTTTTATCGGGCCAAGTCACAGATGCGCAAAGCCGAATTAACTTGAGTCAATGGGTTGAACCCAACGATGCCAAAGGGCAAGCCCGTTTGTCGCCCACCATGCAATTGCGCATGGCACGGCTTTTTGGGGTGTTGGGTCTGCCAGGCACCGAATTGGAAACCCTGTCTCAAGCTTGGTTGGTGGCCACACAAGCGGCACGCAGCAGAAGTGCCTCTGTTGGTTCTGAGAGCCCATCTAACGCTTCTGCTTTGCTGCCGCTGCAAATTGGGCAACTGGAATGGCTAGGGATTCGTGCTGAAACGGTGGCCGCCTTGACGCCCTTCGTCACCATCTTGCCCGAAAGTACGCCCGTTAACCTCAACACAGCCAGTGCGGAGGTCATTTACGCCTCGGTGGTTGGGCTGGATTTAAGCAGCGCCCAAAAATTTGTTCAGGCACGGGGGCAGTCGCATTTTGACACTCTGACCAATACCGCCAAAGCGTTGGGGGTCAAAAGTCTTGACTCAGGTCAGTTTTCTGTGAGCTCGCGGTATTTTGAAGTTTGGGGCCGATTGCGACTCGAAGACCGAACGCAAGAAGAAACTGCGCTCATTTTCAGGGACGCTGGCAACACGCGTTTGGTATGGCGGCAAAAAATTGCGGGAATACTCCCTCCTGCAAACCAAGAGTCGCTCCTACAATCCAAGAAGCTATGAGTACCCAAGTTTTCACACTCCCGTTGAGTGCCCCACTCAGCGAGCATGTCGCCCCCAACATCTTGCCTTCGCAAGTGGTGGGTGCACGCGACAAAGAAGTGTGGGCGGTTGTACCCGCTTCAGCTTTGTCTTGGCATTGCCTCACTTTGCCTAGCGGCCTTCACAAACAAAAAAATCGCTTGCTTCCTGTCCTACAAGCGTTGCTTGAAGAACATGTGCTGGACGAACCTGAAAGTCTGCACATTGCGCTTCAACCCGATTGGCAAGCTGGTTCACAAGTTTGGGTGGCCACGTGTCAAAAAGCTTGGTTGCAAGCGCACTTGAATCACTTGCAAAGCATGGGACACCATGTTCACCGCATTGTTCCGGAGTGGGCGCCTGCACCTTTGACCGCCAACGAGAATCTCAAAGCGTGGGTCAGTGGCGTGCCCGAAGATGCCTGGCTTTGGGTCAGTCACTCGCAAGGCGCATGGCGCTTGCCTTTGCAAGCAGGCATTCAATGGTGGGCCGAACAATTGAACACCTTGGCATTGCAAGATGCCTCCAGTCCTCAAGCCTTTAAAGGGCTGGTCTTGCAAGCCGAACCTGCGGTGGCTAACTTGGCACAAAAGTCATTGCAAACATTGCAATCCTTGGTGGCGGCACCCATGTCTGAAAACCTCCAATCTTGGCGAGTGGTGGCCACTCCCGCTACTGAGCGCTTTGTACAAGCTGCAAACTCCGCTTGGGATTTGGCGCAATTTGACTTTGCCGCACATGGCAGTGCCCGATGGCGTCAAAGCCTGCAAAGGGCTTGGCAACAATTTGCACACGAGAAAGCTTGGCGGCCTGTACGTTGGAGTTTGGCCATCCTCATTGCCGTGCAATGGTTGGGGCTCAATGCTGTTGCTTGGCACCTCAACGACAAAGTCAAAGCGCAGCGCGAACAACAAAGAAACATCCTGACGCAAACGTTTCCCAATGTGCCTGTGGTTGATGCGTCGCTGCAAATGAGCCGTGAATTGGAACGCTTGCAACGACAAGCTGGCAGCTTGAATGCCAAAGATTTAGAAACCATGTTGCAGGCCATTGGCACGGCTTTGCCTACCGGACAAAGCATTGACAGTTTGGATTTTCAGGCCCAAGGCACCGGCGAAATACGTCTCCAAGGTCTGCAAATGTCAAACGAACAACAAGCTCAGTTTGTCAGCGCCCTGCGTTCAAAAGGTTATGACGCTCAAGTCAATGCCAGCCAGTGGCGCATTGTCAGCAGCACATTCAAACAGGGGGGCGCATGATGTCTTCATGGCGCAAGCACCTTCAAAGCCTGCCTGAAAAAGATCGCAAGCTGATTCAATCCTTGGCCATTGTCTTGATAGCAATCTTGCTGTGGTTTTGGAACATTGCCCCAGCGCTCAAGACCTATCAAGATGCCCCGCTTCAATTGGCTCAGCTTGAACGGCAAACAGACCATTTGAAAGCCTTGCAAGCGCAAGCTATTGCCTTGCAAAAAGCACCTCGCATGAAGGTTCAAGATGCCGGTGCGGTGCTGCAACAAACAGCCACCGACATTTTGGGCAATGGTGCCAAATTGAAGTTGGAAGCTTCGCGTGCCACCATCACCCTGAACAATGTTTCGGCAGAAGCATTGGCGCAATTTTTGACCGCAGCCCGAACCCAAGCAATTGCCTTGCCCACAGAAGCCAAACTCCAAAAGAGTCAGTCGGGTGGGCTCGAAGTCTGGCGCGGTACATTGATTTTGAACCTGCCACCGCAGTCATAAATTGAGCACTATGAATCGACTGCGCTCCACCCTTCTGCCCACCTCGCGTTCATCGCGTGCAGCACGCGCAACTTCTGAGCGAGCGCAGTCAAGCATGGGTATTTGGGCGCTATGGGGCGGACTCATGGGCGCTGTGATGGCCTTCGTCCTCAACCTGCCGGCACAGTGGATGGCCCTTGGCTTGGCTAAAGGCAGCAAAGGTTTGGTAAAGTTGCACGAAGCGCAAGGCTCCATTTGGAGCGGCTCAGGCAAATTGGTTTTTACGGGGGGCGAAGGCAGCCGTGATGCACTGGCACTGCCTGGTCGCTTGCATTGGGAAACGAATTTTTCGCTCAATGAGAACAACTTGCCACGCGTGAGTTTAAAAGTTCAGGCCTCTTGCTGTATGTCTAGCGCGGCCAAGCTTCACATCTCGCCACTCACATCACTCAACGCTTTGCAACTGCAGGTAGACAATCACCGCTCGGAATGGCCAGCGCAGTGGCTGAGTGGTTTGGGCGCGCCTTGGAATACCATGCAACCAGAAGGCATGTTGGTGTTGGAAACACAGCAATTGGCCATTGAATTAGGCCGCCAATCTACTGTCTTTTTGGGCAGTCTGAATTTGACGGCGCAAAACTTATCCTCCAAGCTCAGCACCTTGAAACCCATGGGCTCTTACCAGCTCAGATTGACCAGCGACAGCGCCCGTTCGCAACAAGCGCTACTCAGTTTGAGCACCCAATCGGGCAGCTTGCTTTTGAGTGGTCAGGGTCAGTGGCAAGGATCACACTTTCAATTTCGCGGTGAAGCCTCTGCTGTGCCTGAGCACGCAGCTGCTTTGTCAAATTTACTGAACATCATTGGACGGCGCCAAGGGGCGCGCAGTTTGCTTTCATTGGGTTAATCATCATGGCCTCTCGCACATCCGCTACACGCACTATGCATTCGCTCAAACCTCTCAGCGGTTTGCTGATGGTCTTGTGCCTCAGCTTGAATGGCTTTGTGTTTGTTGCAAAGGCACAGGCCCAAGCTCAGGCTCAGATTCAGGCTCAAACGCCAGGACCCGCAAACAAGTCCAGCAAAAAAATCCAAGAGCCCGTCACCTTGAATTTCACCAATGCTGACATTGATGCCGTAGCCAAAACTTTGGCCACCTTGTCTGGCCACAATGTGGTGGTCGACCCCCGCGTGAAAGGCACTGTCACCTTGACCAGCACGGTACCTGTGGCCCCTTCTCAGGCACTCCGTTTGTTTGCCGCTCAACTGCGTACGCAAGGCTTTTCATTGGTGGAGTCGGCTGGGCTTTATTTGGTAGTGCCCGAGGCCGATGCCAAACTGCAAAGTGGTGGTGTGTCTGCGGGCGCAGTGCCTGCTTCCAATGGCCAAATCGTGACCCAAATTTTTCAGCTGAACCACGAAAACGCTAACAACCTGGTACCCATTCTTCGGCCACTGATCAGCCCCAACAACACAGTCAATGTCAATCCTGGCACCAATGCTTTGGTCATTACCGACTACGCCGACAACCTGCAACGTTTGGCACGCATTGTGGCGGCACTCGATGTGGCCAATGCCACTGGGGTCGAAGTCATTCAACTTAAGCACGCATTGGCCACCGACTTGGTGCCCATGCTGCAACGTTTGTTGGACTCGGGCGCAGCCAGCAACAACGCAGCGCAACCCACAGGTCAGACCGACACCTCCTTCAAGACCACCATCATGGCCGAAGCACGCAGCAACTCATTGGTGGTTCGGGCCGCCAACACCGCACGCATGGCTTTGGCGCGCTCCTTGATTGCGCAACTAGACAGGCCCTCCGATTCAGGACCCAATGCCGCCAGTGGCAACATCCATGTGGTGTATTTGAAAAATGCAGACGCCACCAAATTGGCGGCAACTTTGCGCGCTGCTTTGACAGCGCAAACCGCTTCGCCCTCAGGCAATATGGGCAATACGGGCAACCTGACCAGCACAACACCCAACAGCCCCAACAATGCTGCCAGCGCCAACACCACATTCAACACAGCGGGTGCACAGCCTTCAACTGGCGGGCAAATTCAAGCCGATCCTTCTACCAATTCTTTGATCATTACTGCGCCCGAGCCTCAGTACCGTCAATTGCGGGCAGTGATTGACAAGCTCGATGCACGTCGTGCGCAAGTTTTTGTCGAAAGTTTGATTGCCGAAGTGAGTGCCGAAAAAGCAGCTGAATTTGGCGTGCAATGGCAAGGCCCTGTCGGCAACAAAGGCGATACCAACATTGGTTTGTTGGGCACCAACTTTAAGGTGGGCGGTGCCAACCTGATTTCATTGGCAACGCAAGGTGCCAGTGGTGCAGTGGCACCGTCTTCAGGCTTGAACATTGGCGTAGCACACAACAACAATGGCACTTATGTGCTTGGGTTTTTAGCTCGCTTTTTGCAAACCACGGGCGATGGCAATGTGCTGTCAACGCCAAACCTTCTGACGCTTGACAACGAAGAAGCCAAAATTGTGATTGGTCAAAACGTGCCTTTTGTCACAGGCCAATACACCAACAACAACGCCAACGCCGGCTCGGTCAATCCGTTCCAAACCATTGAGCGCAAAGACGTGGGCTTGACCTTGCGCGTGAAGCCTCAAATCAGTGAAAACGGCACAGTCAAATTGCAAATTTACCAAGAGGTTAGCCGTCTTGACCCCGCTTCCATTGGTTCTGCCACCGGCCTCATTACCAACAAACGCTCCATTGAATCTAGCGTGTTGGTAGAAGATGGTGCCATTGTGGTTTTGGGTGGCTTGCTGCAAGACGACTACGGCAACAGCCAAGAACGTGTGCCAGGCTTGGGTGATGTGCCCGTGTTTGGCAACTTGTTTCGCGCTGAATCCAGAAGCCGCAAAAAAACCAACTTGATGGTGTTCTTAAGACCTGTTGTGGTTCGCGATGGCAACGCCACAGAGGGCCTGTCTATGGGGCGCTATGAACAAATGCGCGGCGCACAAATTGAAGCGCAACCTGCGGCCAGCACTGGCCTGCCCAATGTGGGCGCGCCCGTATTACCCCAAGCCACACGCAAACCCTGATGGCCCAACGTTTTCCCCTCCCCTACGCGTTTGCGCGCAGCCAGCAAGTTTTGCTGGAGGACGATGGCACGCGCCTCACGCTGTGGCTTTGCCCAGACAGTGCGCCCAACGCGCTGTCTGAAGTGATGCGCAAATGGGGCCACGACAACCTTGGCCTTGAAATTTCAAGAGAAGATTCAAACCTTCTGAGACAACGCATCAGCAAGGCTTACACCGCCCAGTTGGGCCCCGGTGAATCCAGTGCAGCTGCAGTGGTGAGCGAGGTCGAGTCAGAGGCTGACTTGTCGCGCATGATGCAAGAGTTGCCTGCTGTTGAAGACTTGCTAGAAACCAGCGACGATGCGCCCATCATTCGCATGTTGAATGCGCTTTTAACCCAAGCTGCGCGCGATGGCGCCAGTGACATTCACATTGAACCCTACGAGCGCCACTCCAGTGTGCGCTTTAGAGTCGATGGCAATTTGCGCGAAGTGGTACAACCCAATCGGGCTTTGCATGCAGCCCTCATCTCGCGCTTAAAAATCATGGCCGAGCTCGACATTGCCGAAAAGCGCTTGCCGCAAGACGGCCGCATCAGTTTGCGTTTGGGTTCTCGGGCAGTCGATGTTCGTGTTTCGACA
>JACCDL011482824.1_pt1 | contig 10106 bp, 20 predicted proteins | sample 7441931 | NCBI WGS metagenome assembly JACCDL01 (sample SAMN15323437, study PRJNA562643) | freshwater metagenome | isolation source: river surface water | place: USA:Blue River Watershed | collected 2017-08-16
ATATGTCAAAGAACTTGTCCATATACTCTCCCGTTGTAGGGTGGATGAAAGGTTTGGACAATATGCGCGTGCTCACTTCGTTCGATGAGGAGAGACACCCCCTCCCCCTCTCACTCGTCCTTAATAGAACAGATAATCGGCTATACCTACCTGTTTCATCTTGTAGCTATGTTCTTCTAATAAGTCTCTATATAAGTCCATTGTATAGACAGTATCAACCGTTCCTTTATGGTCTTTCCAACATTCTATTAGTAGAATAGGTCTACATCTCTTTATAGTCTCTTTACATCCATCTACGGCCTTTCTCTCATATCCTTCTATGTCTAGCTTTATAAAGTCTACCTTATTAAAATTTAATTCATCTATGGATATAAGTTCTACTTCATATTGTTCTTCTTCTTTAGGATACCATTCTTCATCAAAATGATGTCCCATACTATTATCTTTTAATCCTGATGATCCTATATTGCCTTCTGATATCCAATCCCATGTACTTACTCCTCTATTACTGGATAAGCCTCTATGGTCAAGCCTTACGTTTATACATCCATTTAGTTTTATATTCTCTCTCAATAGCTCATAAGATGGTCTTAATGGTTCAAAGGCATATACCTTATCGGCTAGTCTTGATAGCTTTATAGTATGGATGCCTATATGAGCTCCTCCATCTATTACTACCATATCCTTTGTAATACATTCTTCGAATACATTTTGTATATTCTGCTCCCATATCATACCCTTCTTTACTTCATTACCTACAAAGCAATCTTCATAAGTCTTAAAGTAGGCCGATTCATTACCATAGAACGTCTTTACTTCATATACCTTTGGATCTATCTTATACTTGTCTATCATATTGTTAAATTCGCGCGGGTCGACTTCGTCGGAGAGGAAAAGGCGCCCCCACTTCGCCTACTTTCCGGACTTCTCTCTAATCCAATTGTACATATAGTCGCTTGTCTTCTCTGTTACCTTACAAGGACTGTCATCAAAGATACTTCTATTGCATTTATCGCACCAATCAGTATCGTCTAAGTCTATTACACTCTGACAACATTCGCATTTGATTGTATTAGCAAAGGCATGTCCGCTACATGGTGGTATCTTCTCCATATTAAAACTTTTCTCTATTAGCTCTTTCGATATCTCTCTTAAGCTTGTTAACTGTTCTTTGTTTACTCTTTACAGCAACAGATTTAGCCCACTTCCCCATATTGTTTACAGGTACTCGATCTTCCCACTCCTTTAAGGCTTCTTCTGCCTTCTTCAATCGTGCTTGTAGTTTATTGCTTGCCATCTGGTAATACTTTGTTTATTCTATCAAATAGTTTTTGTAAATCTTCTACTCCTTCTATAGCCCATCCATCAGTCTTTAAAATATAGAATGCTCCTCCATCTCTGTCAATACCTAAAGACGATTCCATTCTAATTTCCAAACTCTCATATCCTCCATCTACACAGTTGCCTTCTTGACTGAATTCGAACTTAGCCGAATCTAATGTTACGCGATCTTCTGTCATATTATAACTTCTTGTGATTCTATTCCTAACTTATCTAATACTATACTCAATGCTAATCCTTCTGCTCCTCCTAATGCAAATGGAGTCTTGTCATAGGTATCTTTATTCATTAAAGACATATAGGTAAAGACTGGAGCTATAGTTTCTAACTCATATCTTATTGCTTGATAGTCTATATCATCTCTAAAGAACATCGCATACTCCCATATTGTCTTCCAATTCTTATATTCTATTCCTCTATACTCGCAATACTCTTTTAAATACTTGAAGCATGGATTGATATCTTTATAAGCATCGAAGTTACCTTCTGGCCAGCTACCTTGATAGGTTATCTGATGGTGTTGTGACTTCTCTATAAAGCTTCTTATTCTATGCTCTTCATAATACTTGTCAGAGTCTAAAGACAGTACATTGCAGTTATATTCTTCAACTAACTCCAAGCAGAAGAGTAGCTTATCTAAGTAAGTAAAGATCTTTCTACTATACACATAAACGTCCTGTGGTTCGAAGAGGTCTGGACGGTTAGTTAATACCCTTACTGTATAACCTTCTGATTGTAGTTGTCTATAAGTTGATACACAGTTACTTACGTGGTAACTATTAACTCCTACTAAAGCTATAACCGTATTGTCTTTCATCTTATAACACTGCTGATGGTTTAAACTTATAACCTGTTAACTCTTCGTATAGGAGCTCTCCTCTAGACATTTCTGGTAGATTTATCTTGTGCTTATCCCATACTGTAGTAAAGTAGTTATGCACTCTTTGAATATGCTCTGGACCAAACTGTTCTACTATTGCCCCAATAGCAAGGCACTCAAAAATAGGAGCCCATTTGTTAAAGCTTGGATGTAGAACACCGGTAAACCTGTCTTTGAATAGATTTTTTAAGTCTTGTCCATCGTTAACTATATACTCTTTATATTTCTTCTTTTCTACTCTATACCCTGCATTCTTAATTTGCTGTACTCTAGTCTCTATAGATGGTATAAATCCGTCTTTAAGAGTATGAAGTTTAAAGCTAAAAGGAAACTTATAATGTAGGTAATCTACAGATTCATCTTTACTTACATAATCAAATTGCATAAATACATCATCGCAGGTAAAGTGTTCGTTATTCTGTACGCTTTGGTAGTATTTAGGGCTATCTTGCATCATATAAAGATGTATGAGCATTTGCTCTACGTAAACTCCTCCATAAGTGTTTCTATCCACAACCTCTTTATGTCTGTTATAGTAATCTAAAGCCCTCCTTGTAGCATGTCTCATAAGAGCAGTATCTTTTACATATGTTAAATTACCGTTCGGTATTTTAAACAAATCAACATTCATAGGGTCTAATGCTGCATGTTCTTCTTCATGCAAGAAAAACAAACTTGTATAGCATTTCGAAATATTGTTGATATACCGGCTTAGGGCTGGTGAACTAGTAATATTTTGAAAATCTACATGCTGGTCTGAATGAGCATAAACTACAGGACTAGTTGTATGGTTAAAATCTATCTTACTAAAGATATAAGTATCTGTATCTATATGAAGATAAGGCAGTGTTAGCTGCTCAAAAACTTTCATTTTAGGGTAAGTATAGCTTTTAGAAACTACCCCATCTAAGACTGTGGTATCAATCTCAGTATAAGGTACTCCTATCTCTTCTATCTGCTTAGCTATAGTCTTATTTGTATAGAGAGTTATATTACCATACTCTCTCTGAGCTAGTAATGCACTTAACATCTGCCCATACATTAGCTCTTTCCAGACAATAGGAGGTGGATAGTCTCCTGGAACTGTAGGTATGTAACTATGGATTACTTTCATAGAATGTTATCGAGTGTAGCAGTTTTTAGCAGCTAATGTATATAGCTTTAAATACTTAAGAGATGTATTATCTGCTCTTGTAATAGCAGAATACAAATCATTCTCACAAACAGCCTCTACAAAGCTACCAGCTCGCCAGTTTCCGTCTCTATGCATCATAATGCTAGCTACCATTCTGGTGGCTGTATCATCTTCTACATTCCAACCTTTTAAAAACTCTGCTGCTGCTTTTAAACACTTCTCGTGTTGCATGTCTCTATTCATAACTTATTATTTTTTATATGTTTTGCTAATGCGAATTTATAATTCATCTCATGGTTGAGTTGATCATTAGCTAGGATTCGCTCTTGATTCTCTTCCCACCATTCCTTATAGTCTTTTGATACAAACGAAGGTTTTAAAATTTCATCTACTATCAGACCATCTTCTACCATCTCTTTATACTTCTTGATTGAATCGCTCATATTCTTGAATTGCTGCTAATAAGTAAGTTACTTCTTCTTCGTCTAGATACCCTTGTACATCTCCTCCGGCAACTGGATTATCATAATGCAACTCTCCATTAGAGTCTAGCACTGCTAGTTCATACTTGCCATCTTTACCGCCATAAGAGAATGTATGGCTAACTACTGATGCGCCCCATCCGTTATCAAACATGATACGGGATATTTTACCAGACATGAATGGGTCTGATAAAATTTCGAATTGTAAATCGTTGAATGTCTTCATAACCTTTATTTGTTTTCGTTTATTAAATATAAGAAAAAATACGCTAATCTGCTACTACTTCCAGTGGTTGTTTTCCTTCTCCCACCAGAAGGTTAAATCTTCTATCTCGTCATCGTAGAACTCTGCTACAAAGTCGCATTTGAAAGCTGAATGTTTATTCTCAAATAGAGAGGTAGTTACAATAGGGTTGTCCATTTCCAGAGCTCTTTGCATTAGGTTAATTAAGCTCTTATAGTTAGAACCTCTAATTACTCCTGCTTCAACTAGTATAACATCCTTAACTCCTATTACTTCTTTATGTAATAAGAACATCGAACAAGCCTCATTAACAAATCTAGTATCCCATTCCTGGTCTGGGTAAGGAACATCTACTCCAAAGCCATCAGCAATCTCTCCTTCAAAAGTAAGCTCATGTCTGATAATCTGTCCGGCAATAGATGAGTAGTCTGTCGATACTGTAACAATAATACTATTACTTGCATTGTATCCGGCCTTCTTTAGAGCTTCTGCTACTGTTCCGATACACTTAATCTCTCTGTTCAGGTCGATGTACAATTCTTTTCTCATATAGTTTATTTTACAAGTCCTAGAGTCTTAGCTCTATAATAACCTACCATTTTACCATTAGCAGGATTTAAGAATTGCTGTTTATACTTTGGTAGTTTCTTATTAGCTTTCTTAAGCTCTTGCTCTGGTGATAAATAGTCTTTAGGGTAAATTATCTCTACCTCTATAGGACCTCTAGTAAACTTATCCAAGTTGTACTTCCAGATTGAAATCGTTCCGTCTGAGTCTTTAAACTCATGTTGAAACTTTCTACTATCTACACTCGTCGAATTTTTCATTTGCATATTCAATAGCTTCTTCTTCTGATAGGCCCATTGCTAGGCCGACTTCATAATAATGTTCTAAAAATACTTGGTTGGCATTATGACTCATAGTCTACCTCCTCTTCTTTGATGATGGTAGTACCACCTGTAATGTAATTAGCTTTAATAGACTCATAAGCTTCTAAGGCTTCCTCTTCAGTATTCTTTAATGCAAGACACTGATTACCGGCCCATACGAAGTATTTGGTTACCATACCCATGGTACTGGAATCCCATTTTACTTCTTTTTCGATTTTAAATTTAATGTAACTGTTCATAACCTTTTATTTTATATGTTTATAATTTAATTAAGCAACTATTTTATCTTTGCAGTAAAGAACGGCATCTTGAATCTTATCCATTCTAACCTTATCTACTGTAGTAACATTCTCAGTAATCTCTCCTTCGTAGTTTTTATAACGAGTAGTAATTTCTAAGTCTGCTGACTTACCAGAAGCTGTCTTCTTAGTAATCTTGATTTTAGAGATTCTAGAGATAGTCCAGTTAAAGCGAACTTCTAAGCTTGGTAAGTCGTAGTCTCTTTCGGCAGTAAATTCTACGCCTCCGTCTTCTAACTTATCTAGAGCTAATTGTCTTTCTGTACTCCATTTTTCGTTCTGTAGAGTACGAATTTCGTTCTGAATTCTATATCTCTCTTGATTAGCTTCTGAATCATAAACAGTATTCTTTGGAAACTCTGTTCTTAAAGACTCTCTATTTTCTTTGATATAAGCAGCTATTTTACCTACCGTAATAAGACGGTCAAATTCGAAGTTATTATCGACAGTAGTTGAATAAGTATTCATATTAAAGCCTGTCATTTCGTCACCATACTCACTTCTAGAGATAGATAAGATCTCTTGAGCGTAGTTATACTGCTCTCCGTCTCTCTTAGTTCTAACCTGAATACGATTAACTCTAACACCTGTACTGTAATCATTTACAAGCACATCTCCTTCGTTTAACAAACCTGCTAACTTGGATTTCCACATCTCTACTATCTGAGTTCTATACTCTTCGTTCAATACTGAGATTGTGTTTTCTACTGTTACTAACTCTGCCTCTAAAGCGGCAATTGCTGAATTGATGATTTCTAACTTTTTCATAACCTTTATTTTTATATGTTTTTCTAATATACCTTAAATTACGAAATAAAACGCAGACGAGCAACTTTTTTTTAAGTTATTTTCCGGAATATTTAGGTCCGGAGCCGTCGTAGTATCTATCTCTCTAACATACCTTAAGATACGAAGACATATGCAGAATTCCAACTATTTTACATAAAAAAACACGGAAAACCCAAAGATTTTCGATTGAAAATCAATGAGTTATATCCTATTAGAAATCAATGAGTTATAAAAGCTCTAGTATTATGTAAGAAAGCTTGTATCCTGCAAATGCTCCTAAGGCAGAAGGTAGAGGAAACATAATCATTTGACCTAAATCTGTAACGTATTTTGGTCGATTTACAATCCTACCCATAAAGAAGTAGTAGGCTAGGTACCCTCCAAGTACTGCTAAATCTGTTTTCGTTGCAATAAAAACTACTAGAGTAGCTCCTAAGAAGCCAAAGATAAAATTATCTCTTGCTGCTTCCCATATCTCTAAGATAGAAGCTTCTTTGTATTCTTTTACTATTTTTTTAACTTTCACTCTCATTCCAGAATGGTTTTTCATATTTAGGTTTCATTAACTTCCATATTATATGTTCGTAAGGTCTATTATCCCACATTGCAAAGCAGATAGACCTATACCCAGGTTCTACTTTACATGCTTCTAAATGTAACGCAAAATCTTTCTTAGATGGTTCTGGGTCTACATCGTTATACTTCCCATATCTAAAATAGTCGTGTATCTTACCGCAATGTTCCCTGATACTATACAAGCCATATTTAAAGTTAGATATTTGACCTCTCACCCATTTATCAAACTCATCTGGTACTCTTTCAAGAAATGGTTCTAGATCTTCTCCATTCATCATCAACTCCCAAATGTCCTTAGATGAGAAGCCAGTTAATATTCTATGTAGTCTAACATAGTCCTCAAACTTTATCTTCATTCTAAAGTTACCTGGTTGAAAGCGTAAGATAAATCCTTCCTTGTTTACTTCGTTCTTAGCTTTTAAGCTTCTATAAAGTTCAGGTCCGAATACAAAATGCTGTTCAGTTTTAACTAGATCTTCTTTTGGGATTCCAGAGGCTTTAAAGACTGCTTGAGCAGTAGTCCAGTGAAGCTCTTCTCCTTTTGATGTTACGCTTAAGAATACTACTTTCTCTTTACCTTTATAGTCTACAACTATTCTGTTCTCTGGATAGATTATTTCGCAGATGTAAACCATATCTGGTAGAAAAGCTCTTAAGTTGTATTTTGATTTGATAATCTCCATACCTTTAACAGCTTGTTCAGATGTAAAGGAACCCTTAGTAGCTAAATGCCATTCATCGTTATAATAGAATAATGTACCTAAAGACCCGTCTACTTTCTCCTGAACGTAAACATAATCTCCTTTCTCAGGTATTTTGTTTGGCCAAAGTAATTCTTCGTAGTTAAAAAACTTAGCAAATGAACTAGCTACAACATTACCTTCGTTGTCTAAAATTAGACCTCTACATGCCAAAGTAATTTCATCCCACATACTATCATACTGGCAGGTACGTGAGTAGTTGTAGATAGATAAAGGAAGAGTAGGATGGTCTTGTCTAACCACCAGCCCTTTTACTATATAGCCATTCAATATGTCTACGTTGTATTTCATTTTATAGCTTTATTTCAAACCTATTTTTCATTTGTTGGATCTTCTCTTCCGGAACTCCATGCTGATTAACTCCTCCGTGTCTATTCTCTACAACTAAAGTAAAGACTTTATAACCATACTTTTTAGCTAGATCAAAATATTCACTCATCTCCCACTCTTTAGTAAATGTATTAGATACAACTACGTTAGGATTCTCTTCTTTCATTCGAGCTTCTACATGAAATCTACACCATTCATGAGCTGCGCTTAACCTATTAGGATCGAAATTATAGTTACCTTCCTTATCGTAGAAGAATTGATCAGCTTCGCAAATAGAATACTCATCTGTGATCATCTTAGCAAATGTTGATTTACCACTTCCAGGTACTCCTCTTAATAATGTTAACGTCTTCTCCATTTTGCTTCTCTTGCTTCTGGTGTTAAAATAAATTCTTCTTCAATGATATGAGGTATTTGAACTCTTACACATGTCTGTGGTAATCTACAATTCATTAAGTAGTTATTAATATACCCCATCATATTAGCAGAGCCAATTGGATTTGCTGAATGTACAACAACTTTAGGTAAAGGTATTCCTGTATCCATGCTTAGATTAACTAAGTACTTACAACAATCATAACCTGTTTTCTCAGTAATATTTTCATACTCTAACTTATAATTGTCTTTAACATTGTTATAGTATTCTAACATAGCACTATCTCCTAAATCGTGATCTAATGAGATTGTATCTATATTCTCTAACCCAATATACATTATGTTACTTACAAACTGATCGTAGTTTCTTACAACAACCCAATCCTCTCTATCGATTGGCGTTCTAACGTCGTCTAAGTATATATTCTTTTTCATTATTGTTCTCCTTTTAACCTTTCTTCATGGTGATCTTGAGGTAATCTATTTGCTTGAACTGGTCTTCCAGAAAGCATTCTAACTACATCTTCCATTAAGTAAGGTGTTAAATTATTTCCATCCATTCCTACATCCATTGATCGACCTCCCATTAGCTTCTTATTAGAAGGTAAATGAACGTGGCCAAACAAGTGAAACCTTCCTCTGTTCATATCATGCCAGCTACATAAAGGGTAATGGTCTATCACAAATTCTAGCTTGTTTTCTCCTTTGTGATTATAAACCGTTAAGACTTCGTACTGAAATGTTTTAGTAAAGATTCCTTGAATACCTTGTCTGTTATTCTGAATATGGTGGTCGTGGTTACCGTAAGCTAGGTAGATATTCTTACAAACTATTCTATCTCTAAACTCTTTAATTGATTCAAACCCTCCAAAAGACCAATCACCTAAGTGAATCAAAATATCATCTTGACCTACTACCTCGTTTATATTATTAACAATAGTAGCATTCATTTTCTCTAAGTCCGGAAAGTCTCTAGTTTGTTCAACTGGAATTTTATTATCAGCTGTTCTCCAAGCTGTAACTCCTCTACAGATATTCTTATGATTGTAGTGAGTGTCTGATGTAAAAAATAATTTCTGATCTTTTTCTAATGTAATTCTCATAACCCTTAATCTATATCTTATTTTCTACTTCTAAAAGCTGCTCCTAATATTGAGCATAGGATAGATATTCCAAATGCCTGCATATAGGTAATTGGATAGAATAGACCTACTGCCCAATGTATGAGCCATAGCTCTATAAAAATAACAACTGATACTATAACAAGTAAAGTAACGAGCTTTATCATATTAGTCTTTTTTATCTTTTGAAACTGCTGCAAATAATGATAGGAAACCTAACATACCACAAACTGAAAATGTTGCTGCTTCGTTAAGTGGTTGGATCTCTAAACCAGTATTACCGGTAATTAACAATCCTGCTGCAGTAAAAGAAATAAAAGACAGACCTAAATAAATGATTCTTTGTTTCATACTATAATTTTTAATATACCTTAAGATAGTGACTAGTACGCAGACTAGCAACTTTATTTTAACTTCTACTGATAATCAATGAGTTATGCAGCAAATTCTGCTTGTTTTTGATTGAAAAACTGCTGTAATATCTGCTTTTTCTCTAGAGCAATTGTAGGATCTGTACCTAAACTTACTTCAAATCTTGTATAAGTTTCTATCATTTTCTCACAAGCTTCGAAATGAAGAATGTTAGTTACTGATTGAATAGTCTTATAGACTTTCATAAATGCGGCTGTTTTCTTTTCGTTATTCATAACCTTTATTTTTTAACTGTTAATGTTACTTTTTCTCCAAGCTTGATTGTCTCTACTTTACCTTCTAACCCAAAGTGAGCCATATCCATTCCGACGGCAATGTAAGGACCTCCTGAAGGATCAAACATATTGATTGTATCTGTATCAGAAGTTACTAATGGACCAAATAGCTTCATAATCCAATTGGTACCATCTCTCCATTCATGAACTACTTCTTTAAACTTCTCTAAAGACAT
>JACCDL010417307.1_pt1 | contig 10105 bp, 5 predicted proteins | sample 7441931 | NCBI WGS metagenome assembly JACCDL01 (sample SAMN15323437, study PRJNA562643) | freshwater metagenome | isolation source: river surface water | place: USA:Blue River Watershed | collected 2017-08-16
ATCCTGGAATTATTCGAATTGGCCGATGAGGTAAAAGTGAGCAAATCGGGTTTGAAGAAATTCATCGGTCGTAAATTAGCTGCCAGAGTACTTAAATCTTGGGTTGAAGACTTCGTAGACGAAGATACCGGTGAGGTAGTTTCCATCCCAAGAAATGAGGTGATCCTGGAGCGTGAAACCGTTTTAGATGATGACAATATCGATTTGATCATCGATGCAGGTGCAAAGTCTATTATTCTTTCTAAAGAAGATACCAGCCACACCGGCGATTATACCATCATTTACAACACTTTACAAAAAGATACTTCTAACTCCGAGAAAGAAGCGGTAGAGCACATTTACCGTCAATTACGTAATGCTGAACCACCAGATGAAGAAACTGCCCGTGGTATCATCGATCGTTTGTTCTTCTCAGATAAAAGATATGATTTAGGTGATGTTGGTCGTTACCGCATCAACCGTAAATTGAAATTAGATACACCAGACGATACCAAAGTATTAACCAAGCAAGACATTATCGCTATCGTTAAATACTTAATTAAGTTGATCAACTCCAAAGCCGAGGTGGATGATATCGATCACTTATCAAATCGTCGTGTACGTACCGTAGGAGAGCAATTATATGCTCAGTTCGGAGTAGGTTTAGCCCGTATGGCTCGTACCATCCGTGAGCGTATGAACATCCGCGATAACGAGGTATTTACCCCAACCGACTTGATCAATGCCCGTACTTTATCGTCGGTGATCAATTCGTTCTTTGGAACCAACCAATTGTCGCAGTTCATGGATCAAACCAATCCTTTGGCAGAGATTACGCACAAGCGTCGTCTTTCAGCCTTAGGTCCAGGTGGTTTATCTCGTGAGCGTGCCGGTTTCGAGGTTCGTGACGTACACTATACCCACTACGGTCGTTTGTGTACCATCGAAACTCCAGAAGGACCTAACATTGGTTTGATTTCATCACTTTGTGTGCATGCCAAGATCAACAACTTAGGTTTCATCGAAACCCCATATCGTAAAGTAGAAAAAGGTCGTGTAGTAGTGGAAGAGCCAGTTATTTATCTTTCTGCCGAAGATGAGGATGGTAAAACCATTGCACAGGCAAATGCACATTACGATGATAAAGGAAAATTTGCCGATGCTCGTGTGAAAGCACGTTTCGAGGGCGATTTCCCGGTAATTGAACCAGAGCGTTTAGATTTGATGGACGTTGCCCCTAACCAGATCACCTCCATTGCCGCTTCATTGATTCCATTCTTGGAGCACGATGATGCGAACCGTGCTTTGATGGGATCGAACATGCAGCGCCAGGCCGTACCATTGTTGCGTCCGGAGTCTCCAATTGTTGGAACCGGATTAGAAGGTCGTGTGGCAAGAGATTCTCGTACCCTGATCAATGCCGAAGGCAACGGGGTGGTTGAATATGTAGATGCCAACGAAATTCGTATCCGCTACGAGCGCAACGAAGATGATGTACTGGTTTCTTTTGATGGAGAGGTGAAAGCTTATCCATTGATCAAATTCAAGAAAACTAACCAAAGTACCTGTATCAACTTGAAACCTATCGTTAAGAAAGGTCAGAAAGTTGAAAAAGGACAAGTGCTTTGCGAAGGATACGCCACTCAGGATGGCGAATTGGCCTTGGGTCGTAACTTAAAAGTGGCTTTTATGCCATGGCAAGGTTACAACTTTGAGGATGCGATCGTAATTTCTGAGCGTGTGGTATCTCAAGATATCTTTACTTCCATCCACATCGAAGAATTCGAATTAGAAGTTCGTGATACCAAGCGTGGAGAAGAAGAATTGACACCAGATATTCCTAACGTTTCTGAAGAGGCTACTAAAGACTTAGATGAAAACGGGGTGATCCGTGTAGGTGCTGAGGTAAAAGAAGGTGATATCCTGATTGGTAAAATCACGCCAAAAGGAGAATCAGATCCTTCACCAGAAGAGAAATTATTGAGAGCCATCTTTGGCGACAAAGCCGGAGATGTGAAAGATGCTTCTCTTAAAACGCCTCCATCTATTCAAGGGGTGGTAATTGATACCAAATTGTTCTCAAGAGCGAAGAAAACTACTAAAGCAGAAGAAAAATCTTTGGTAGAAAAATTAGATGCTCAATATGAAAAGGCAGTAAAAGAACTGCGTGAACAATTGATTGAAAAATTATTCACCATTGTAAACGGTAAAACCGCTCAAGGGGTATACAATGTTTACAAAGAATTACTGGTAGCTAAGGGCGTTAAGTTTACTCAGAAGGTATTGGCCGATTTAGATTTTGCCAATATCAATCCTACCAAGTGGACAACTGATGAGGATAAGAACGAGTTGATTAAACAAACTTTACATAATTACAATATCAGGCTGAATGAAGAATTGGGTGCTTACAAGCGTGAGAAATTCGCGATTACCGTAGGCGACGAACTTCCTTCAGGTATTGTACAGCTGGCCAAAGTTTACATCGCTAAAAAGCGTAAGCTGAAAGTGGGTGATAAAATGGCGGGTCGTCACGGTAACAAAGGTATTGTTGCTCGTATTGTTCGCGATGAGGATATGCCATTCTTGGAAGATGGAACACCGGTTGATATCGTGTTGAACCCATTGGGGGTACCTTCACGTATGAACTTGGGTCAGATCTACGAAACCGTTTTAGGTTGGGCCGGAAAAGAGTTGGGCGTGAAATTCTCTACCCCAATTTTCGATGGTGCAACTCATCAGGAAGTAGAAGACTGGGTGGCTAAAGCCGGATTGCCAGCATCAGGTAGAACTTACCTGCATAATGGTTTAACTGGTGAGCGCTTCGATCAGCCTACTACGGTGGGTATCATTTACATGCTGAAATTAGGTCACATGGTTGATGATAAGATGCATGCCCGTTCAATCGGTCCATACTCATTAATTACACAACAGCCATTGGGTGGTAAAGCTCAGTTTGGTGGTCAGCGTTTTGGTGAGATGGAGGTTTGGGCACTCGAAGCCTTTGGTGCTGCTAACATCTTACAGGAGATCTTAACCGTGAAATCTGATGATGTAATTGGCCGTGCCAAAACTTATGAAGCGATTGTTAAAGGTGAAAACTTACCAACACCATCTGTTCCAGAATCATTCAACGTATTGGTTCACGAATTAAGAGGTTTAGGTTTAGATATCACATTAGATTAGTTTGGAGTTCGGAGTCTGGAGTTGTGAGTCGATTGACTTTTAACTCCAAGCTCCAAACTCATAACTCACAACTCAAAAAGAGCTATGTCTTACAAAAAGGATAATAAAATCAAAAGTAACTTTACCCAAGTTACCATCAGCTTAGCCTCTCCCGAATCAATTCTGGAGCGCTCAAGTGGTGAAGTTTTAAAGCCGGAAACCATCAACTACCGTACTTACAAGCCGGAGCGTGATGGCTTATTCTGCGAGCGTATTTTCGGTCCTGTGAAGGATTATGAATGTCATTGCGGAAAATACAAGCGTATTCGCTACAAAGGGATTGTCTGCGATCGTTGCGGCGTGGAAGTAACGGAGAAGAAAGTACGTCGTGAGCGTATGGGACACATCAACCTGGTGGTTCCTGTTGCGCACATCTGGTATTTCCGTTCTTTGCCAAACAAAATCGGTTATTTATTAGGTTTGCCTACTAAAAAGCTCGATTTAATTATTTATTACGAGCGTTATGTCGTAATTCAACCGGGTTTGAAAGAAGCCGACGGAATTCAGAAAATGGATTTCTTAAGCGAAGAAGAGTACCTGGATATTTTAGATACCCTGCCAAAGGAGAACCAATATTTAGACGACAAAGATCCTCAGAAATTTGTTGCTAAAATGGGTGCTGAGGCTTTAGTTGATTTACTGGGTCGTTTAGATCTTGATCAATTATCATACGATTTACGCCACCAGGCGGCCAATGAAACTTCTCAGCAACGTAAAAACGAAGCTTTGAAGCGTCTGCAAGTGGTAGAATCTTTCCGTAGCGCAAATGATCACATCGAAAATCGTCCGGAGTGGATGATTGTGAAGATCGTGCCGGTTATTCCACCAGAATTACGTCCTTTGGTGCCTTTGGAAGGCGGGCGTTTCGCAACTTCAGATTTGAACGACTTATACCGTCGTGTAATCATCCGTAACAACCGTTTGAAGCGTTTGATCGAGATCAAAGCACCTGAAGTAATTCTACGTAACGAGAAGCGTATGTTACAAGAGGCTGTCGATTCCTTATTCGACAACTCTCGTAAAGTAAATGCAGTAAAAACAGAAGGTAACCGTGCCTTGAAATCACTTTCAGACATCCTGAAAGGTAAACAAGGTCGCTTCCGTCAGAACTTATTAGGTAAACGTGTGGATTACTCAGCACGTTCTGTAATCGTGGTAGGTCCAAACCTGAAATTACACGAGTGCGGTTTACCAAAAGATATGGCTGCCGAGTTATACAAGCCGTTCATCATCCGCAAAATGATTGAAAGAGGGGTTGTGAAAACCGTAAAATCAGCCAAGAAAATTGTGGATCGTAAAGATCCGATCGTTTGGGATATCCTCGAGAATGTGTTGAAAGGTCACCCGGTATTGTTAAACCGTGCTCCTACATTACACCGTTTGGGTATCCAGGCTTTCCAGCCAAAATTGGTAGAAGGTAAAGCGATCCAATTACATCCGTTGGTATGTACCGCATTCAACGCCGACTTTGACGGTGACCAGATGGCTGTTCACTTACCTTTAGGTAATGCGGCAATTTTGGAAGCCCAAATGTTGATGTTGGCTTCGCATAACATCTTAAACCCTGCCAACGGTACGCCGATCACGGTTCCATCTCAAGACATGGTTTTGGGTCTGTACTACATGACCAAAGGCCGTAAAACAGATGCCAGCCGTGTAGTTAAAGGCGAAGGCTTTAGTTTCTACTCACCAGAAGAAGTAATTATTGCTTACAATGAGAAACAAGTTGATCTGCATGCTTTCATCAAGGTGAAAACTAATGTGAGAGAGAAGGATGGATCAATCGTTAATAAGTTAATTGAAACTACAGTTGGTCGTGTATTATTCAACCAGGTAGTTCCTGTAGAAGTTGGTTATATCAATGAATTATTAACTAAAAAATCACTTCGTGATATCATTGGAGAAGTAGTAAAAACTACTGGTATGGCCCGTGGTGCTCAGTTCCTGGATGATATCAAGGAATTAGGATTCCAAATGGCATTCCGTGGTGGTTTATCTTTCAACTTACAAGATTTAAATATTCCCGACGAGAAAGTGAAATTGATCGGTCAGGCTTCTAAAGAAGTGGAAGAAGTAATGAATAACTACAACATGGGATTCATTACCAACAACGAACGTTACAACCAAATCATCGATATCTGGACCCGTATCAACAACAAGTTGACGGCGAACGTAATGGACATCCTGTCTAACGATAACCAGGGCTTCAACTCTGTTTACATGATGTTGGATTCAGGTGCTCGTGGTTCTAAGGAGCAGATTCGTCAGCTTTGCGGTATGCGTGGTTTGATGGCTAAGCCTCAGAAATCAGGTTCAGGTGGTGAGATTATTGAGAACCCGATCCTTTCTAACTTTAAAGAAGGTTTATCGGTACTTGAATACTTTATCTCTACCCACGGTGCCCGTAAAGGTTTGGCCGATACGGCTTTGAAAACTGCGGATGCTGGTTACCTGACCCGTCGTTTGCACGATGTGGCACAGGATATGATTGTGGGTGATGTAGATTGCGGTACTTTAAGAGGTATTTACACCACTGCATTAAAAGATAACGAAGATATCGTAGAACCATTATACGATCGTATTTTGGGACGTACCTCCTTACACGATGTGTACGATCCATTGAGCGGAGAGTTAATTGTTTCTGCAGGACATGATATCGACGAAAATATCGCAGATAAAATTGAAAATTCAGCGCTGGATGGAATCGAAATCCGTTCGGTATTAACCTGTGAGAGTCACAGAGGTGTGTGTGCACTTTGCTACGGACGTAACCTTTCTACCGGTAAACGAGTGCAGATGGGTGAGGCTGTGGGTGTAATTGCCGCACAGTCTATCGGTGAGCCTGGTACACAGTTAACGCTTCGTACCTTCCACGTGGGTGGTACAGCTTCTAACATCGCTGCTGAATCACAAATCAATGCCAAATTCGAAGGAGTAATTGAGTTCGAGAACATCAGAACAGTTACTTTAGATACTGAAGAAGGCAAAGTAGAAGTAGTATTGGGTCGTTCAGGTGAATTCCGTATTGTGGAGCCTGGAACCAATAAAGTAATCGTAAGTAATAACATTCCTTACGGTGCGCATTTATTTGTAAAAGAAGGACAGAAAGTAGCCAAAGGCGATCGTATTTGTTCTTGGGATCCATACAATGCGGTGATCATCTCCGAGTTTGCCGGTAAAGTGGCGTTCGATGCAATCATTGAAGGAGTTACCTTCCGTGAAGAATCGGATGAACAAACTGGTCACCGTGAGAAAGTGATCATCGATTCACGCGATAAAACCAAAAACCCTGCCATTCAGATCAATGATAAGAAAGGTGCTTTGGTAAAATCTTACAACATCCCGGTAGGGGCACACATTGCGGTAGAAGAAGGAGAAGAAGTAAAAACCGGACAAATCATCGTGAAAATTCCTCGTTCAACAGGAAAAACACGAGATATTACCGGTGGTTTACCACGTGTAACCGAATTGTTCGAAGCACGTAACCCATCTAATCCTGCAGTAGTAACCGAAATCGACGGTGTGGTAACCTTAGGTGGTGTAAAACGTGGTAACCGTGAAATTTCTATCGAGTCTAAAGACGGACAAGTGAAGAAATACCTGGTGCCATTGTCTAAACACATCCTGGTACAGGATAACGACTTCGTGAAAGCGGGTATGCCATTATCAGATGGTTCTATTTCTCCAGCTGATATCTTGGCGATTAAAGGACCTGCAGCCGTTCAAGAATACTTAGTGAACGGTATCCAGGAAGTTTACCGTTTACAAGGGGTGAAAATCAACGATAAGCACTTTGAAGTAATTGTTCACCAAATGATGCAAAAAGTGTTGATCGAAGATCCAGGAGATACTCGTTTCTTAGAAAATGAAGCGGTAGACCGTTGGGATTTCATGGAAGAAAACGATGCCATGTTCGATAAGAAAGTGGTAACCGACGCTGGTGAATCACCTAACTTGAAAGCCGGACAGATTGTTTCTTTACGTAAACTCAGAGACGAGAATTCGATGCTGAAACGTAAAGACATGAAACTGGTAGAGGTACGTGATGCCATTCCAGCTACTTCCAGCTCTATTTTACAGGGTATTACCCGTGCTTCACTGGGAACTAAATCGTTCTTCTCTGCGGCTTCTTTCCAGGAAACTACCAAAGTATTGAACGAAGCTGCCATCAGTGGTAAAGTAGATAAGCTCTTGGGCTTAAAAGAGAACGTAATTGTAGGTCACTTGATTCCTTCAGGTACCGGCTTACGCGATTACGAGCGAATCATCGTGGGTTCTCAGGAAGAGTACGACAGATTAATGGCTTCCAAAAAAGAAGAAGTAGAAGAAGAGGTTTAATCTTATTTGTAATTCAACATAGTGAAAGTCCTCTCTTAGCCGGGAGGACTTTTTATTTTGGCTACAATTTTGTAACTTTATGTAAATATTATTGTTATGAGTGTGAGCGAAATACAATTATTTCAAATATTGAAGAATAAATTGGGTGAGAAAGAAGCACAAACTTTAGTTACTTTTGTACAAGAAGAAGTGAAAGCAGAATTTGATAACCGTCGGGAAGTATTGGCTACCAAAGAGAATATAGCCAATGTGCATAAATCTATTTATGTGGTGGGTTTGGTGCAATTTTTAGCCATTATTGGCTCGGTACTCCTGATCGTGAATTTCATGTTAAAATAATTTTAATAGAATTATAGCTAAAGTCCTCCCATAATCAGGAGGACTTTTTTATTTTTAATGTATGGAAGAACCAATTGACAACCAACTTAACATTGAGCTCTCTGAAGAAATAGCTGAGGGGATTTATTCTAATTTAGCCATTATTACCCATTCCAATTCTGAGTTTGTAATGGATTTTATCAGGGTGATGCCTGGTGTGCCCAAAGCGAAAGTAAAATCAAGAATTGTTTTGACGCCGGAGCACGCCAAACGGTTTTTAAGAGCTTTGGAAGATAATATCAATAAATTTGAATCAATTAATGGCCGGATCAAGATCAACGAGGAGCCTCCCGGTTTCCCCATGAATTTTGGCGGGCCTACTGCCCAGGCTTAAGAGATGAAAAAGCACATCCAAAAGTTCTTTATTGGTAAAGTCAGAGAAGGATATGACTACCCAATTGATGGCTTAAAAGATCACTTTAAAAAGATCAAATCTGTTTGGGAAGGTGATTTGTACGATGATTACGGTGTTGAACGTGTTTTTCGTCTGTTTCTAATTTCTGCCAAGTTACTCTTTCCTGGTATCTACATTCAACAGTTATTTTGTGCAGGGCAGTACATCAGGCGTAAACTGATAGGGGAGCTGTATGTGATTGGCAAAACCTTTGTTCCTTTCCTGATCTTATACAATGGATTGGCGCAGAACCATTTTTTTCAAGCTTTAAATGTTTATTTACTCTCCGAAACTTTGGTTTACGTGTTCAATAAGATTTACGTGGCCGAACACGATACCGGCACTGCGCATAAACGTTCCCTTTTATTATTGTTTTTGAACTATTTCGAATTGGTGCTGGCTTTTGCGGTCATTTATTCATCGGGTAACCATACCAATGTGCCATTTGCTTCTTATTTAGACGCCATTTATTTCAGCTTATCAAGCAGTGCTACTATTGGTTTTGGCGATTTTTATCCAGTTACCGATTTTGGTAAATCTATCCTCATTTGCCAGGCCCTCACCACGCTTTCGTTTGTGGTTTTGTTTTTTAATTTTTTTGGAGCGAAGCTTAGGGGTTAGCAGTATTCATTTGCGACTCTACAAATTGTAGGATGTTTTGGTATTGGTTTGGTTCAAACCAGTTGATCTCCTGATCCTTGTTGAACCAGGTCATTTGTCTTTTGGCAAATCTTCGGGTATTTTGTTTGATTTTAGACACCGCATCTGCTAAACTACATTTACCATCCAGGTAATCAAAAATTTCCTGATAACCCACCGTTTGCAGAGCGTTCAGGTGTCGATAGGGGAGCAGTGTCCGCACTTCTTCCAACAGTCCGGCTTCCATCATGAGATCAACTCGGCGGTTGATCTTTTCATAAAGCGCCTCACGCTCCATTTTTAGCCCAATCTTGATGATTTGAAAAGGTCTTTTATTCTGCTGATTCTTTCTGAGTTCTGAGAACTTATTTCCGGTATGTAAACAAACTTCCAATGCCCTAATCATTCTTTGCGGATTATTAATATCCACTTCAGCATAATACTCAGGGTCTAATTTTTTTAATTCCTCTTGTAAATAATTGATCCCCTTTTCGCTCAAAGTATCATTTAACTCTTTTCTGAGCGACGGTGGTGCCACAGGTAAATCGTCAAAACCTTGTGTAATGGCATTCACATATAAACCGGAGCCGCCCGCCAAAATAGCAGTTTGATTCGTCTTGAAAATCTGAATTAAAATGGCTAGCCCCTCTTTCTCGAACTGTCCGACTGAAAAATCCTCATGGATGGAATGAGAATTGATAAAATGATGCTTAACAAGGCTTAAATCCTGAGGGGAGGGTTTGGCTGTTCCGATGCTCATTTCTTTAAAAACTTGACGTGAATCAGCAGAAACGATCTCTGTACCGAAATGTTGTGCCATCTGAATGGCTAAATCGGTTTTACCGATGGCCGTTGGTCCGACAAGGGTGATCAGAAAGCCCATGATCGGAGATTAGTAATCGTCTTTTTGGTAGTCGTCGGCGTCGTAATTTTCATTGTCAGAGAATTCATCCATGAATTCATCTTCCTCCTGATCTTCTTCCTCAACTTCTTGCACTTCCGAGCTTTTTTCACTCGGGGTATCGATGCTCATGTCATCCAGGTGGTCAACTTCTTCTAAATTCTCCGGATCAAATTCCTCGTCATTCAGAAAATCGAAATCATCCATAATTTTCTCCGTTGGAACACCGCTTACTGGTACAACTACACTTCCTG
>JACCDL010473449.1_pt1 | contig 10105 bp, 8 predicted proteins | sample 7441931 | NCBI WGS metagenome assembly JACCDL01 (sample SAMN15323437, study PRJNA562643) | freshwater metagenome | isolation source: river surface water | place: USA:Blue River Watershed | collected 2017-08-16
ACAGAGCAGTGGCCCACAATTTCTCGAAGTCTCGCGGTCTCGGGCCTCGCCCGACAGTTCGTACAACAGGCCCAACTCGTTCGGTGTGAAGATGCGGGGCGCGTTGTGAACTGCAAGTTCCTTGTCTCGATTCCCGCCCTGACAGAGGCCGCAATTATTGCGAAGGCCCAGGACGCCTTGGCGGCCTACTTTGGTAAGCCCTGCAGAATCGATGCGCAGGTTGGCAACACGGAGTCACTCACAGCGGCAGCAGAGGACGCCGATGCTGCCGCCAAGGCTCAGTCGAAGGCAGAGGCAGAGATTCACGCGGATCCACTTGTTCAATCGATCTTGCAGGATTTCGGCGGCAAAATCGTGCCCGGTAGTATCCGGCCAGTAAAACGCTAACCCACACTCCCCACGAAAGGAATACGACGATGATGAAGGGTCAGATTGCAGGCTTGATGCGTCAAGCCCAGCAGATGCAAGACAAAATGAAGCAGGTGCAAGACAGCCTTGAGCAGGAAATTGTTGAGGGCCAATCGGGAGCGGGTCTAGTGAAAATTACAATGACCTGCAAGAACCTTGTGAAGAGTGTGGCCATTGATCCAAGCCTGATCTCCGCCGATGCAGATGATCGCGAGACGCTACAGGATCTCATGATTGCAGCCTTTAATGATGCCGCTGCAAAGGCCGAGCAGGTCTCACAGCAGCGGATGTCTGCGGTAACGGCAGGCCTGCCCCTACCGCCCGGCATGAAGCTGTTCTAACACGCCATACCGTTGAAGACACTGCCTGCAACACCGCATGCGCTCGATGCGCTAACCGAGGCACTCCGCAGGCTCCCTGGAATCGGGCCAAAGACGGCGCAACGGCTTGCACTGCATCTGCTGCAACACGACCGAGCGGGTGCGGAACTGCTTGGCCAGTCCCTATTGCATGCGGTGCAATCAATCCAACATTGTCGTCAGTGCAATACATTTACCGAAGAGCAAATCTGTCAGATCTGCGCAAGTCTAGAGCGGGATCCATCGCAACTCTGTGTCGTCGAGTCGCCCTCTGATCTCCTTGCGGTTGAACAGAGCCATGCCTGGCGGGGTTTGTATTTTGTATTGATGGGAAAGCTCTCACCACTTGATGGTATTGGGCCCAAAGAGATTCACCTCGATCGGCTAGTTGCCCGTGTTGCGAATGATGAAGTCAGGGAGGTAGTGATTGCGACCAACTTCACACCCGAGGGTGAGGCCACAGCCCATGCGATCGAAACACTGCTCCGTTCAAAGGGATTGGTTGATGAGTCCACCCGAAGAATTTCAAGGCTCGCCCGGGGTGTCCCCGTCGGCGGAGAGTTGGAATATATTGATCTTGGAACAATTGCGCAGGCCATGCGCGATAGAAAGAAAATTTAAATGTCGACAGCACTCTGGTGTCTATTGATTGCAGGCTGGCTTCCAATCGTCTGTGCGGGAATTGCTAAGTGGGGGGCCTCAGATTTTGATAACCGGCACCCCCGCGAGTGGCTCGCCAAACAAGAGGGTCATCGCCAGAGGGCTAATGGCGCACAGCAAAACAGTTGGGAGGCCTTTACCTGGTTTGGTATCGCGGTAGTGGTGGCGATGTTGACTAAGGCAGATCCGGGCAAGGTTGATGATCTTGCCTTGCTGTTTATTGGAGCGCGGGTTTTGTACATCGGCTTTTATCTCGCCAATATGTCAAGCGCGAGAACCCTTGCCTGGCTTGGTGGTTTCATCACCACCATCGTGATTTTCGCTTCAGGCGGTTAAGCCGTATAATCGAAAAAATTCCGGGAGTAATTCTTGTTGTTTCGCCAGTCTTCGACCGTGGCTCCGGCTCTTCTTGCGCTCGCCGATGGCACGGTCTTTCAAGGGCAGTCTATTGGTGCCAACGGTTTGTCGGTAGGGGAAGTTGTTTTCAACACCGCGATGACAGGCTACCAAGAGATTCTGACTGATCCCAGCTACAGTCGCCAGATCGTCACCCTGACGTACCCGCATATCGGCAATGTTGGAATGAATGCCGATGATGCCGAATCAACATCGATTCATGCGGCGGGCCTGGTCGTCCGCGATCTCCCGCAGGTAGTCTCGAATTTCCGATCCCAGCAGAATCTCGCCGATGCATTGAAGGCGGCAGGCATCGTCGGCATTGCCGGCATTGATACCCGCAGACTCACGCGGATCTTGCGTGAAAAAGGTGCGCAGAACGGTGCGTTGTTGGCCGGTCAGGTCGGCGAATCGCTGAATGCGCAAAGTGCGATTGATGCCGCAAAGAAATTCCCCGGTCTAAAAGGAATGGATTTGGCAAAGGTCGTCACAACACCGAAGGCCTATCGTTGGGCGCAGGGGTCTTGGCGTTTAGGCCAGGAGGGCGCCGATGGCCCTGCGGTGAGCACAGAAAAAAAATTTCATGTTGTCGCGCTCGACTTCGGTGTAAAGCACAACATCCTGCGGATGTTGGTCGACCGAGGTTGTGCGGTGTCGGTGGTTCCCGCCCAGACAACGTTTACCGAAATCGAGGCGCTCGCACCCGATGGCGTCTTTCTCTCGAACGGCCCAGGCGATCCCGAGCCCTGTGACTATGCCATCGCCTGTGCGAAGGCAGCGATGGCAAAAAGAATTCCGCTCTTCGGGATCTGTCTGGGTCACCAGATTATGGCGCTGGCCTCGGGGGCAAAGACATTGAAGATGAAATTCGGTCACCACGGCGCCAATCATCCCGTTCAGGACCTCGACACCAAACGTGTCTTTATCACTTCACAGAATCACGGATTCGCCGTTGACCCAACAGATCTGCCCGCAGCGCTTCGCGTTACCCATCGCTCGTTATTTGATCAGTCTATTCAGGGGCTTGCCCGAACTGATGTTCCAGCGTTTTGTTTCCAAGGGCACCCCGAGGCAAGTCCGGGCCCCCACGATATCGGACCTCTCTTCGATCGGTTTATCACCATAATGCGGGCGTCTTCGGCGCAGGCAGAGGGTTCCCGTGCCTAAGCGTGGTGATCTTAAAACGATTCTGATCATCGGCGCGGGCCCGATTGTGATCGGCCAGGCCTGCGAGTTTGATTACTCTGGCGCTCAGGCCTGTAAGGCGCTCAAGGAAGAGGGCTACAAGGTGGTGCTGGTCAACTCAAATCCGGCCACCATCATGACGGATCCTGAGACAGCCGATGTCACCTATATCGAGCCCATCACCTGGCAGGTTGTGGCGAAGATTATTGAGAAAGAGCGCCCCGACGCGCTCTTACCAACGATGGGTGGCCAGACCGCACTGAACTGCGCTCTTGATCTCCATCGCGAGGGCGTGCTTGAGAAATTTGGAGTCGAGTTAATTGGTGCCAAAGAAGAGGCGATCGAAAAGGCTGAAGATCGACTGAAGTTTAAAGAGGCCATGACCAAGATTGGTCTTGATTCCGCCAAGTCGGGTGTCGCCCACACCCTGGATGAGGCCTGGGTGGTTCAGAAAGAGATTGGCCAGATCACGGGGGGCAGCGGTTTTCCATTGGTCATTCGACCAAGTTTTACACTCGGTGGAACTGGCGGTGGCATTGCCTACAACGCAGAAGAGTTCGAAACGATTTGTAAACGGGGTATCGAGGCCTCGCCCACCTCGGAGTTACTCATTGAGGAATCGTTGATCGGCTGGAAAGAGTATGAGATGGAAGTCGTTCGCGACCGTGCGGATAACTGCATTATCGTCTGCTCGATTGAAAACCTCGATCCCATGGGTATCCATACGGGTGACTCCATCACCGTGGCGCCTGCGCAGACGCTCACCGATAAGGAATACCAGATCATGCGTAATGCATCGATCGCGATTCTGCGCGAGATCGGCGTGGATACCGGCGGGTCAAACGTTCAGTTTGCGGTGAATCCAGCAAACGGCCGGCTGATTGTGATCGAAATGAATCCGCGGGTATCGCGGTCATCCGCGCTCGCCTCGAAAGCAACCGGGTTCCCGATTGCAAAGGTCGCCGCCAAACTCGCGGTGGGTTACACCTTAGACGAACTCAAAAACGATATAACGGGCGGGGCGACGCCAGCCTCATTTGAGCCCTCCATCGATTACGTTGTGACGAAGGTGCCGCGATTTGCATTTGAGAAGTTTCCATCGGCCGACGCGCATCTCACCACCCAGATGAAATCGGTGGGTGAGGTCATGGCGATGGGCCGGACATTCCAAGAGTCTTTTCAGAAGGCGTTACGGGGTCTCGAAGTCGGTGTCGATGGTATGAATCAGAAGACCACTGATCGTGAGCGCATTGAAGAGGAATTAGGCGAGCCAGGCCCAGAGAGAATCTGGTACGTGGGCGATGCCTTCGCCAGTGGTTTTTCAGTAGAAGAAGTCCATCAGCTCACGAAGATCGATCCCTGGTTCTTGGTGCAGATCAAAGAGTTAATCGATATCGAGTTGGCACTTGATAAATGCACGCTATCCGATCTTGATACCGAGAGTTTGCGTGACCTAAAACGTAAGGGATTCTCAGATCGACGCCTGGCCTATCTGCTCGACACGACTGAGGGTGAGGTACGCAAGCTTCGCCACAGCCTCAACATTCGGCCTGTGTATAAGCGTGTCGATACCTGCGCTGCAGAATTCTCTACGGCGACATCTTATTTCTACTCAACCTATGAAGAAGAGTGTGAGTCCAACCCCACGAATAACAAGAAGGTGATGGTCTTGGGCGGAGGGCCAAACCGGATTGGCCAGGGGATCGAGTTTGATTACTGCTGTGTTCATGCGGCAATGGCACTGCGTGAAGATGGCTTTGAGACCATCATGGTCAACTGCAACCCGGAAACAGTATCTACAGATTACGACACTTCCGATCGGCTGTATTTTGAGCCGCTCACGCTTGAGGATGTCCTTGAGATTGTCGATAAAGAAAAGCCCATTGGGGTAATCGTTCAGTACGGCGGCCAGACACCCTTGAAACTCGCAAAGGCCTTGGAGGCCGCGGGTGTTCCAATCGTGGGCACCTCTCCTGAGTCGATCGATATCGCTGAGGATCGCGAACGATTCCAGAAGCTCTTGATGAAACTCGAGCTGCGTCAGCCCCCGAACCGAACTGCGCGTACCGAAGAGGAAGCAATTCGTCTTGCCCAGGAAATCGGCTATCCCCTCGTGGTTCGACCGAGCTATGTTCTTGGCGGACGTGCTATGGAAATTGTCCATGAGCAACGCGATCTCGAGCGCTACATGCGCGAGGCCGTAAAGGTCTCAAACGACTCCCCCGTTCTGCTCGATCGTTTTTTAAACGATGCGATAGAGGTGGATGTCGACTGTCTCTCCGATGGCAAGCGGGTATTTATTGGTGGCGTGATGGAACACATTGAACAAGCTGGCGTTCACTCTGGCGATTCCGCCTGCAGCCTGCCACCTTATTCTCTGTCCGACTCTATGATCGAGGAGTTAAAGCGGCAGACGGCATTGATGTCGAGGGCCTTAAATGTTGTGGGACTAATGAACGTTCAGTTCGCCATACAAAACGGTAACGTCTTCGTTTTAGAGGTGAATCCCCGCGCATCCCGGACAGTGCCCTATGTGTCGAAGGCAACTGGCCTACCGCTTGCAAAGATCGCCGCGCGCGCGATGCTGGGCTCCTCTCTTGACCAACAGAATATTGGCGATGAGATCTCGCCCCCGTATTACTCGGTCAAGGAGGCGGTATTCCCATTCGTGAAGTTTCCGGGTGTTGACACCATTCTGGGCCCCGAGATGAAGTCGACCGGCGAGGTCATGGGCGTAGGAGAGTCGTTTGCCGAGGCCTTTGTGAAGTCACAGCTCGGTGCGGGGGTGAAGCTGCCGACCTCAGGCTGCGCGTTTATTAGTGTGAAAAATAGCGATAAGCCTGCGATGGTCGAAATTGCAAGAATGCTCCATGAGCTGGGCTTTAAGATCCTGGCTACCCGGGGAACCGCGGCCGCGATATCGGCATCCGGCATTCCGGCAGCAACCGTCAACAAAGTCACCGAGGGTCGACCCCACGTGGTAGACATGATCAAAAATGGTGATGTACAGTTCGTTATCAACACGGTCGAGGAAAAGCGTTCGGCAATTACCGATTCCCGCTCGATCCGAACAACCGCCCTGGCCTCCCGAGTCACGACCTACACCACGATTGCCGGGGCGAGGGCCGCTGTGGAAGGAATTCGGCACCTCGCGGACGCGACACTGACCGTCATTGATGTTCAAACCATGCACAAAAAGATTCTTACTATGAGGTCATCACCATGAGCACCACGCCGCTAACCGTCCGGGGTGCCGAGCGATTAAAAGAAGAGCTCACACGCCTAAAACACGTTGAGCGGCCTTCGGTCATCAACGCGATTGCAGAGGCCCGTGCCCAAGGCGATCTCTCTGAGAATGCTGAATACGATGCTGCAAAAGAGCGCCAAGGGTTTATTGAGGGCCGAATCGCAGAGCTTGAAAGCAAGCTTTCAACCGCGCAGATCATTGACGTCTCTCAGCTTGAGCGCGATGGACGTGTCGTGTTTGGTACGACCGTTGAGGTGGTGGATATCGAAAGCGATAAAAAATCGGTCTATCAGATTGTTGGAGAAGACGAGGCCGATTTAAAAGAGGGCAAGATCTCAATCTCTAGCCCGATAGCGCGGGCATTAATCGGAAAGTCGGTGGGCGATGTCTCTGTGGTCCACGCCCCAGGCGGTGCACGAGAGGTTGAAATCCTGGACGTTCGCTACGGCTAAAAACAAATTCAACCCTCAGTGGTTACAGATGCACCTTACAGACCCTTATGTCCGTAAGGCGCAGGGTCGGGGTTACCGTTCACGTGCGGCCTTCAAGCTGCTCGAAATTCACGAAAAAGATGACCTGATCAAGCCGGGTATGACGATCGTTGACCTCGGGAGTGCCCCGGGGAGTTGGTCGCAGGTGTTACGCGAGATCATGTCGGTGAAACGCAGCGGCGATGTCGGTAAGCGGGTCTACGGCAAGATTTTTGCTCTTGATATTCTGCCCATGGAGCCCATTGCAGATGTTGATTTCCTCGAGGGCGATTTCCGAGAGGAGGCCGTGGCCAAGGCACTCGGCGATCGACTTGGCGCAGAGAGGGTCGACTTGGTGGTCTCCGACATGGCTCCCAACCTGTCGGGTGTCGAATCTGCCGATGCCGCCCGTATGCTCCATGTCTGCGAGCTCGCCCTTGACTTTGCTTTAGCGCATCTCAAGCCACAGGGGTCGTTATTGGTGAAGGCCTTTAATGGCAGTGGCTATAGCCAGATTGTTGAAACCTTTAAGCGTCACTTTGTCACGGTTGCCGCCCGCAAGCCTCCTGCCTCCAGGGCCCATTCATCAGAGACCTTTTTGCTTGGTCGGCGGCTAAAACCCTCCAAAAAGGTGTGAAACCCTTGGAAAATGTGGCGTTGACCCCATTTAACCCTTAGAAAGCCCTTCCCGCTTGGCGAACCGGCATTGAGGAAACTTCCCTTGGGGAATAGAATCCAAGAGAGTCCGCCGTTTTTCATGAGTCGTTTGCGGCGTGAGATGTCGATAACAACGAGATGCCCATGTCTTTTAACCGAGTACCCCACGAAGGAGTAACGCCTTGAACAATATGATCCCCAAAGCAGCCATCTGGATGGTGATTGCGCTGGTCTTGTTCACGGTATTTCGGCAGTTCGATAACCGTCAGGCGCGTGGGCCGGAGATGCCATATTCCCAGTTCATGGAAGAGGCCCGACAGGGCCGTATTAAGTCAGCCTCCGTAGAGGGCCGCACCGTTCGCGCACTAACTTCCGATGAGCGCCAGATCACCGTCAACACCCCCCAGGATCTCTGGATGGTCTCGGATCTCATGAAGTTTGGCGTCCGGGTCTCTGCGAAGGCTGAGGAAGAGCCCTCCTTGCTCATGAGTATTTTTGTGTCCTGGTTCCCAATGCTGCTCCTAATCGGTGTCTGGGTATTTTTTATGCGCCAGATGCAGGGTGGCGGCAAAGGCGGGGCATTCTCGTTTGGTAAATCAAAAGCCAGGCTGATGGATGAAAACAACAACAACATCACCTTTGCCGATGTCGCGGGCTGTGATGAGGCAAAAGAAGATGTCCATGAGCTGGTTGAGTTCCTTCGCGATCCCTCAAAATTTCAAAAGCTTGGCGGGCACATCCCACGTGGTGTGCTGATGGTCGGCCCCCCTGGAACCGGTAAGACCTTGCTCGCGAAAGCGATTGCAGGCGAGGCGAAGGTCCCGTTTTTCTCGATATCGGGCTCCGATTTCGTTGAAATGTTCGTTGGTGTGGGCGCCGCACGGGTACGCGATATGTTTGAGCAGGCGAAGAAAAATGCGCCTTGCATTATCTTTATCGATGAGATCGATGCGGTTGGCCGTCAGCGGGGTGCAGGCCTTGGTGGCGGAAATGACGAGCGTGAGCAGACGCTCAATCAGATGCTTGTCGAGATGGATGGGTTTGAGGCCTCACAGGGGGTGATCGTGATTGCCGCAACCAACCGGCCCGATGTCCTCGACCCCGCGCTCTTACGACCAGGGCGTTTTGACCGCCAGGTTGTGGTGAGTCTGCCCGATGTCCGCGGCCGCGAACAGATTCTAAATGTGCACATGCGTAAGGTTCCGATTGCGAGCGATGTCCGCGCGGATATTCTGGCCCGCGGCACGCCAGGATTTTCGGGCGCTGATCTCGCTAACCTCGTCAATGAGGCAGCGCTTTTTGCCGCACGTCGAAACGGCCGTGTTGTGGAAATGAATGATTTTGAAAAAGCAAAAGACAAAATCATGATGGGTGCGGAACGTAAATCCATGGTCATGCCCGAGGAAGAGCGTAAAAATACCGCCTATCACGAGTCGGGACATGCCTTGGTCGCCCGAATGCTGCCGAAGACCGACCCCGTTCACAAGGTGACGATTATTCCCCGTGGGCGCGCGCTCGGGGTCACAATGCAGCTGCCTGAAGGGGATCGGTACAGCATGGATAAGCTGCGCATGCTCAGCACCATCTCGGTATTGTTTGGCGGCCGGATCGCCGAAGAAGTATTCATGGATCAAATGACAACCGGTGCCTCAAACGATTTTGAGCGCGCCACTGCGCTTGCCCGAGATATGGTGACGCGTTACGGGATGTCGGATATCCTGGGCCCAATGGTCTACGCCGAAAACGAGGGCGAAGTCTTCCTTGGCAGATCCGTAACTAAAACGACGCATGTCTCTGAATCTACGATGCAGAAAGTAGACAGCGAGATCCGTAGAATTATTGATCAGCAGTATGCGGTCGCCCGCAAGATCATCGAAGAAAATGCCGATAAGATGCATGCGATGGCCAATGCCTTGCTTGAGTGGGAAACGATTGATGCGGATCAAATCAACGACATCGTTGAGGGTCGCCCACCGCGTCCGCCGAAGCAGACGGGCTCGGGCAATACGCCCAGTTCGGGCCCTGGGCCAACGGGTGTAGCGCCCACGGCACCGGCAGCGGCCTAATGGTGGTGAACAACAAACCGGCGGAGATCCCGCCGGTTTTTCTTTGTGGGCGATACACGCGCGAGTATTCCAGACAGCCTTTGATCATGGGCATTGTGAATGTCACGCCGGATTCGTTCTCTGATGGCGGCGCGTTCTTTCGTCCCAGCTTAGATCCGCAGCAGGCAACCGCCTACGCCCTGCAACTCATTGGCGAGGGCGCCGATATTCTGGATATCGGTGGCGAGTCAACACGCCCTGGTTCAATGCCGATTAGTCCGCAACAGGAGATGGACCGCGTCTTGCCAGTGATCGAAGGTCTTCTAGAGGCTGGTGTTCCGCTCTCCATCGATACGCGCCGGCCTGAGGTGATGGAGGCGGCGATCGCGCTTGGCGTTGACATCATTAACGATATCAACGGGTTTCGTGATCCCCGTGCATTTCGTCTCGCAACGAATAGCCGGTGCGGTCTGTGTGTCATGCACATGCTGGGCGAACCACAGACCATGCAAGTCAATCCGACATATGAGGATGTGGTAGACGAGGTCTGGGGTTTTCTGCAGACTCAGCGCGATGCATTAATTGCCCAGGGCGTTGATCCGGGCCGCATCGTTTTAGATCCTGGATTCGGGTTTGGAAAAACATTCCACCACAATCTGGAACTCCTGCGGTCAATGG
>JACCDL010550824.1_pt1 | contig 10102 bp, 6 predicted proteins | sample 7441931 | NCBI WGS metagenome assembly JACCDL01 (sample SAMN15323437, study PRJNA562643) | freshwater metagenome | isolation source: river surface water | place: USA:Blue River Watershed | collected 2017-08-16
ATCGATGGTTTTTCAGGTAATCTACCTCCAACTTTTTTCTTATCGGGTTCAACTTTTAATTTTGGATACTTAACTGTTTGTGGTTCGGTCTTCTTAACTGTTTTATTATCGTATGCAATCTGAACCTCCGCACTTCTACAATAAAATGCAATCGGTGCGTGGTCTTTTAAACCTTTTTTAGTTTTAATCTCTTGTTTACAATTACAATTTTCACCGTTAAAATTCGGTACAGTAGATGATTCTCCTTCAGTTGCAATTAAAAATGTAAATTTACCTTCAATGTCGTAACCTAAATCTTTAAATGTGATTGTAAATTTATCTTTATATTTTGCTGAAGCTGCAAATTCTTTTAATTGTTCGTCACTTTTCCAAGGAACAATTTTTTCATCTAATTGACTAAGTCCACTAACTTTATTAAGAAAATCGATAAGAATACTATACGCTCTTCTAACACCTAAATAAAAATTGTAAGTATCGGTTGCGACCTCTGATGTAGACGCATTAATTGTTACAACAACATCGTTTACTGTTTTACCTGATATATCATTTTTTAATTCGGTTACAAATGCACTGTATTTAGTGTAACTTGTTTCTAATGTAGTAAATCCGTCTTCCGCTTGTTTTTTAACTTGTGTTATATTTTCCGCAGTTATCTTATTACCCGTTATACCTTTACCAAAAATTAACTCTTGGTCATGTAAATCGTTTTTAGTTGTTCCAGTTTTTAATAGATTTAATTCGTTTTCTAATTTTGTTAAGTATTCACCCTTTTTAGAATCATATTCATTGTAAATGTTACCAAACTGTTCTGCAGTTTTTCCTTGTTGAGGTGTTTTACTTGGTCTATCATTTTGAAAATATAATCTACTTGTAATCTTTTTAGGTGTGGTCGTTTCGTCTGTTTTACCAGGTTTTTCTTCTGTCACCTCAGTACTTGTAAATTTAAGACTTTCAATTACTTCTGGTTCAACACCTTTGTCAAGATACATTTGTATTAATAAAACATCCTCTCTATCGAGTGTTGTGTAAGTTTGTATTAAATCATAAAAATCTAAATCTTTACATCCAGCAAAAAACGCATTTATATAGTTGTCAGCTTCTTCATCTGACATACCTTTAAAATGTTCTCTCACCAATAAGTTTAATATACTTGGGTGATCGACAACTACTTTAAATGATAATGTACCATTTCTTTCAGAATCTTGGTATGTATAAATTGGTTCGGGTCTACCGACAAATGTATTTTTATCCCAGTTTGCACTGTTTTGTTCCGTAACTTTTAAATCATAAGGTGGGAACCACATAACACGACCTCCATTATTTCCTCTTTCACAAGCTGGTAAATCTTTTACTGTGAATCCCGCTCTGTTTGAAGTTTTCCACGCCAAGTTTTCAATCGAAAACATATATTTTTTAGCGTAAAAATTACTACCATATGTTGATCCCGATACTATATTTGTAGAATTCTCAAATGATTTTTTACCGTTAGACATCGGAGCAATATTCATATTCCACACTCTACTACCTCCACCCATGATACTACCGTCAAATTTTCTAATCATGTTAGTTTTCTTCATAGTATCGGAGTAGTTCATATACGCCCTATCTTTTGTCCAAACTCTACAATATTCAACACCCGCCTCTTCTTTTGAGAATTTGTTGATATACTTAATAGCAGAACCTTTTGACATAACCATATCACCGTCCCTGAATAATCTTGTTGTTTGGTCAATCGCATTTGAAACTTGATTCGATTGTTTCAACATGTCTTGTGTATAACTTAAAATGGAACCATCTGTAAATTCTTCGTATTCACTATTTGTTGAAATTGATTTTTCAAATAAACTACTTTGTGTACTCCATTCGTCGTTATTTGCACCAAACTTGGGTTTGTTTTGTCTATCACTACTAATCCAAGTAAAGTTAGATGCAATATTACCTCCTTCAGATATTGAGGATTTTCTTCTAAAAACTTCCGCAGCTTTCGAATCAAAAAATTGTGATAAATAAAAACTACTTTGTGTTGGTCTATCAAATTGGTCATGTAAAATATTCTCTACAGAATTTCCTCTATCATCACCGATATAACCACTTATTTTTGGTGCCTCACTTCCTCCTGTAACTTTCTTAATAAAACCAATAGTCTTTTCAATTCCGTTAAATAATTTTGAAGTGTTTTGTGACCTTGCTAATGTTGTATAATCAGGACCAAATTTATTAAATGATAAGTTATCAAATAATCTATTTTTTTGACCTGAACCCATATGTTCTAATAATAAATCAGAAGGTTTTCTATCTTTTCTCGGTCTTCTATTTATACCAATCATAGACGCCAAAGTTCCTGTAACATCTTGATATATTTTACCAACTTGTGTTTTAGCTTCAGGTCTTTCCTTTTGTTGTGTTTTATTATCGTATGGATTTTGTGGTACTGTTAAATAATCACCAGGTATTTGTGAAAATGGCAATTGAACTCCTCCAACTAATTTTAAGAAATCGACCGTTAATCCCGTAAGACTAAGTCCACTTTCAGCGGTAATTTTATAATTCGCCTCAACTAATGGTTCTCTACCTGTAATAATATTAATTGCACTTGTGGTATTACCATTTAACGCATCTAATACTCTAACTCGACCCAATGTATTCTTTTCTGTGTTCTGTGAAATTCTTGAATAAACAGGTCCTTGAGTATTTTTTTGTATGTTGTTCGCTGCAAATTTGAATAATTCAGATTCGTTCTCATATGTTGATCCACCAGTAACTATTCCAATTAAATTATGGTCACTGCTTAAAAAACTTGGGTATAAATTTAATGTGTTTGTTAACTGAACGGTTCCTATATTTTGAATATAGTTAACATTTTCAGGAGCATACGTATTTGTAAATGGTGTCCCGTTCAAATTTGGGTTTGTTGGTTCTACACCACCTAATGATTTATTAACCATTTCACCTACATTTTGAACAGTATAGGATGCGTTAGAAAAATCTTGAGGACCATTTGGTTGTTTCAAGGTTTTACCTAAAATATAGTCTCTAAACTTTTTGGTTGAATCAAAATCTAAGTTACTTGGCATTATTTTTTATTTATAAATAGGTATTTTAATTATTTTTTTGTGAATACTTTTCGAGTACTATCAAAGCTTTTTGGGTCATTATTAATTTTTACCCCAATCAATTCTAAGTCTTGTAAATTTTTAGACCAATGTCTTGTCATCGCTTCCATTGTTGAGTCGTTTGCGGTGATGTTCATTTGTATTTTTACATCTTGAGTGTTATTATTTGATTGATTATTATTTGTGTTTGTAGTACCTGTTCCACCATTATCTTTACTATTTGTTGCGCTCTTAATTAAATCAGGTTGAGTTGTTCCGTTTTTATTGGTTGCTGATTTAATTAATTGTTCTTGTGTTGGTTTTTCATCTTGAACATATCCGGCCTTTTTCAACACACCAATTGCTTGTTGTGTTATTTCTTTACCATAATCAGCAGTGCTTTGTTTAACACTAATTCCCTGAAGTCTTTTAGCCGCTTCATCCATTGAATCCCCAATATCTTTTCCTGCACCTGATTTTCTAGCATCATTCTGCATTTTAATCCACATCGCACTAAGTACGTTGTTAATTTGATTAATAGCAGTGAATTGACCTCTAGCAATGTCTTCAGGTTTCATGTCCTGAATTTTCTTTTGTTCACTTAATATTTGATCCCTTACTTTAACATCTAATCCCGCAAATGTTTGGAAATCAACGAAACCATCTTTTATTTTACCGTTTAATTCATTACCAAACTTACTAGCAATATCTTCAGGAATATAAAGACCTACTTTACCGTCTTTTAATGTCGATATGTTCTTTAAAAATTCTTTTTGGTCTTTATTGAATTTATCGCCAAATAGATTTATTTGACTCATTGCCTGAAATTGAACATTCGCCTTAACTGCTAAACTTGTTAAATCACTCATCGAGATACCAAAAGTATCTGCCATTTGTTTTGCTCTTCTCAGGTTCGCACCTGTTACTTCAAATCTTCCTTGTTCTGTATTATATGTTGCTAAACTCTTAGATGCATTAATTAAACTTGTTTGTAATCCTTCAACATTGTTTGTTGCATCATATATCATTCTTAACGGATCACCAAAATCACCAATTGCACCACCTATCATAGATAAGTTCGCAGTCATATCGATTGCTTTATTTGGATCGAATAAATCGTTCGCAATCTTGAACGTATTTTCCATGTTCATATTCAGACCCTGAGCCTGTTGTGTCATTCTCGTTAATCCCGCAATACCACCTTGGAAACCGTATTCATTTAATTTACCTAAATTTTTAACCAATGTGTCAGTTAAAACTTTAGCATTTAAACCTAATTCAAGTGTTTTTTGACCCGCCTTTGTGATTTCTCTAGCAGCATCTTGTATACCATAACCTACGTTTCTAAACGCTTCGTTATTTTCTAATAACGTTTTAGATGATTTTGTATAGGCAATGGAAGCTTCCACTCCTTGTGCAATGGCTTGTTTACTATACATTGCCATTCTACCTGAACTTTCTAAAAGGGTTTTTGTACCTGACATAAAGTCTTCGGTCGTCATACCCATTTTAGTTGTCGCTTCCATAGCAACATAAAGTTCATCTCTCATGGATTTACCCATGTCACCAACAAATGCCCCTGATTTATTAGTTACTTCTAATAATGATGCGTTTGTTTTACCAATATCTTTTAAGAAAGATGCGGCACCATCTGCCGCGGCGCTGAATATGTTATTAACAATATTAGCCCAATCCATACTAGCCAAACTAGAAACGGATGCTCCCATTCTATCAATAATTGTTTTAGCGGTGGATACTCCAATTCTATTTGCATACCCTTCAGATTCGTCAATTAATCCCGCAAAAACAACATCTGTTGATTTTTTTATGGTATTACCAATGACACTTTGTACCGATCCTAATCCACTACTTAATGAAGAACTTGAACTTGATGAATTACCTAAACCTGAACTTGTTGCTTGATTCGCTAAACCTGATAAACCATTGTTACCTCCACTTACGAAATTTTGAGCTTGCGTTGGTGACATACCAATACCATTACTCTTGTTTGTTAAGAAGTTCCTTATCTGACTAAGTTGTGAAGGATTTAAATCGGCCATTTTAATTATAATATATCATTAATAAATAGTTTATCACGAGTTTTCTTGTTCATTTAAAAACATGATAATATTATTACGCTCATGTATTGGCATAATAAGTAAGTCTTTATATGTAAAACCCCTACTAACTAATGATGTGATGGCCGATAACTGTGATTTCTTATACTCCGTAGAAAGGGCGAAAAAACTCAACCCCGAAGTCAATATATCCTTTGACTTTTTCTCCTGACGGGGCTGTTACTTCAACTGACAAATCAATGCCTGGTTTATTTTCGTTCGCAAATTTTCTGAAATCTTGTGAATCTTTAATAGGTAAATTTTGAATGAATTGATAAATCGCCATTTGGTCTCTAACACCCTCAACCGATTTAATCATCATTTCAAGTCTCTTAGTTGTGACAGGTGCAACTGTTGTTGACCCACTATCTCTAACCTTATCAATATCTTTTTCTTGAACATTGTTAAGGTATTTAAATGTTATATTCTTTTTGGACATACCCATAAAATATGAATATTCACCATTTGCGTCAGGAACTAATGTAAATTCTTTTACTTTTAATATCGATAAATCAAGATTAAAATTAAATTTCTCATTTGTTTTTGGGTCAATCATTTCAAGAGTATACTCGGTACCAAAAGCAGTATTTCTTAAAAAAATTAATATCGCTTGTCTATCTTCATTAAGTAATTCGTCAATATTAACATCTCTATCTAAAATTTTTCTTTTTAATAGTTCGTCAATTACCGTATCACTTTGTAATAAATTTGGTGATATTAAGATATTTTCATCTGCAGCGGTTAAATAAGCAATTCTTAAGCTTTTTCTACCATTTGAGTAGAATATACCCTTACTTGGTAATTCCACTACGTCGTACGCAATACTTGGGTCTATTTGATAATTTTCCATATTATAAGTTTACACTATAACTATCAAAAAGTAAAGTTTCCTGATAACAAAAAACCGACACCCCATAAATGAGTATCGGTTTATATAATGTATAAATTTTATATTAGTATACTTGGATACATCTATCCATTCTTAAAGTACATGTGATAGTTGCCAATTCATCTCTTGAGTAATCTAAATCACCAAAGTTTAAGTCTTGAATGAAAGTACCTTGTAAAATCCATTTTTCAACCACAACACCTGTTGGGTCTAACATCTCCAATTCGATGTCTTTCTTATAACCAGCAGCATAACCCATACGACCTGTTACAGACTCCGCATGTAAACGGAACCATTCCATTAACGCTTGTGAAGCAGACGGACCGATTGGGTCTTTAAATGTTACTTGCATAGTTTCCCACTCAAATCTACCAGCAACGTATGTTGATGTGTTTAAAAAAGGAATTGCAACTGAGTTAATTTTTGCACTAGGTCTCTTAGCCGAAGTAACATACCATTCATTGATACCCAAAGAAGATGGGAAACGAACGATAAATCGGTTTTGTCTTTTCGGTTCATATGGAACCGGCATTTTCATTAATAAATCTGCCATTTTGTATTTGTTAAGTTTTTTTGGTATTATTTACTTCTTATAAATATATCAGTATTAGAAATAAATTTTTTATTAGTATTTGACTTTGTCAATTATTTTTCGTAGTTTTTTACAGGCTCCAGTATCTAGTTCCAGAATAAACTTCCAGTATATAAATATAATAAAAAGCATTTCTAGAATAATTCTAGTATATACTGGGTATGTGAGTTTAAGATTTTCATAAAATTAGGTTCCATGTGGAACACATTCTCTTTAATTCAATATTTTAATATTTATATAGTATGAATATTATAATTTCTGAATCTCAAACAAGAAATTTGGTTAAATCTTTATCAGAACAGAATGTTTTGGTAAAAGCTTTCAATAGAGTTAAAGGTGCATTTGATAACACTCCTTGTAGTACCGACCAAACAGATGACGCCAATAATTGGCAAGAATTGTATTCAATGTTAGTTAAAGGAGGTAAAGTTAAGAATGGTGAACCTATGTTAATTCTTTGGGGTTCATCTCAAGTTATGTACTACACTCCCAATGGTAAGTCATTATCTAAACAAATGAAAGTATCAACAGGTGCTTTTGGATTTACAAATAGTGAGGATAGCGGTTCAACCGGAACTGGTCTTATGAGAATAAGTAATAAAATAAAGGCACCAAGAAAATATCAAGTTTTAGTTAATAAAAAACCAATTAATTTAGTTTTAGGACCATCGATAGAAGGAACTAGAAAAGACGAAACAGGTGAAGTACACGATGCTGAAGTTTTAACAGGAATTTTAGAATTAGTTGGTCTTGAACAATGTAACAAAAACATATATAGTAGATCAATCTACATACATGGTACTAACAAAGAACAAAGTTTAGGAGGTAAACATTCCAACGGATGTGTAAGAGTTTCCAATGAAGATATATTGTTTCTTTTAAATTCAATAAGGATTGGTACTAAATTGTATGTAAAACCGTAATGAGAAAGATTATCTTAACCGAAACTCAAACTGAAAGATTGGTTGAAAAAATGATGATTACAGAATCGGATTCATCTATAATTTCAACTACCCCGTTACATGTATATTGTGCTCTTAGATTTTTGAAAATGACTAAAGAGACGTTAACTCAAAAAGAATTAAAAAAAGAAACATTATCTAAATTATCAAATATTATTTGTGAAAAGGCGGTCAGAATGGGTTCTTGTAATCCCGATAAATGGCAAGGAAAAGACCCAAAAGGTAATCCAAACAAAAATTTAATTGGTTATCACGATTTTACCACATTATATTCAAAATCACCAAGTTATAGAGGTACAAGTTTCTCTTATGGTGCACAACCACAAGATATAGCAGAATTAATGTTAACTTTAGGGGGTGCTACAGTTAAACAAAGTGGTGGTGGTTGGGTTGTTTATGATATGTATAATTTTGATAACATAATGGAGAAAAAACCACATTTAAAAACCAGCAACTATTTTAAAATGTACTTAAATACTCTTCGTGGTATTGGTGCTGCTATAGGTGGATGGTTATTAGGTAAAAGTCCCGTTAATGGTATTGAAGAGGTAATGTCACAATTACATAATACAGGTTATAAAGGATTTCCCGTACAAATTAATGTCCCATCTAACGGATGTAAGTGTAAACCTTAGATTTTCCATTCCGTGTGGAACATATATGGAGTACATTCAAAAGTGTGTACAATATTATCAGGAATAGGAATTGGACCAAACCAAGTAATCACTTTATTAGTTTTATCAAATTTCATCCATTGGGTGATAATAATCTTATCTTTTCTTTTTTCAATTGTAAACGGGTTAATTGCAAATGAAAGTCTCCAATCTTCCCATTGATGCATACCAACTTTATGTTTCTCACCTACTTTCATGTGAGCCAAGTGTTTTTTAACAACGGGTGAGTTTTTGATATAATCAGGACTAACTTCTAATTGGGACCCATCACCAAAACAATAATGTCTTAACGCCTGTGAAGCCTCGGGGAAAAACACCGCACCTACCACAATCATACCAATAACTGTGATTTTTTTAAAAAATACCAAGAATATTGAAACTATTCCGATTTTTAATATGAGTTTCTTTTTCATAATATGACCGTTTATTGGAACACAAAGTTACAACAGAAATTTGAATATTCCAAATTTATTTGTGATTTTTCAATAAAAAAAGGGACCTTTCGGTCCCCTTTCCTATTTTATATCTCCTTTTAGATTAGATATTGTCAAATGAAGCTCCTGTTGGAGTAATTACGAATTCAACATCAATAAATTCAAGAGAACGAGTTGGTTTGATGTAAATCTTACCTCTCAATGTGTTTGCGTCGATGTCCTCAGGGTCGTTAGACACACTTACACGGAAATCGTACAAACCTCTTTCTTTCTTAATTGATTCCAAGATTGGATTAACTAATCTCAAGAATTCTTGTCTTACTTGATCATCGTTTTGTTCAAACAATAATCTAACAGCAACTGCAGATATTAATTTTCTTGCTCTTAATAATAATCTTCTTACGTTGATTCTATCTAAAGCAGATTCTCTAACTTGTAAAGTTTTGTTACCCCAAATAATGGTACCTGTATCAGAGAATGTTGCAATTGGGTTAACTCTATTTTTGTAAAGAGTATCTCTTTCATCAAGTGTTAACTTCTTGTTAGCTTTGATTGCGTTTACAATACCTCTTGAATAACCTGCTACCGCGAACCAAGGATATGATACGTTATCGGTCATTGCGATATTCTTAAGAACTTCACCTGTTGGTGGAAGATATAATTGTGTTGCGTTATCTGTATCTCTTACTTGAATCCAAGGCCAATAAGTTGCTGAATAGTTAGAATCAATTGAAACATTGTCTAATTCATCAGTAATATCTTCAGCATTTGTAAAGAATTCAGGACCTGGTGCGTTTATGATATAAAGTGAATCCGCTCTATCATTCTCAATCATATCAATTGCATTAGAAACTAATGAACTATGATTTGACCAATCGATACCAGGAGTTGCAAATACGTTAATATCAACAGCTTCAGGATTTGCAAATGTATTAATACCATCTAAGTACGCATAGTAATCGGAATTTGCAGTTGATGATGTGGTTCCAAAAACACCACTATGGTCTTGGTCATTATTTGTATAAGTTGTTTTACCAAATATAAAACCATCACCATTTGTTCTTGTTTCTCTATAAATGTCCCAACCATCTCTACCACCACATACTGCAAATGTGAATTTACGATTTGCTAATGTAGTTAATTTATTACCAGTTCCTGTTTGACCTTCTAAATCGTAAGGTGTTGTTTTATATGTATAACCTGATGGTGTTGAACCTGTTATCGTTGATGCATTTGTAGATAAGTGGAAACCGTGAGTTACACCCTTTCCTGAATCACCATCAACTTTACCCTTAAATTTCAATAAATCTTTATCAAAACCAACTGATGATGATAAACCTAA
>JACCDL011199051.1_pt1 | contig 10102 bp, 2 predicted proteins | sample 7441931 | NCBI WGS metagenome assembly JACCDL01 (sample SAMN15323437, study PRJNA562643) | freshwater metagenome | isolation source: river surface water | place: USA:Blue River Watershed | collected 2017-08-16
AGCCTTTACAGCGTTGGCACGAATTACGTATTCTCCGTTTGATAGCATTGCTGGAACTGAGTCTGATGTTCCAGTGCCTGGACCTGAAACGTGACCACCTTGTGCATACTGTCCAATCAATGTTGTTAGGTATGGCTTTGTAATACCAACCCTATTAAGGTTCATCTCAAGTTGTGAAATTCTGCTGTCAAATAGGGCTAGTTCTCTACCGCCATTTTCCATATAGGTATTCCAGGCTTTATCTGCAACACGTCTATCCTCGTCAGAGGTTATCTTTGGCTTTCCATTTGAGTCATATCCTAATTCTGACTTAATTGTGCTATTGTAACGAGCCTTGGCAGTTTTTTCTGCAGCAGCGAGAGGCTCTCTGTCTTTAATTCTAGTTTTTAAAAGTTCAATAGCATTTTGAATATCTACTGGAAGCGACGACAGCAGTTTGCCCACCGCAGCCTCTCTACTTTCTCCTGCAAACTGGCTTGCTTCTGCTTCTGCTCTAAGAGTGTTTACGTAATTCTTTTTTGCAAGGTCATAGGCATCTCTTTCTTTTCCAGTAAATTCAGATCTTGGTTGCCACTCTTTGACAACCATAGGATTGTTTGGGTTTGCAACCGTAAAGTCATTTCTATGTGCTGCCATCGCTTGGGCTGATGAAGTTTCTGTTGTTGTAATGCCATACTTTTTTCTAAGTTCTGTCATCTTTTCATTGTAAAAGCGTGACGAATTTGTTCCAGCAACAGATTCTCCAAACCTACCACCGAACTGAGTTTGAACTGCATTCTTGTCCATTCTTGAAAGTGCAGTATTTACTGATCTAATGTCTGTACCGTAACTGGTTTGTGGCTTATAGTTTGGATCCTTAACCTCTGTCCACTTTTTACCATTCCACTTCCACATCATTCCAGGCTTACCAGCAACTGGGTCACCATCCTTGTGTGCCTTTGGATCTGTTAGTCCACCGTCACCACCCTGACCACCTCCAGGACCACCACCAGGAATAACAGTATTGTCCTTTGTGGGCTTATTGTTTACTAGATCTTTAACGCCCTTAAGTTCTTTTAGTTTTGCAATCTGTGCAATGATGTTTTGAAGTTCTTCCTTGCTTTGTGCAAGAGACAACTTGTTTTGTAGAACCTGCTCTTTCTTAATTTCAAGAATGTCAATTTCAACATCATAAATCTTGTTTTCAAGTTCTGATCTTGTGAAGGTCTGTCCATTAATCTCAACAGTGATAGACTCAATGGCTCTCTTCTTTGCATCTTCAAGAGCCTTGATTTGTCTGTCAGCCATGTCCTGAGCCTGCTGTGCTCTCATTTGCTGGATAGCCTTTGCAGCAGCACCAATGTCACCACGTGACAGTGCGTCTGCTACATCTAGTTCACTCTGCTTCTGCTTGTTGATTTCATCATTGACAGACTTAATCTTGTTAAGTGCCTCAATTTGACGGTCATATACTTCTGCTACCTTTTCAGACTTCTTAGAGATAATCTCAATACCGTTTTGATAAATGTCATTCTCTGCCTGAAGTGTTTCAATACGTACCTCAGCATCTTCAACAGAAACCTCACGCTTGTCTCGCATGAGTCTCTCTCCTGCCATGTTGTCAAGATATGCCTTGGTTAGTTCTTGAGTCTTTTTCTTCTGATCTGCAAGTGAGCCAGAAAGCATTGCTCCTGCAAGAACGGCAGTCGCATTTTGATCATTGAGAAGTGATCGTGATACGCTGAGATTATCTGTAAACTTGGTCAATGCAATGGTAGCAGTTTGCTGGTTCTTTAGTGTGTTGTTAAGAGCAACATTTTCCTGCATGTACTGTTCGTAGTTTAGTCCACCAACAGTTGCGTTTAGGTCCTTGACAAATTGTGTAATCTTTCCATTCTTGTCAAAGCACATCTTCATCCACTGTTCGGCTTCTTCCTTTGGCATTCCAAGGATTCCGTCAATAATGTCTTGTGAAAGGTTGGCTTTGTATAGTTTGTCGCCCATACCAGTTAGACTAGTAAGTGCTGACTTTCCAGTCTTAGCAAAAGCCTTTAGAGCATCTCCAGAAGCCTTGTAGCCAATAGTAAGTTTCTGTGATGAATCATATAGGTTGCGAACACGCTCTACAATTGGGTCTAGCCATGATGCCGATGGACCACCACCGCCTCCGCCAGTTTCTGTACCTGGTGCAACAGTAGTATCCTTGCCAAGTGCCTGAGTTACCTTAACCCCCATGTCCTCAGCATATCTATTTGCCCACCATACAGGGCTATGTGGGGTTCCAGCCCTAAATGCAGTTTGACCACCGTAATCTGCTCCACCAGGACTTTCTCCAAGCCATGTTTGGAATCCCTGATCTTTTACAACAACCTCTGGGTCTAGGTTAGTTAGCATTGTTACTGTTCTTGAATACTTAATTTTTTCATCTGTGCTCTTTAGGCTGTTGAAGTATTCTTCATCAAATGCGTCGGAGCCTTTAAGATTTGGAACAATGTTGTATACAACATCTGCAGTAAACTTGGCTTTGTTGTTGTCAAATTGAGTAAAGATATCTTGTAGTCTATCTGATGCTTGCTTGTTCTTTTGGTATGAAGAAATAATGATGTCTGTCTTTATTACACCATTGTATGCAGCAATATCTCTTGTAAAGTCGATAAGTTTTTGTGCGTCTGCTGCAGTTGGTGCTGCTTCGACATCAAGAATAAACTTAGCCTTTTGCTCTCCTGCATTTTTGCCAGTAAACATAGATGCAACCTGAGCAACCTGCCCCATTGTTGTTGCACCAAATTTTGCCTCAATAGAGAATAGTTTTGCTCCAGCCTCTGGGCTAGTAGCCATAATCTTTAGAAGGTTGCTTGCATCTTGTGGTGTGAGAGTTCCAGCAGCCATTTCAACTCTAATAAGTCCTACCTGGTCTGCGGTAGCAATGTTGTCTTCTACTGCTGTGCTCAACTGTTGCTGAACTACTGGAATGTATACCTGCTGTAGGGCATCATCTTTGTATCTCACGTTAAGTGCATTTTCAAGACCCTTGTTTACCGCCTCAATTTCAGCAGCATCTGCACCAGCATAGATGTCTGTAATTGCAGCACGAGCCTGTTGACCAACTACTGCAAGTTCATTTTTCTTTTTGTCATATTCTACCTGAAGACGTTTTGCTTCAGCAATGTCTCCTTCAACACGTGCCTCTTCAATCTTCTTTAGATAGTAAGCGTCAAGAGCGTCTGCCATCCCTTTTCGAGTAGTCAGGGTTGCGGTCATGTCTGCAGCAACCACTCCACCAAGTTCGGCTACTGCCTTAGTCTGCTCTTCAAGAGTTCCCATACCAACGTTGTAACCAACAATTGCACCAACAATTGCACCAACCGCTGCACCAATTGCAGTTCCAACACCTGGAATAATTGATCCAATAACTGCACCACCTGCAGCAAATGCTCCAACAGTTCCTGCCATTTGAAGGTTTCTGTTTAGTGCAGTATTCTCCATACCAAATGCAAGTCTATTGTTGTCTAGGTTGCTGCTTAGTACCTGCATGCTTTCTGTAAGAGTTGCAGCATTTCTTTCTTGCAATCCAGCAGCAACATTTAGAACCTTATTGCCAGTTATCTTTTCACCATTTGGACCGATGATTTCTGAAAGTTGTGCACGGACCTGCATAGTAATATCCATGTTGCCAAGTTCTGCACCAATGTTAGATGCAATACTCATTGCCTCAGCCTTTGACAATGCTCCAGACATTACGGCAGTAGAAAGTTTTCCAGTAATACTTGCTACTGTTGAAGATGTGTTTCCACCCTTTCTAGCAAGATCTTCCTTGATTGCTGCGATTTCTGCCTTACCAGCATCAGACTGAACATATGATTCACCGAATGTGGTCTTTCCAGGTGCAGCGTATACCAACTTCATTTGGTCATAACGCATCTTGTCCATGAGTTCTCCAGCAGATACCCTGCCAGCAAATTCAGACAGACCACGGATAGACTCTGTTGATGCTCCAACAACATTCTTCATTGCTAGAACTTTTTGCTGAGTTTCGTTATATGCCTTGTCTAGGTTCATGATTCCAAGAACAATACCGCCGATTACTGCAGTTAGTGCTGCTAGTGCTGCAGAGGTTGGACCATTAATCATTGATGTAAGAGTTGTGAATGCACCAATAGATGGAGTGATAGCCTGAGCCAACTCTCCAACCTTGCCAGGCACCATAGAAGCCATGCCAAGTGCAGTTGTTGCAGCCATACCAACTCTAGATGCAATGCTTGAAACTCTCTGATACTTTGCTCTGTTTGAAGCCTTCTTGTATTGCTTCTTTTGTTCAGGGGTTAGTTCTTCTTGAGTGTCCTGGTTCGTAGCATTTGTGTTCTGGTTTTGAGCAGTAGTATTTTGCTCAGTAGCATTTGTGTTTTGCTGTGTGGCGGTTGCCTGCTCAGTTGTTGCAGTTGCAGCCTGCTCTGCAGCGGTAGCCATCTGGTTTAGACCGTCAGATACTACAAGAACCTTGCCCTTAAGACCAGCAAAAGGATCTCCCTGGTTTGCAAGTGCATCAGAGATAATGTTTAGGCTCTTTTTTGTAAGTTTTTGTCTTGGGTCTACATTCATACCGCTGTTGGCAGAGGCATTCTTAGCAGGTGCTAGTGGGTCAATGTTACCAAAGGCACTATTGGCTACTCTCTTCTTACCCTCTTCAAGACCCTGTACGTATCCTTCAACAGTGTCATTTGCTACCTTGCGAGTTCTCTTAGATGGTGATGCTGTATCAGCAGCGATTGCTGCTTCATCTGCAAAAGCATCTGCTTCGGTTTGAGCAACAGCACCGACCTGTGTTAGTGTTGCTCCATACTTCTTTGTTGGTCTAAATCTTTCTGCCTTATCTCCGATACCAGCGGTCTTGGCTTGTTGTGCTGAATAACTGTATCTTACTTCGTATAGAGTATTTGCTAGTTTTCCAAACTCTTCTGCAATGATAGGAATTTGAGGAGCAATTCTTTCTCTTACTCCTGCTTCAATTTCAGCAAACTTTTCTTGAGTAATTCTTACATTAGGGTTTAGTGATTGCCACTCTTTAACTCCGTCAAGGACTGCTGTATCGTATGTTTCAAGTTCTCCTGCAATGCTGTCCATCTTTAGACCAGCAAGTTTTACAGACTTTGCCCACTTGGCTGGACCTCTTGATTCAAAGTCTGAGATAAACTCTCCAGTATTGGCAGATCTTTGTCCACGAGACATCTCTGAGTTTAGTTTTGAAGATTGATCAAAGCCGAGTGCTGATGCAACATTAATCTTGTAGTTTGGATCTGCAGCAACTAGTTTTTCTAGTCTTGCTCTGTCACCTGCTGCAAGTTTTGCACCAGACTTAAGCACATCTGATGCGTTTGCCTGCTTTGCGTCTTCTACGTGTGCCCATGCTGTTGGAGACACCATACGTGGATCATCTCCAAGTTTGATTCCCATCTGCTGTGCTGCTTTTTGGTTGTACCATGCTCTAAGACTGTATCTTGCATTTGGATCTTCGGAAGGCAGAACACCATCTTCGTTGGCATTCATAAATGCCTTCATAGCCTTTGCCTGGACAGTCTTTGATGTTTCTACATATTTCTGAAGTTGTCCAATAAGTGCATCTTGAACCTCACCAACAGTGTTTTCAAGAATGCTTGATACTTCTCTTTCAAGTTCATACTTAAAGGCGTTTGGATCTGATCCTTTATACTTATCCATTGCAGATGCAACAAATGCATTAGGGTCAAAGCCTTGTGCGTAGCCTGGAATGTTTCCAGAGATAAGACCGCTTACTAGATCTGGGTTTCTTGCTACTGACTTAGCAGGGATAATGGCTTCACCATTAGATACCTTGGCAACAATAGAATCTGACTTTCCAGTTCCTCTACCACGAATAATTCCGCCACTTGCAAATCCTGGAACAACAGTTGGCTTGTTCTTGACTGGTGTAACCTTTAGGTTGCTGTGAATTCCGTGGAACTTTGTCCAATCTACGTTACGACCTGCCTCAAGACGAGCAATCATGTTTTCGTATACAAGTTGCTCTTCTGGAGTTAGATCTCCAAATCCTGCAACGGTGCTTCTTAGTCTTGGAAGTACTTGGTCAATTTCTGCAACAATTCTGCTTTGATATTCTTCTGGAGACATGCTTTGTGCAATGCCCTTGGTTGTTTCAGCAAACCATTTCTTTGCACCGCCCTTGACCCCAAGCAGGTTGACCATTGCCTGCTCTTCCATGGATTTCATGTTAGGACTATAGTCTCTAAATCCAGATGCTTTATCAAATACGCCAGCAGTACCGACATCAGCAAGGATGTCTCCTCCGAGGTTTCCTCTTCCAAGGTCCTTGTCTCCACGTAGAAGTGATGCGACTAGTTGCTTGGTGTACTGGTCCTTAGAAAATTCTTCAGGAATATCAGTAAAGTTAGGGTCAAAGTCTGACTCAAGAGCATAAAACTTTCTGGTTCCAGTTCTATCTGTTGGATCATTAATTACAACAAGTCTTTGTGTTGGTGCTTGTAGTCCGTGTGCATCTCTTGCAATTGTAGTGCCACGCATTTCTGCCTGAGCAGACTGCAAGTCCATCATTGGTTTTACAAAGACTCTGCGACCATCCATGGTCTCATACATTCCACCGACCTTGAATAGTGGGAAACTGTGTCCACTAGACTCTGACAATTGGTGCTTGTACTTGGTAACTGGCATGTCGGACATTGAAGAGCCAAGGAATCTGCTGAAGATTTCGTCTGCGTTTTGGTTTCCATGCTGTCTGCTCTTAAATGATTGTGGCATTCCAAGGAACTTCTTTTGACCTCCAAGAATTCCACCAAAAGCAAACTGAGGAATATTTCCAGAAATAAGTCCTTGTACTAGGTCTGGGTTCTTAGCAACAGCCTTTGCTGGGATGACCGCTTCACCATTAGATACTCTTGCTAGGATTGAATCTGATGTACCTGTTCCACGACCTCTAATAATACCGCCAGAGGCATAGCCATCTGGTCCTGGAGTTGTTGGAATAACATTAGAGTTTGAGTATTGTTGCTGTGCGGTAATGTTGTTCTGATATGCCTGAGTAAGTTTTTCTACTGCTGCTGCTTCTGAAGTAAATCTTTGTTCTAGGGTTTGGTGTGTCTGCTCAAGAGATGATGCAACTGCTGCTGCCTCTAGTTGCTTTTGAGTCATGTACTCAGTTGCTTCACCTAGAACAGTAGTGTCTCCAGATGTCTTGTTAAATACACTCTTGATGCTTGTGAACATCTTGATAAGGTTTGCAATACCGTTAGCAACAAGACCAACAGTCATAAGAAGGACTGGACCAATACCAGCAACAACTGTGGTTACACCAATCCAGAAATTCTTTGCTCCATCACCCAACTTGTTAAAGTTCTTTAGTGCTTCACCAGCAAACTTAACAATTGGGGTAATAGCCTTTAGGAATGCCTCACCAATTGGAATAAGTTCTTTCTTAAGATCTTCAATAGTTTTTTGGAACTTGAACATTGGAGAACTTTCAACCTTTTTGAGTTCTCGCTCAGATAGGATTGCTAGTTCCTGAGATGTTCTAGATGTTAGTTCTAGAACTTTCTGTGCCTGGCTGCCCTGCTCGGTAACGTTCTTAAATAGAGTTGAAATACGAGCAAACTGGAACTTACCGAATAGTTGCTCAATTGCACGTGCACGGTTTAGTGGGTCTAGTTGGTTTAGTGCTTGAGCAAAACCAACGACCATTCCTTTTACGTCACCCTTATTGGCTTCTACAATACCCTTAAGGTTAATGCCAAAGCCAGCAAGGAAGTCAGATGCTTTCTTGGTAGGGTTGATCATAGATGCGATACCCGACTTTAGAGCGTTAGCACCTTCCGATGCATTAATACCACCCTCACGCATAGCGGTTAGGAAGAATGCTAGGTCTTTAACATCTCCACCAAGTTGCTTGATAACAGGGGCAGCCTTTGGAATAGCAGTAGTTAAGTCTTCAATTGATGTTACGGTCTGGTTTTCAACTGCGTTTAGGAAGTCGATATTTCCAGCAAGATCTTTGGCTGCAGTACCAAATGCGTTGGTCAGAGAGATGGTGGTCTCAAGAGCCTGTGATTGCTCAACGCCACCGAGAACTGCAAGTTTTGTAGCATTGGCAACTTGCTGTAGAAGGTCTGCCCCAGTCTTACCAGTTGCTGCTGCTGTAGCAGCCATGTCCATAGTCTTTGCAACAGCAACACCGTACTTTGTGTATTCAGATGCAAGTTTTTGAAGTTCCTTTGCCATCTTGTCTGTTTCGGTGGCTGTTGTTTCTAGTTCTCCATAGACACGCTTAAACTTAATTACAGCCTCTTCCATTTCCATGAATGCCTTGGCTGCTGCAGTACCTGCCATGCTTAGAGGAATAGTGAAACCAACCATCAACTGACGACCTGCCCACTGGGTATTCTTACCCCAGTTGAGCATGTTGGTTGACCCCTGCTTTAGCAGTTGGTTTAGGATCTGTTGTTTCTGGGCAGCAATGGCTGTTTTTGTACCCAGGTTTTCCATGTCAAGAACTAGAGGTCTGACGGCAATCGCCTTCATGGCACCGTTAGCGTCACGACCTAGTTGGATGTATTGAGTCTGAAGAGTCTTGACACGCTCACGTGCAACCTTTTCAATAGTTGCAAATTCAGATTTAAAAAGTTTACCAAAAGTCTTGGTAGAGGCACCAGCATACTTGAAGTATTGCCCCATTGAGAATTTATTTTTCTCAAGCGATTCCGTAAAGGACTCTGCAGTGGTTTGAATTGTCTTAATGCTTGCAGAGAACTTCTGCGTTGCATTAATATCATTAATAAGATTTTGTCTTAGTTTTGCAGCGTTGGCTGCTTGCGTGGCAGAGCCACGGTTCATAGATGCTTGGAAGGCTGATATCTGAGACTGCAGAGCCTTTAGATTTGCCAAGGCTTGACTGGTATCAATATTAATATTGATATTAGTCTGAGAATCAGCCATCCATAAACACCCTCTTTAAGTTATTTTTTTTGGAGTTACATTACTCCTGCGTCTGAAAGTTTAATTCCAGATGCCTTTTCTACGATAGCGTAGACAGTTGGAAGATCAAGAAGTTCTTCCAGAGCCTTTGGATCAGTTGCTAGTTCTGGCTTGTATTGCTTAAGAGCAATAGTAACGCACTCTAGAAGTAGATCCATCGACTTAGCGTTATCATCTGCAACGCCTGCGATCTTTTCAAATTTTTCCATAAATGGACGAAGCAATGAAATCTTTAGTGGTCGCACTGCGATTTCGGTGCCGTCGATAAGAGTAACAGTTGTCTCTTCGTTAACGGTTGTTGCCATGTTTTTTCCTCCTTCAAAGGTCTATATTATTATAACACAAAAGACTTTTTCTGTTTTATAACTTCTCGTATGAAAGCCCCATACCAATGCCAAAACCAGCCTTTGCAGCCTTTTGACCCTTCAGAGATGTAACATCGTTTGGGTCTCCACCCTTATTGAAAACCTTGTTCTTTAGTTTCTCCCAAGCGTTCTCTTCTTTTTCCTTGTTTGCATCAAGGTCAACGCCTTGTATAGCAGCCATAAACTTTTTGTCAGCATAGTCTGCTTCTCGTTTTGCACTAAGAGTTTCTGATAGTTCTGCCATAGATAGAGATGCCTCCAGTTCTTCGTAGTCTTTCCAGATACCCAGCAAAAATACCTCAGACTCTAGTTTTGCCAAGTCCATATTTTCCCAAGTTTGAGAGCCATCCTTTGCCTGGTCGCTAATTGGAACAGACTCTTCCTCTGCCCCCTCTTCTTTCTTTAATTTAATTCCTGCAGCAATATCGATAATCCTATAGAGAGTTGGAAGGTCAAATAGGTCTTCTAGTTGTTCCATTGTTTTGACTTCTGGCTTATATTGCATCATGGCTAGTAGGGCACACTTGCTAACAAATGATATGGCATCTGAATCGTTAACCGCCTTCTTCACATTCTCAAACTCTTCCATAAATAGTCTTAGGTATTTAATCTTGAGTGGGGTGATATAAAGACTTTCGCCTTCAATTGTAGTCAGTACTGCAGAGTCATATATTTTAGTAGCCATCTATCTATTGTACCAAAAAGAAAACCGCCTAGCATGGCTAGACGGCTCTCCTTGTTAT
>JACCDL010917390.1_pt1 | contig 10099 bp, 11 predicted proteins | sample 7441931 | NCBI WGS metagenome assembly JACCDL01 (sample SAMN15323437, study PRJNA562643) | freshwater metagenome | isolation source: river surface water | place: USA:Blue River Watershed | collected 2017-08-16
ACGAAGGCATTGCCACCGATCACACCGGCCAGGCCCGCCAGCGCCGCCCCACCGCCGAACACGCCCATGAACACGCGCGGCGCGTTGTGCCCCAGCGCCTCGACGGTCTCGGGATGCGTGAGCGCTGCCTGGATCACCAGGCCCACCCGTGTGCGTGTGAGCAGCAGCCACAGGGCCAACAGCATCAACAGGGCCACGCCCATCATGAAGCCGCGGTACATCGGGAACTGCGTGCCATACAGGGTGAACAGCGGACCGCTCAATTCGGCCGGCACGCGGTAATCGACCGAGCTGGTACCCCACACCAGTTGCACCATCTCGAGGATGATGAAAGACAGGCCGAAGGTAATCAGCAGCTCCGGCACATGTCCGTAGGCGTGCACGCGCCGCAAGCAGTATTTCTCGAACAGGGCCCCCAGCACCGCCACCACCAGCGGCGCCACGACCAGCGCGGGCCAGAACCCCACCCACTGCGTGATGCTGTAGGCGAAATAGGCCCCCAGCATGTAGAAGCTCGCGTGGGCGAAATTGAGCACGCCCATCATGCTGAAGATCAGCGTGAGGCCGGCACTGAGCATGAACAGCAGCAGCCCGTAGCTGATGCCGTTCAACAGGGAGATGGTGAAAAATTCCATGCGCGAAAACAGAACGAGCCGTCCGGCCCTGCCAGCCTCGCGCGGGACGCGCGACGCCGGTCAGGCCCGAAGGCGCGCCGTGAAACGAAACGGGGCGGCACGCCGCCCCGGCGACATCAGCCCGGACGCTTCATCTGGCAGCTGGTGGGCGTGCTGGACACATACGGGTCCATCTGCTTGACGCCCACGAAGGTGTAGCCCGTGTTCTCCACGCTGTACTCACCCTTCTTGGCCTTTTGCCACTTGGTGATGAACATCGGCTGCTGCAGCTGGTGGTCGGAAGTGCGCATGGTCACCTCGCCCGCGAAGCTCTTGACGCTCAGGCCCTCCATGGCCTTGGCCACTTGCACCGGGTTGGTCGACTTGGCCTTGGCCATGGCCGCGCCCATCAGGTTGATGCCGTTGTAGGTGGCGAAGGTGTAGTAGTCGTCGTTGAACTTCTTCTTGAAGTCCGCGACCATCTGGCCGATCTCACCGGTGTGGTTGGCATGGCCGTAGGCGACCACGTAGACCTCGCCCTCGCCCCCCGCGGCCAGCGCGGTCGGCGTGCCGGTCACCTGCGAGTAGTAGGTGTACATCGGGATCTTCAGGCCAGCGTCGTTCAGGGCCTTGACCAGCAGGGTCAGGTCTTGTCCCCAGTTGCCGGTGACGATCGCGTCGGCGCCCGACTGCTTGATCTTGGCCACGTAGGGCGCGAAGTCCTTCACCTGACCCAGCGGGTGCAGGTCTTCGCCGGAGATCTTGATGTCGGGGCGCTTGCGCTGGATAGCGTCCTTGAAGAAGCGCGCGACCTGCTGACCGTGCGAGTAGTTCTGGTTGATCAGGTAGACGTTCTTGGTCTTGGGCTGGTCCTTCATGAAGGACGTCAGCGCCTCCATCTTCATGGTGGTGTCCGCGTCAAGGCGGAAGTGCCAGTAGTCGCAACGCTCGTTGGTCATTGCCGGGTCGACCGCGGCGTAGTTCAGGTAGACGACTTCCTTGCCCGGGTTGCGCTCGTTGTGCTTGGACACGGCATCCAGGATGGCCAGGCCGGCGCCCGAGCCGTTGCCCTGGGTCACATAGCGAAAGCCCTGGTCGATGGCGGCCTTGAGGGTGTTCAGGCTTTCCTGGGGCGAGCCCTTGTTGTCAAAGCCCACCACCTCGAACTTCACACCCGCCGGGTTCTTGGCACCCGACAGGCGCTCGGCGGCGAACTGCCAGCTTTTCAGCTGGTTCTGGCCCACGTTGGCAAACGGACCCGACAGCGGGTCCATGAAGGCGATGCGCACCGTCTCGCCCTTCTGGGCGAGCGCCACGCCGGACACGGCGACCAGGGCGGACAGGGCAAGGGTTTTCAGGGCAAATTTCAAGACGCGTCTCCTTCATGCTGTGAGTGCTGATGGCCGGCAGGTTACTGGCTTCGACGACACACGTGCTCAGGGAAGTCCCCTAAGTGGGGTCTTTTCGACACGGTCGGGCCCCAAAGGCGTCGGACCCGCAGCCGCCGATAATCGGTGCGTGACCGTGCCATCGGCCCCTTTGGCCTCCCCCCGCTCCCTCGGCGACCTGTTCCTGTCCTTCACCGCCCTGGCCCTGCAGGGGTTCGGTGGGGTACTGGCGGTGGCGCAACGCGAACTCGTCGAGCGCAAGCGCTGGATGACGCGCGAGGAATTCGTCGAAGAGTGGGCGGTGGCGCAGATCATGCCCGGGCCCAACATCGTCAATCTCTCTCTGATGATCGGCAGCCGCTACTTCGGCGTGCGCGGCGCCTTGGTGGCGCTGGCTGGCATGCTGGTCGCGCCCCTTTGCGTGTTGCTGGTGCTGGCCATGCTCTACACCCAATACGGCCAGCACCCCCAGGTGGCGGGCGCCCTGCGCGGAATGGGGGCGGTGGCTGCAGGCCTCGTAGCCGCCACCGGTCTGAAGCTCGCCTCGGCCTTGCGCCACCACCCTCTAGGCCAGCTGGGTGCATGCCTGATCGCAGCGGCCACGTTTGTCGCCATCGGTCTGGCGGGCGTGCCCCTGGTGGTGACCCTGCTGGGGCTCGGCGGCCTGGGTTGGGGGCTGACCTGGCACCGACTGGGCCAGGAACCGAAAGCGCCCCCCTCATGAGCGGTCCGGTCCTTGTCTTCTCCGCGGCCGACTGGCTGGCGCTGGCCGGGCACTTTCTGGGGCTCTCGCTGCTGGCCGTGGGCGGTGCGATGTCGACCGCACCGGACATGCACCGTTATCTGGTCGACGAACGCCACTGGCTGGCAGACGAACAATTCTCGGCTTCCATTGCCATTGCCCAGGCGGCCCCCGGCCCCAACGTCATGTTCGTGGCCTTACTGGGTTGGAACGTGGGCCTGAATGCAGCCGGTATGCCCGGCGCCTGGGCCGGACTCGCGCTGACCCTGGGTTGCATCCTGCTGCCCAGCACCGTGCTGACCTGCCTGGCCGCCCAGTGGGGCCACCGCAACCGCGACCTGAGGGCGGTGCGTGCCTTCCGTCAGGGCCTGACGCCCATCGTGATCGGGCTGCTGATCGCCACCGGCTGGATCCTGGCCACCGGTCGACGCTACGACCTGGCCGATGCGTCCCTGTGGGCCCTGAGCATCGCGGCCACGCTCATCGTGTGGCGAACCCGGGTGCACCTGTTGTGGCTGCTCGGCGCGGGGGCTGTGCTGGGTTGGTTCGGCCTGGTCTGAGCCCGCGGGCCCTAGCGCGGGTTTTCGAAGAACACGTAGTTCGCGTGGTTGCTGACCTCGAAGTACACCTTCTTTTCGCCCGCATCCACCTGAAAGTTCAGGTTCTCGTCGAGCACGCCGTAGCCAAAGCGGTAGGCGCGGGGTTTGTTGTCGTCGGTGCCCAGCGCGGTGCTCAGCTTGTCCACCTTCAGAAAGCGGCGGACCACCTTGTCCCCGGCATACACCTCGAGCACGCCGTTGGTGCCGGTCCAGTTCTGGATGTCCCGCCCGAGCTTGTTTTGCTGCTCCTGGGTACACCCGATCAGGGTGAGGGACGCAACCGCGATCAGGGCGATGGCGATAGGTTTGAAGTTCATGATCGTTGTCTCCGAGCCTCGTACAGGCAGATACCGCTGGCCACCGACACGTTCAGGCTCTCGACCGCGCCGCACATGGGAATCGACACCAGCTCGTCGCAGGTCTTGCGTGTGAGTTGACGCATGCCCGCGCCTTCGGCACCCAGCACCAGCGCGGTCGGCCCCTTGAAATCGGCCTGAAAGAGCGTGCGCGGCGCGTCGTCGCTGGTGCCCACGATCCAGATGCTGCGTTCCTTGAGTTCACCCAGGGTCCGCGCCAGATTGGTCACCATGAAATAAGGCACGGTCTCGGCCGCGCCACTGGCCACCTTGGCCACCGTGGCATTGATGCCGACCGCATGGTCCTTGGGTGCGATCACGGCATGCGCGCCGGCGCCATCGGCTACGCGCAGGCAGGCGCCCAGGTTGTGCGGGTCGGTCACGCCATCGAGCACCAGCAGCAGCGGCGGGCCTTGCACGCCATCGAGCAGGTCGTCGAGCGAGCGGGCCATCTCCAGGGCCTGCACGCGCGCCGCCACGCCCTGATGGCCCAGGCTGCCGGCCAGCTTGGCCAGGCGTGCGCCATCGGCTTCGATCAAGCGCACCCCCGCTTCCTGCGCACGGGCCATGAACTGGCGCATGCGCGCGTCGCGACGCGACGCATCGAAATAGACCTCGATCACCGAGGCCGGCGCGGTCTTCAGGCGCACGCCCACGGCGTGAAAGCCGTATAGAACTTTGGGAGCAGACATCGCGTGATTATCCGTGTGCTGCGCGGCCGCACCGCGTCGATAGAATCCGCGGGCAACAGGAGAATGAATACGATGGGATTACGTCGGAAGTTCAACTTCGTCTTGAGTTCGGTCTTCCTGGTGGGATTCGTCGCCGCCGGAGCCATTGCGCAGCGCCTGCTGCAAGACAACGCCCGCCAGCAGGTGGTGCGCGAGGCGCGACTGATGCTCGAAGCGGCCACCGCCATACGCACCTACACGGTCGACCATGTCCGCCCCTACCTCGCGCCGGGCAACGACGAGGTCTTCCTGCCGCAATCGGTGCCGGCCTTCGCCGCCACCGAAACCATCAGCGAGCTGCGCAAACGCCACGCCGACTATTCCTACAAAGAAGCCACGCTCAACCCCACCAACCCACGCAACCGCACGGCCGACTGGGAGGCCGATGTGGTCCAGCAGTTTCGCCAGTACCCCGCGCGCGAGGAAATCATCGACGAACGCCCCTCGGCCGGGGGCCGCAGCCTCTTCATCGCCAAGCCGATCCGCGTGAGCCACGCCGCCTGCCTGCAATGCCACGGCACGCCCGCGACCGCCCCCGCCGGCATGCTGCGTCTGTATGGCCACGCCAACGGCTTCGGCTGGCAACAAGGCGAAATCGTCGGCGCTCAGATCGTCAACGTGCCCATGGATGTGCCCCTGACCCAAGCGGCTCGCCTGCTGACCACCTTCCTGGTCTCGCTCGCAGCGGTGTTCGTCTTCGTGTTCATCGCCCTGAACCTGATGATGGGTTGGCTCATCCTGCGTCCCATCCGTCGTATGGCGCAGTCGGCCGATCGCCTGAGCACGGGCGACTTCACCGAGCCCGAGTTCAACGAGCGGGGACCGCACGAGGTAGCCGTGCTGGGCAGCGCCTTCAACCGCATGCGCCGCAGCTTGGAAAAGGCCATGGAGATCATCCGCCAGTCCCCTCATCGATGAGTCCGCCAGACAGCACCCTGCCCACACGCCCCGGGCCCGAAGAACAGCGCAACATCCTGTGCACCATCCTGTTTCTGGACCTGGTGGGCTACTCAGCGCGTTCGCTCAATGACCAGGCCCGCATCAAGCAGCGTCTGAACGCCTGGGTGGCCCGCGTGCTGGAGAGCATTCCCGAAGACAGCCGACTGGCCATCGACACCGGCGACGGCGCGGCCTTGTGCTTCATGGCCGACCCCCAGGAGGCGCTGCGCGCGGCGATGCTGCTGCGCGACCTGCTGGCGCAACGCTACGGCAACAGCCTGCCCGCGCGCATCGGCTTGCACATGGGACCAGTACGGGTGGTTGAAGACGTTAACGGTCGGGTCAATGTAGTGGGTGACGGCATCAACGTCGCGCAGCGCATCATGGATTTCGCCGAATCCGGGCAGATCGCGGCCTCACGCGCTTGCTTCGACATCCTGTCGCGCATCGCCCATGACACGGCCGCTCTATTTCGGTATGCCGGCGTGCACGAGGACAAGCACGGCCGCATCCACGAGTTGCACATTCTTCAGGATCCCCCACGCGCGGTACGCGAGACGCCCGCGAGCCTGTGGCCGCAGCCCGCTCGCCGCTTGTCGCTGCCGGACGCTGTCGTCGCGGCCCTCGAGCAAGCGCTGATGCGGCACATCGGTCCGCTGGCCCGGCTGTTGGTCGAGCGCGCGCTGACCCGGGCGGGCAGTCCCCAGCACCTACCGCCGGCGCTCGGCGCGCACATCGAGCACCCCGCCGCACGCGAGGCGTTTGTGCAGGAGGCTCAGCGCATCGTCGACGGTCCGCCCGACGCCGGACTCAAGCCAGCAGACGACCTGCCTCGACGGTGATACGGCGGTCGCAGCGCTGCGCGATGCCGCGATCGTGCGTGACCAACACCAGCGTCGTACCCTGCTCGCGGTTCAGATCGAGCATCAGCTGCATCACGGTCTCGCCGGTGGCGAAGTCCAGGCTGCCGGTGGGTTCATCGGCCAGCAGCACCGCGGGCCTCACCACGAAGGCGCGCGCCAGCGCCACGCGCTGCTGCTCGCCGCCCGACAGCACCTTGGGGTAATGCCCCAGGCGCTGGCCCAGCCCGACCCGTATCAGCATCTCGGTCGCGGCCTGGCGCGCATCCCGGCGGCCCGCCAACTCCAGCGGCAGCATCACGTTCTCCAGCGCGGTGAGGTTGGCCATCAGCTGAAAGCTCTGAAACACGAAGCCGATCTTCTGGGCGCGCAACTCGGCGCGCGCGTCCTCGTCCAGCGCGAACAGGTCCTGTCCGGCCAAGCGGACTGTGCCGCGCGTGGGCGTATCCAACCCGGCGATCAAGGACAGCAGCGTGCTCTTGCCCGAGCCGGAGGCACCGACGATGGCGACGGTCTCCCGCGGGGCGAGGGTGAAATCGATATCGCGCAAAATATCGAGCGTGCCCGTCGAGTCGGTGACGGATTTGTAGACGTGCTCGACGGCGATGATGGGGTCAGTCATGCAGGGCTTTGAGTGGAAACGCAGGATCGTGGTGGTGGCGGGTGCCTTGTTGGCACTGGCCGGCCCCGCCGTGGCTGCCTCGCCCGTGCTGCTGGTGGTCGGCGATTCGCTCAGCGCGGAGTATGGCCTCAAACGTGGCACCGGGTGGGTCAGCCTGCTGGAAGCCCGTCTGGCCCAGGAGAAATCGCCGGTGCGCGTGGTCAACGCCAGCATCAGCGGCGAGACCACCTCGGGCGGCCGCTCGCGCCTGCCGGCCCTGCTGACCCAGCACCAGCCGCGATATGTGGTGATTGAACTGGGGGGCAACGACGCCCTGCGCGGCCTGCCCCTGACGATGACGCGCGACAACCTCGGCTGGATGACCCAGGCCGCGCGCCAAGCGGGCGCCCGCGTGCTGTTGGTGGGCATGCAGCTGCCCCCCAACTACGGGCGTGACTATGGCGAGCGCTTCTCCGAGCTGTTCGTGCAGGTCGCGCGCCAGCATCAGAGTGCGGTGGTGCCCTTTTTCCTGCAGGGCTTTGCCAACCAGCCCGATGCCGCCCGTTACTTCCAGCCCGATCGCATCCATCCCACCGAGGAGGCGCAGCCGCTGATGCTCGCCACCGTGTGGCCCGAGATTCGCAAGCTGCTCGCCGCGCGCTGAGCCGCCTGCCGCACGCCCCCTGCTGTCGTGACTGTCCAAACCCTTTCCGCCCCCGACGCCATCGCGCGCCTGCACGAGTTCAGCGCCGTCATCGACGCGCGCAGCCAATCCGAATACGCGGAAGACCATCTGCCCGGTGCCATCAACTGGCCCTCCTTGACCGACGAAGAGCGCCACGAGATCGGCACCCTGTACAAGCAGGTGAGCCCCTTCGAAGCCAAGAAACGCGGCGCTGCCAAGGTAGCGGCCAACATCGCCCGCCACATTGAATGCGAAGTACTGGACAAACCCCGCGAGTGGCGGCCCCTGGTCTATTGCTGGCGCGGCGGCAAGCGCAGTGGCTCGCTGGCGCTGATCCTCGATCAGATCGGCTTTCGCGTGCACCTGATCGAGGGTGGCTACAAGGCCTTTCGCACGGCAGTGCTGGCCGAGATCGCGCCGCAGGTCGCCCGGCTGCAGTTTCGTGTGGTGTGCGGCCCCACCGGCTCGGGCAAGACGCGGCTGCTGCAGGCCTTGCAGGCCCGAGGCGCCCAGGTGCTCGACCTCGAAGGTCTGGCCAACCACCGCAGCTCGGTGCTGGGGCTGGTGCCCGGCCAGCAGCAACCGAGCCAAAAGCATTTCGACACCCGCATCTGGGACGCTTTGCGTCATCTGGATCCGGCAAGGCCGGTGTTTGTCGAGAGCGAGAGCAAGAAGGTCGGCAATGTCACCGTACCCGACGCGCTGATCCTGGCGATGCGGGCCAGCCCTTGCCTGAACCTGCAGCTCGATGACGAGGAACGGGTGGCGCTGCTGCTGGAGGACTACGACTGGTTCGTTCACCAGCCCGAGTTTTTCTGCGAACGCCTGGCCGCGCTCACCGAGCTACGCGGCAAAGAGGTGGTGCAAGGCTGGCAGGACCGGGTGCGCGCGGGGCGCACGCCCGAGGTGGTGCGCGAGCTGCTTGTGCATCACTACGACCCGATGTATGCGGCCTCGATCCAGCGCAACTTCAAGGAATGGGGTCAGGCCACGCCGATCCGTGCGCGCGACCGATCGGCCGAGGCGATGGACGCGCTGGCCGTTCAGCTGGCGGCCTGATCAGGCACCGGGCGCCCGACGCGCTTCAAGGACTGGGCGCCCCACCCTCCCGCGTAGACGGCGTAGCGGAACGTTGTCGGGTCGCGTCCAGCAGGGCCTGCGCGTTGGCCGGGGCGCAGCGCCCCTCGAAGGTGAGCGGGGCCTGGGTCACGCCCATGAGGCGGGCCAGCTTGCCGGCATGGGCTTCGAAGCTGCTGTAGCTCAGAACTGTCTGGCGGGTGTCGTCGGCCAGGACCACGTGTTTGCGCTGCGACACCGGCAGCATCAGGCCCGACACGGGCTCGGGCGGTAGCACGGTGAAATGCGCGCGCTGACCGGCTGCCAGACCGGCTTGCATCTGCACGGTGGTCTGCTCGCGACACAGCGCATCAAATTGCGGTTTGGCCAGCAGCTCGTCGATCAGCGGCAGGGGCAGCAAGGTCACCAGGGCCAGGGCCTTGATCTCCCACCGCAGGGCCCGGGTCAGCCCGCCCGCCGCGCTGCGTTGGGCCATCCCCTCCCCCAGGCGGTGGGCGGCCCAGAGGCTGATGAAGGCCCAGCCCACGAGCAGCAGCGGCAGCACGAACGAAGCCATCAGCAAGACGCCTTTCCAAGGGGAAGGCGGGATGCTAGGTGCGGCTGGGCCTCTGGGGCTAACGGTGGGCTGACTGCGTCGCGCCTTCGGGCGCGATCACGTCGCTTAGCGCGGCTTACGCGGCGCGGGCTTGGGCTTGGCGCTGCCGGTCACGCGCGGCGGCAGGCCGGTGTGCTGCGTCAGCAGCTTGCCGCGCTGGGGCTGTCCACCCGGCGTGGAGTTCTTGCGGCGCGCGCTCTGGTAGCTGCCATCGACCACCGGCTGGTAGGTCGGGATCAGGTGGTGCTTGCCGTTGCCGATCAGGTCGGCACGGCCCAGGGTCTTGAGGGCCTCGCGCAGCAGCGGCCAGTTGTTCGGGTCGTGATAGCGCAGGAAGGCCTTGTGCAGGCGACGACGCTTTTCGCCGCGCACGATGTCGACGGCATCGTCGTCGTGCAGCTCGCGGTGGATCTTGCGCAGGGTGTTGCGCCCGCTGTGGTACATCGCGGTGGCCGTGGCCATGGGGCTGGGGTAGAAGGTCTGTACCTGGTCGGCGCGAAAGCCGTTCTTCTTGAGCCACAGGGCCAGGTTCATCATGTCTTCGTCGCGGGTGCCGGGGTGGGCGGCGATGAAGTACGGAATCAGGTACTGCTTCTTGCCCGCCTCGGCCGAGAACTTGTCGAACATCTGCTTGAAGCGGTCGTAGCTGCCGATGCCCGGCTTCATCATCTTGGTCAACGGCCCCTGCTCGGTGTGCTCGGGCGCGATCTTCAGGTAGCCACCCACATGGTGCTGCACCAGCTCCTTGACGTACTCGGGCGATTGCACCGCCAGGTCGTAGCGCAGGCCCGATCCGATCAGGATCTTCTTGATGCCCTTGAGTCCGCGCGCACGCCGGTACATGCGGATCAGGGCACTATGGTCGGTATTCAGGTTGGGACAGATGCCCGGGTACACGCAGGAGGGCTTGCG
>JACCDL010502584.1_pt1 | contig 10096 bp, 9 predicted proteins | sample 7441931 | NCBI WGS metagenome assembly JACCDL01 (sample SAMN15323437, study PRJNA562643) | freshwater metagenome | isolation source: river surface water | place: USA:Blue River Watershed | collected 2017-08-16
ACTGGAACCCCTCGACCGGGGAACTCTGGACCGTGGTCAATGAGCGCGACATGCTTGGGCCCGATCTCGTGCCCGATTACCTGACCAACGTGCCGGTCGGCGCCCATTATGGCTGGCCGTGGATCTATTGGAAGAAGTACGACGACGATCGCGTCGTCGGAATGCCGCCAGACTATATCGATGAATATGTCCGCAAGCCCGAGTTTGGCCTCGGTTCGCACATGGCGCCACTCGGCCTGGCCTTCGTGCGCGGGGGCGAAAAGATGGGACAGGCCTTTGCCAACGGCGCCTTCATCGCCCGCCATGGCTCATGGAACCGCGAACCGCTGACCGGTTATGACGTGGTCTTTGTCGCCTTTGATGCCAACGGCAATCCCCAGGGCAAGCCGATCCCGGTGCTGACCGGCTTCCTCAGCGGCAAGAAGGAAACCCGCGGCCGGCCGACCTGGGTGGCCTTTGACAAGACCGGTGCCTTGCTGGTCACCGATGACACCGGCGGGATGATCTGGCGGGTCAGCGCGCCCGGCGCCAAGCCGGGGCCAGCGGTCCGTCCGGTGGTCACTGCGCGAATGCCCGCCCAGCGTGAGCTCGACGGCAATCTGGAAGCGCAGTACCGCGCCGGGTTCAAGCAGACCGGCGGCGACCAGTAAGGGTTAGAGCGACTGGCCGGCGCGTCCGGCCAGTTCGGTCACGAATTGCCAGGCGACCCGGCCCGAGCGGGCGCCGCGGCGCTTGGCCCATTCCAGCGCCTCGCCCTGATCCCAGCTGAGACCAAGGCTGGCGCAATAACCAGCAACGATCGCCAGGTAATCGTCCTGGTTGCAGGCGTGGAACCCGATCGACAGGCCAAACCGGTCAGCCAGCGCGAGCTTGTCATCCACCGCGTCGCGCGGATTGATCGGATCGTCCTGTTCGGTCGCATGGCGCGGCACGATCGCGCGGCGGTTGGCCGTAACGGCCAGCCGGACATTGGCCGGCCGCGCATCAACCCCGCCTTCCAGCCACGAACGTAGCACGCGCGGGCCTTCGCTGTCGCCATCGGCAAAGCCCAAGTCGTCAATGAAGACCAGGAACCGGCGCTGCTGGGCCCCCAGCGCCGCGAACAGGCGGGGCAGGGCGGCAAAGGCATCGGGCGCAACCTGCACCAGCGCCAGCGCGGCCGGATCCTGTTCTTGCGCGGCGATCACGCTGGCGCGCAGCAGGGCAGACTTGCCCATCCCGCGCGCGCCCCACAGCAGCATGTCGTGCGCGGCGTGGCCGGCGGCCAGGCGCGCGACATTGGCCGTCACCAGTGCCTTCTGGGCATCAACCCCCTTCAGCAGGGCAAGCGGCGGTGCCGCCAGATGGCCGACCGCCCGCGCGCCATTCCGTTCCCAGACATAGGCCGGGGCGCTGGTCCAATCGGGCATGGCGGGCAGAGCGCCCGCCAGCCGTTCGAGCGCAGCGGCAATCCGGGCCAGGGGATCGCCCTGGTCGGTCATCCCGCCAGCGCCTCGGCATCAAGCGCATAAAGCAGGTCCGCGCCCGCCGTGGCCGGTGCTTTCAGCCCGCGCGCTTCGGTGGCGATATGCCGCGCGAAGTATTGCGCGACCACCGCCTTGGCCTTGGCCTGCGGGGCGTCTTCTCCGGCAAGAGCGCGGGCCTGGCGCTGCAACTGCCAACCGGCCACGGCCACGGCACTCATCGTGCAGAACGGCACGCTGCCGGCCAGTCGGTCATCAAGGCTGGCCTCATCGATCATCCACTTCGCCACGGCGGCGCAATCGGCGGCCAGAGCCGCCAGTTCGGGGGCGTCGCCGCAGTCCTGTGTGATCTCATGGAATAGCGACGCCAAGACGCCGCCCTGTTCATAGCCCAGCTTGCGGGTGACCAGGTCGGCGGCCTGAATCCCGTTGGTGCCTTCATAGATCGGGGCGATCCGCGCATCGCGATAATGCTGCGCTGCGCCGGTTTCCTCGACAAAGCCCATGCCGCCGTGGATCTGCACGCCCAGGCTGGCCACTTCGCAGCCGATGTCGGTGCCCCAGGCCTTGAGCATCGGTACCAGGCAATCGGCGCGCAGTTGCGCGGCATTGTCACCCAGCGCGCCGCGATCGACCTGACCGGCGGTGTAGTAGAGCAAGGCGCGCGACCCTTCGGTCAGCGCCCGCATCCGCAGGATCATCCGGCGCACGTCGGGATGCTCGATGATCGCCACCGGCTCGCGGCTCGGTCCGCCTGCCCGGGCCGACTGGACGCGTTCGCGGGCATAGTGCCGGGCCTGTTGCAGCGCGCGCTCGGCGATCTGCACACCCTGGTTGCCCACGTTGATCCGGGCCGAGTTCATCATCGTGAACATCGCCTTCAGGCCTTCGTTTTCATGCCCGACCAGTTCGCCGATGCACTCATCGTTGTCGCCAAAGCTCATCACGCAGGTCGGGCTCGCCATGATGCCCAGCTTGTGCTCGATGCTGACGCAGCGCAGGTCATTGCGCGGCCCCAGCGAGCCGTCGGGCTTCACGTGATACTTGGGGACCACGAACAGCGAGATGCCGCGGCTCCCGGCCGGCGCACCCGGCGTGCGCGCCAGGACCAGGTGGATGATATTTCCCGCAAGGTCATGCTCGCCCCAGGTGATGTAGATCTTGGTGCCCTTGATCGCCCAGGTCCCATCGCCGCGCGGCGTTGCGGTGGTGCGCAGCGCGCCCACGTCCGATCCAGCCTGCGGTTCGGTCAGGTTCATCGTGCCCGACCATTCGCCGCTGACCAGCCGGGGCAGGTAAAGCGCCTGCTGCGCCGGGCTGCCATGGTGCGCCAGCGCCTCGATCGCGCCGACCGTCAGCATCGGCAGCAGCGAAAAGGCCATGTTCGCCGCGCCCAGGTTCTCCAGCACGTTGGCGGCAAGCGTGAAGGGCAGCCCTTGCCCGCCGTGGGCCTCTTCGCCTGCCACCGCGTTCCAGCCCTGCGCGACATAGGCGCTATAGGCTGCGGCGAACCCATCGGGCAGGGTCACCGTCCCGTTGGCCAGCTTGGCACCCTCCAGATCGCCCTTGCGGTTCAGCGGGGCAAATTCCCCGGCGGCGAACTGGCCGATCCCTTCGACAATCGCTTCAACCATGTCGGGGCTGGCGGCGGCGAAACGCGGATGGGCAGCCAGTTCATCGATCCCGGCATTGACGCGAATGGCCAGGACCTGATCGGCGGTTGGGGCAGTGAAATCCATGGTGCTCTCTTGCTTTCCCTTGGCTTTGCAGCTTTCCGCCTATAGCGGGAGGTGCATGGCCGACAAGCACGAACCCGCGCAAATCCTTGCTGCCGATCCCGCCGGGATTGCTGCGGCGGCTGCGGAATTGCGCGCCGGTCACCTCGTCGCCCTGCCGACCGAGACTGTTTACGGGCTCGCCGGCCGCGCTGACCGTGCAGAATCGGTCGCGGCAATCTATCGCGCCAAGGGTCGGCCCGATTTCAACCCGCTGATCGTTCATGTGCCATCGATTGAAGCGGCGCGGGCCATCGCGCAGTTCGATGCGCGTGCCGAACAATTGGCCGCGGCGTTCTGGCCCGGGGCGCTGACCCTGGTCCTGCCACTGCGGCCCGACGCGGCAATTGCCGCAGCGGTTACGGCTGGCCTGCCAACCATTGCCCTGCGTTGCCCGGCCCACCCGGTGATGCAGGCCGTGCTGGCTGCAAGTGGACTGCCGTTGGCGGCCCCATCCGCCAACCGCAGCGGCGGGGTCAGCCCCACCCACGCGGCGCATGTCGCCGCATCGCTCGGCGCGAACGCGCCCATGATTCTCGATGGCGGGGCGTGTGCCGCCGGGCTTGAATCGACAATTGTCGCCCTGCGCGAAAGCGGCACCTGGCAGGTGCTTCGCCCCGGCCCGATCACCGCAGCGGCGCTTGCCGCGGTTTTGGGCGGCGAACCCGAAGCCGTGACCGCAGCCGCAATCGAGGCTCCGGGCCAGCTCGCCAGCCACTATGCGCCGGGCAAGCCGGTCCGTCTCGATGCGCGCACGGCCGAGAGCGATGAATACCTGATCGGGTTCGGCCGGGTTGCGGGCGATCTCTCGCTTTCCCCGACAGGCGATCTGGCTGAAGCCGCGGCCGGACTTTACGCCGCATTGCATGCTGCGGCGGCCTCGGCCAAACCACGCATTGCCATCGCGCCGATCCCGGCAGACGGGCTGGGCCAGGCGATCAATGACCGTTTGGCGCGGGCCGCAGCCTGACTATTTCGGTTCGTAGGGCACACTCGGCGCCAAGCGGCGCATTTCACCATAGGCCCGCTCAGCCTTGCGGCACGCGCCATCGTCGCCGCGGCGGCATCGGTTGGATTGCTTGCGATATTCGCGGTCCAGTTCGCCCAAGCGCTCTTCACGCTGGCGAAGGGCGCGGCCACGCTTTTCATCCTTCTCGGACTGGCTGGTGGTCATGACGTCGACCACCTTGCCGCCGGTCTTGATGACTTGCACCGGCGCAGAGACAACGCCCATGGCTGCGCCGCAGCCGGGCAAGAGCAGCAGAGCGGGCAGCAGTAAAAGTCTTAGATGGGCCATCGGAACCTCCGGCGCGATCAGGATGAATCCCCTCCTGACAGTGCCAGCCTAACCGCCGATGAACCGCTTCGCTATCAGGGCTTCCCACTAGGGGGCAGTCGCACCTTTGCCGGGTTCGCAAACCAGCTTGCCCGAACCCATCGATTCAACCGTGCACCGTGCCCGGCCGCGAACCGTCACGCTGCCGGATCCCATGATCTTGGCCTTGACCTCACCATCGCTCGCGAAAGCGGAATTGCCCGAACCGGCAATGGTCAGGTCAGCCTTTTCGGTCTTTAGCGCATCCATCTCTGCCGAACCGCTGCCAACAATGCTGACCTCAAGCGCGGTGACATTTCCGGCGCCGCGGTAGGAACCCGATCCGGCGATCGTCAGGTCAAGCTTGTCGCTGGCGATGCTGGGCGTCTCGATGTCGCCAGAGCCGGCAATTGTTACCTTGGCCTCCTTGGCGAGGGCGGCGGCGCTGATCTTGCCCGATCCGGCCATGGTCAGGGTCTTGGGCGCCGGCATGGTCACATTGACCACGGCCTTGGCGCTGCCCGTGTCGATGCTCTTGCCTTCGCGCAGCACCCCCAGCGTGCCGTCCTTCAGGGTGAAGCGCAGCCGATCGGTCACGGCCTTGTCACCCTCGACGGTGATCGCCAGCTTGTCACCCTGCGTCACCCGGACCTCATCCGGGCCAAGCAGGACCAGTTCCTGTGGCGGGGTGCCGGTCAGGTCGATCTCGGCCAGCGGCTTGCCCTTTTCGCCGTTGATCGAGATGTTGCCATCACAGGCGGCAACCCCGGCGGCCATGGCCACGGCAATGATCGGACCCAGGGCCCGGAAGAATCGGTCAATCTTCATGGCGAGTCTCCTGCGCAATGTGTGTTGTTGATATAATACAGCACAGCGGTGACGGCAAGGGGCTGCGAAGCCGACATAGAAAAAGGGCCGCTCCCGCAAAGGAACGGCCCTTTCTGGTGATAGCTTCAGTGCCCTTAGGCGCTGGCCGCTTCGGCGTAGTACTTGGGCGCGTGCTCATTGAGGATCGCCAGGATCTTCTTGAGCGCTGCCGGTTCGTCGGTCTTTTCCATCGCCGCCAGCTCACGCGCCAGGCGCGACGAGGCCGCTTCGAAGATCTGCCGCTCCGAATAGGACTGTTCGGGCTGGTCATCGGCGCGGAACAGGTCGCGGGTCACTTCGGCGATCGAGACCAGGTCACCCGAATTGATCTTTGCTTCGTATTCCTGGGCGCGGCGCGACCACATGGTGCGCTTGACCTTGGGCTTGCCCTTCAGCGTATCGAGCGCCTCGCGCAGGGTCTTGTCGCTGGACAGCTTGCGCATGCCGATCGCTTCAACCTTGTTGGTCGGCACGCGGAGCGTCATCCGCTCCTTCTCGAACCGCAGAACATAGAGTTCCAGGGTCATGCCGGCGATTTCCTGCTCCTGCAGTTCGATCACCCGGCCGACACCGTGCTTGGGATAAACGACGTAGTCACCAACATCGAAGGCGTGCGCCTTGGAAGCCATGTATCGTCCTTTCATGCGGCGGGCATATCTCCCGTCGAACCGGACAGCGGCGTGGATAATCAGTTCCGCCGCCAACCGATCCCGGCTGGCACCGTGTTTCCCCCGTCCGTGTTCGCAGTCCCGCCTAGCCAATGATTGCCATGCAACCGGGGCGGGCAGCCCCGGAAGTCGAGTGATTATATAGCATGTCGGCAACAAAATTACCAGACCGCAGAATTCCGCGCTCTGACAAGCGATTCCGCCGTCAGCCCGAAACTGTCACCGATGCAAGTTATGCAATCGATTCGCGCTGCAGGCGCGAAGGATCAATCGCCCTCGCCAGGCTCAGCCGAGAAGTACTTGTCGAACTTGCCTTCCTCACCCTTGTGCTCGTCGGCATCGGCCGGCGTTTCCTTCTTGGTGGTGAGGTTGGGCCACTCGGCCGAATACTTGGCGTTCAGCTCAAGCCACTGTTCCAGCCCGGATTCGGTATCGGGCAGGATGGCTTCGGCCGGGCATTCGGGCTCGCACACGCCGCAGTCGATGCATTCGCTGGGATTGATCACCAGCATGTTCTCGCCTTCGTAGAAGCAGTCTACCGGGCAGACCTCTACGCAATCCATGTACTTGCACTTGATGCAGGCGTCGGTGACGACATAGGTCATGGTATTCAGGTCCCCTGAGGCGTGTTGTTGTTCTGCGCTGCTATGGGATTTGCGGCGCGCTCGTCAAGCGTGCGGTAACAGGCGATCGCTTCGGTGGCAGGTCCGCGCCGCGCGGGCACCGTGATCAGTTCGATCACGCGAACCCCCGAACGCGCCGGGACGGTCAGCACGTCGCCCACCGAAACAGCCGCGCTCGGCTTCTCGATTCGCTTTCCGTTCAGCCGAAAGTGCCCTTCGGCCACCCAGTCATGGGCCAGGCTCCGCGACGGCGCGAGCCTTAGAAACCAAAGCAGTTTGTCGATTCTCATCGCACCAGCTCGGCCAAGGCTGCGAAGGCGCCGCTGGCCGGGCTGGCCTTGGGCCGCTCAGCCTGGCGGGTATCCCGCCGGACCGGCCGCCAGCGCCAGCGCGGCGGTGCAACCGGGCCCGGCGCATCCTTGGGTAAGGGGCGCGGCATGATCGGCTGGAAACCGGCACTGCGCAGCAACTGGGCATAGGCCGGGGTGCCAAGGCCCATCGAAATGGCCAGCGCCGGATCCAGCACCACCGGCTTGCCCGCCGCCGCCGTGCGGGCACCGTGCGCGGCGTGGAGCAGCTTTTCCGCCATGTCGAGCCGCAGCGCCTGCTTGCCCAGCGTGCGATAGCCGGGGGGCGGGGCGGTCCCGCCGATCACCGCAAGGACCGGCGGCATGGTCGGATGCGGGGCGGCCAGTTGCACACCCTTGACCGCCTGCAGGCTGCGCCATGCCGTCAAGGCGGACGGCTTGAGCATGGCCGGCATGAACAGGTCGAGTGCCCCCACCTGCACGCCCAACCGCCGCAGCAGGTGCCGCTGGGCAGGCGTTAGCAGGTCAATGCCAGAGCCCACTTTGCCCAGGGTGCCGCCGGCCTCGATCAAGCGGATCAGGATGGCGCGCAGTTCGGGGCCGCCATCGGCCGCGCGGCTCGCCTGTTCGAGCTTGCGCAGCGGCGCGAGCGGAGCCAGGGCCCCCTCCAGCCACCCGAGCAGCGCCGCTTCAAGGTCGCGCCGCGCAACTTGGGGCAAGGCTGCCAGGGCCGGCTCCAGCGTCAGCACCGGGTTCAGGATCGACTTGCCGGGCGCTAGCCGGGCAATGCGCTCTCCCTCCCACGCCAGACTGGTGCCTGACAGTTCCAGTTCAACGTGCGCGCCGCCGGCCAGGGCTGCAGTCAGCTTTTCAGCCCGCTTGGCGAGCAGGACCGGCAGGTGCCGCTCTGCCGCGGCCAGCAGCAGCTTGTGATCGGCCAGCCGCGCCGCCGGATCGACCCGGAAGCGGAACCCGGCGAGGACGCCAATCGCCTCACCGTCGACCAGCACGCGATCCTCCTCGACCGTCACTGGCAAGAGCCCGGCGTCGGGCCCCAGCTTTTTCATCAGCACCGATGTCCGGCGATTGACGAACCGCTCGGTCAGGCGGCCGTGCAAGGCGTCGGACAGCCGCGCCTCGGCGGCGCGGGCGCGGGCGGCCATCTCCTCGCGGGCCAGCACCCAGTCGGGCCGCTGGGCGATATAGGACCAGGATCGGATTGCCGCGATCCGGCCCTGCAGGGTGTCGATATCGCCATCGGGCCGATCCAGCTCGGCGATCGCCTTGGCCACGTGGTCGCCGGGGATTTGCCCGTCCTTGAGGTCGGACCAGAGCCGCGCCACGAACCGGGCGTGGGTCTCGGCCCCGTGCTGACGGAAATCGGGCAGGCGGCAGGCATCCCACAGCCGTGCGACGCGCTTGGCACCCCTGGCATCGGCTAGGATCGCGGGATCGTCGGCCAGGCGCTTCAATACGGCCAGGTCGATCGCTTCGGGCGCGATCCGCAGTTCGGGGCGGCCCGGCAGCCGCTCAAGATCGGCAATCAGGCGGCCGACCGAACTGCAATCCGGCTCCGCCTCGCGCCAGAACAGCTGGGTCAGCGGGGCAAAGCGATGCTCCTCGATCGCATAGACCTCCTCGGGCGTGAATTCGGCGTCATGACTTCCAGTCCCGGCCAGGGTGCCAAAGGTCCCATCGGTCTGGTGCCGTCCAGCGCGACCGGCGATCTGCGCCATTTCCGATGGCATCAACCGCCGCTGCCGCACCCCGTCGAATTTGGACAGCCCGGCAAAGGCGACATGCTGGACATCAAGGTTGAGGCCCATCCCGATCGCATCGGTCGCGACCAGATAGTCGACTTCGCCAGACTGGTATAAGGCCACCTGCCGGTTGCGGGTCTCGGGCGAAAGCGCGCCCATCACCACTGCCGCGCCGCCCCGAAACCGGCGGAGCATCTCGGCAATGGCATAGACCTGCTCGGCCGAAAAGGCGACGATTGCTGAGCGCGGCGGGATCCGGGAGAGCTTGCGCGCGCCAGCGTGGCTCAGCGTTGAAAAGCGCGGGCGGCCGATGATTTCGGCTTCCGGAACCAAGGCGCGGACCATCGGTTCCAGCGTGGCTGAGCCCAGGATCATCGTTTCCTCGCGGCCGCGCGCGTGGAGCAGGCGGTCGGTAAAGACATGGCCGCGTTCCCGGTCTGCGCCCAGCTGGGCCTCATCCAAACCGACAAAAGCCAGGTCGGCCCCAACCGGCATGGCCTCGGCCGTGCAGAGCAGCCAGCGGGCGTGTTTGGGTTCGATCCGCTCCTCACCGGTGATCAGCGCGACCCGGTCAGCCCCCTTGATCGCGCAGACCCGGTCATAGACTTCGCGCGCCAGCAGGCGCAGCGGAAAGCCGATCGCGCCGGATGAATGGGCGCAGAGCCGTTCGATCGCCAGGTGGGTCTTGCCGGTATTGGTCGGGCCCAGCACGGCCTTGATCCGGCCGTCGCCGCTTCGCTGTCCGGGGCCAGAAGTGCTGCGCGCCATTGCCTGACAGGATGTGGCACTGCCACCTGAAGCCGACAAGATGTCCATCCGCCTTATTCCCCAGCGCCCCCGTTCTTAGCCGAAGATTAACCTTGGCGGTGCAGAGCGGTTGCCGAAGTCAGCCGCCCGGGGGCCAGATTGGTGTTCACATCGCGCGAAGCGCTTGATGCCGGGGGCGGCACGGCCTCGTTGGGGCTGCGTCTGACCGGCATTGGCGCGCCATCAGCCCGCGCGGCCCAAGGGAAGTTTGACCCGCTCTCGCGGCGTATCGAGCGGCTTCGCCTGCACTGCGATGCCCGGCTGGCGCGGCTCGACTGGACGCCGGACCTGGCCGAAGACATCGGGTCAAGGCGCTGGTTCCGTGGACTTGGCACGCTGTTTGGCCTCAGCGCCTTCGCCCTGGCCTTCCTCCCCGATTTCTCCACGATCGCTGCGCCGCCGGCCATGCCGCTCGACGCCACCGCTCGCGATGCATTCCGCAGCCAGGCGATCCGGCCCATCGCCTTCGGCGCAGGTACCGGATTGCGCATGGGGCCGACCGACCGCGTC
>JACCDL010270857.1_pt1 | contig 10093 bp, 8 predicted proteins | sample 7441931 | NCBI WGS metagenome assembly JACCDL01 (sample SAMN15323437, study PRJNA562643) | freshwater metagenome | isolation source: river surface water | place: USA:Blue River Watershed | collected 2017-08-16
AGTGGTGCTTACTGGGTCGAGGGAGATAACAAGATTGCGAGCGCAGAAGAGCGGATGAATGATTCGCGACGCTGGGGTTATGTGCCTGCGCACGAAATTAAGGGACGAGTTTTATTGCGTATACGAAGAACTAGCGAGAGAAAGCTTCAGCAATAAGAGCCTTCTGCTCTTCTTCGTGAACGTAAATACTTCCAGTTGCGGGGCTGGCAGCAGCGCGACGAGAAACTCGACGAAGTTCGCGACCACCCAGATGTTCTCCCAAGTTTGCAGAGACAAAAGGCCATGGACCCTGATTCGCAGGTTCATCTTGTACCCATAGAAGACTTGCATTTGGATGTTTGCTGACTTCAGCGAAAATTTCCGAGACAGGTAGTGGATAAAGCTGTTCGACTCGGACAATTGCAGTGCTGTTGTCGCCAAGTTTTGCTCGTTCAGCAAGAAGTTCCCAATAAATCTTTCCACTACAGAGAATCAATCGTGAAGCGTTTGTAACGGTGGAATCACCGATGACAGGCTTAAAGGTTCCGGATGTAATGTCTGAGAGACTGGAAGCAGCTGCTTTGAGACGGAGCATTGACTTAGGTTCGAAAATAATGAGCGGTCGACGAGCTGGATTCTTTACATGCCAACGTAGCAAGTGGAAATAAGACGCGGCAGACGATGGTTGAGCGACAGTCATGTTGTTCTCGGCACAGAGCGTTAGGAAGCGCTCGATGCGACCTGAGGAGTGATCAGGTCCTTGTCCCTCATATCCATGCGGAAGTAGCAAGACCACAGAGGATCTCTCACCCCACTTTTGAAGTGATGATGAGATGAATTCATCGATGATTGTCTGTGCGCCATTGGCGAAATCACCAAATTGGGCTTCCCATATTACAAGTGCATTCTCACGCTCAACGGAATATCCATATTCAAATCCCATAGCTGCGTACTCTGAAAGTAATGAATCAACGACGAAGAATTGGTTTTCATTGCTGAGTAGACCTCGAAGCGGAATCCACTCACTGCCATCCTCGCGATCTCGGATGACGGCGTGACGATTTGAGAAAGTTCCTCGGCCAACATCTTGACCAGCGATTCGAACCGGGTGACCTTCAAGAAGGAGCGATCCGAACGCCAACATCTCTCCGCCAGACCAATCAATGGTCGCATCATCAAGCATGGTGACTCGGCGCTGGAGCTGTGGGGTAAGTTTTGGATGCACATTGAAGTTTTCAGGAACAGCAACTTGTGTTGCTGCAATCTTTCGAGCTACATCTTCAGAGATCGCTGTATTTGTCTTGAGTGGGTCGAAAGTCTCGAGACGATTGAAAGCTGGCTTCTCAGGGAGCTTGTCATGAACGGTATTGAAGATACCTTCGAGCTGCGCCTGGAATTCACGAGCGATCTGGTCTGATTCTTCTTGGGTGATATCGCCTCGACCGACTAGCGCTTCTGAGTACAAGACTCGAGTAGTGCGCTTTGCATCAATGAGTTTGTACATGCGTGGCTGGGTAAAACTTGGTTCATCGCCTTCATTGTGTCCACGACGGCGGTAACAGACCATATCGATGACAACATCTTTGTTGAATGTCTGTCGGTATTCGAAAGCTACTCGTGCGACGCGGACGCATGCTTCAGGATCATCACCATTAACGTGGAAGACCGGTGCTTGAATTAACTTCGCGATGTCAGTGGAGTATCGAGATGAACGGGCCGACTCAGGTGAAGTCGTAAATCCAACTTGGTTATTGATGACTACATGGATGGTTCCGCCGGTTCGATAGCCACGTAGTTGTGACATATTGAGTGTTTCAGCAACAACGCCTTGGCCGGCAAATGCAGCATCACCATGAATCAAGATCGGCATGACTGAGAAAGCGCTCTTGACGTTCTTCTTATCTTGTTTCGCGCGAACTATTCCCTCTAGTACTGGATTGACCGCTTCGAGGTGCGATGGGTTGGCAGCGAGATAGATCTTTGTTTTCTCGCCAGCCTCCGTTACGAAATCCCCATATGTTCCAAGGTGGTACTTAACATCACCTGATCCTTGGACCTCATTCTCTTGATAGTGACCTTCAAACTCTTGGAAGATCTGACCGTACGACTTTCCAGCGACATTTGCCAGAACGTTGAGGCGGCCGCGGTGAGGCATTCCAATGCAAACCTCATCAAGCCCTGCTTTCGCCGCATAACGTGCGATTGCATCGAGCAATGGAATAACAGACTCTCCACCTTCGAGCGAGAATCGCTTCTGGCCGACGAACTTAGTATGCAAGAAACTTTCGAAGGCTTCTGCAGAATTGAGTTTGCGCAAGATTCTAAGTTGCTCTTCGCGAGGGAAGAACGGTGATCCAACTTCGACTTGGCTCTGAATCCACTTACGCTCTTCAGGAGAATCGATATACATGTATTCGATACCAATCGAGCGGCAGTAGGAGTCACGAAGAATTCCAAGGATGTTGCGCAGTTTTGCGTATGGCCTGCCACCAAAGCTGCCTGTGGCAACTTCACGATCAAGATCCCAAAGAGTTAGACCATGAGTAACGACATCTAAATCTGGATGACTGCGTTGCTTGTATTCAAGTGGATCAATATCTGCCATCAAATGTCCGCTAGTGCGGTACGCCTGAATGAGTTGCTGTACTCGAGCGGCCTTGTTTAGTTGATCTTTGCCTTCTGGAATATCCGCGTGCCAATGAATAGGGACGTATGGAATACGAAGCGCAGCAAAGATCTCGCCATAGAAATCACCTTCACCGAGAAGGATTTCGTGAATGCGACGAAGGAAGTCACCCGATTGTGCGCCTTGAATAATGCGATGGTCATATGTGGAGGTAAGTGTGACGATCTTGGAAATTGCTAACTCTGCAATCGTCTCATCGCTTGCACCTTGGAATTCAGCTGGATAATCCATGGCTCCAACACCAAGAATTAAGCCTTGTCCTTGCACGAGCCTTGGAACAGAGTGAACTGTGCCAATCGTTCCGGGGTTAGTGAGTGACACTGTTGTCCCGGCGAAATCTTCAACAGTAAGCGCACCTTTACGGGCCTTCTTGACTAGTGACTCGTACTCGGCCCAGAACTGCCCAAAATCAAGGCTCTCACATCCCTTAATTGATGGGACAAGTAGTTGGCGAGTTCCATCTTCTTTAGCTAAATCAATAGCGATACCCAAGTTGATGTGATCTGGATGTCCAATTGCTGGTTTGCCATCTTGTTCTGTGAAAAAGGCATTCATTTCTGGCATCGCGCGAAGAGCTTTGATCATCGCGTAACCAATGAGGTGAGTAAAGGAAACTTTTCCGCCCCGTGCACGCTTGAGATGATTATTAATTACAGTGCGATTATCAATCATCAACTTTGCAGGAATTGCGCGAACGCTCGTTGCTGTAGGTACTGTTAATGACGCTTCCATACTCTGCACTACGCGACTTGCAACGCCACGAAGAGGTTCGACTCGCGCAGATGTTGGAGTCGCAACTTGTGGAGTTGGTTTAGCAATTACTTGCGCCGGAGTTGGAGTCGGCTGAGTTGTTGGTCGAACTGCGGGTTGTGGAGTAGCAACAGTTGGTGTTGGAGAAGGCGTAGGTGTTGGAGCAACAGGTGCAACGGTTGGCTGTTGACGTTTGGGAACTGGAGGGACTCCGGGTTGAGCTACGGCTGCTGTTGCAGCAGAAGTTCCGTTGCTTGTTCCGGGTGTGTAACCGGCAAAAAATTCTTTCCAGTTATCTTCCACTGAATTTGGATCGGCAAGGTAGCGCTCGTACATCTCATCGACTAGCCATTCGTTCGAGCCGAAGGAGCCGCCAAACTTATTTTCGGGAGTCATACCTGCCACAGAACGAAAGCCTATCTGCGTCGGGTGAGAGCTCTCCACCTCACAGCAGCGTTATTGGCCACAGTTTCATGATGCGCCCGAAGCCCTACTAGGGCAGGCTCTCCGTATGAGTCTGGCTTTTGTTTCAGGCGCCAGTCGCGGACTGGGCCGAGAGGTTGCTCGCGCCTTGATTGCCTCAGGTCACCAAGTAATAGGTATTAGCAAAGACCCCGAGCGGGCCATTCAAGCCAGTGCAGAACTGGGAATCGCCTTCGAGACAGTGGACTTTGCGAATATTGCTGAGACCCGAGCGCTCTCACAATCGCTATTGGCAAAGTACGGAGCCCCACAGATTCTGGTGCTCGCTCACGGAGTCATGAGCGACAAGATGGCCAAAACACTTCGCACCAATGATGACGAGTGGACTCGCGTTATGAACACTAATCTCAATTCTGTTTTTACTTTGGTGAATGCAATCGGTGCTCCGATGGCAGAAGCACGCAACGGTCGCATCATTATTTTCTCTGCCTGCCTTGGTCGGATGTCCGGACCAGGAAATGCTGGGGGACTTGCGCCTTATCGAATCTCTAAAGCAGGAGTGAATGCTTTAGTTCGAAATTTAGCTCATGAGACTGGCCATGGATCACGCGGCTTACTCGTTGATGCTATCTGTCCTAATCACAGTCGCACCGATATGGGTGGACCCGATGCACCTCGCAGCGCGGAAGAAGGTGCCGCTACTGCAATCTGGTTAGCGACGCGAGAGTTTAACCCTGGAGATCAAACTGGCTTGCTTTGGGAGGATCAAGAAGTAGTTCCTTGGTGAGGTTTTGGAATTGCAGCTAGCGCAGCAATCAAAGTTGCAAGTGCAAAGGCTCCAAGTGAAATACCAAGTGCAATTCGTGCTCCATCAATCATGTAATACGCGACGCCAATAGCAATCAAATTCGCCATCACCGTCGGACCTCGGCCGTAATTGCGTTGTTGGAGAAATCCTCGTCCCGCAAAGAAGAGTCCAATTCCACCAAGAAGCAGGAAGACAATCTCGGCGATGACTGCATCAAGCTCTTCAACATCAGAGGTAAGTGTCCGAACTAGTAAGTAAGCGCCAAGCGCAAAGAGGAAAGTCGCCTCAATTCGCACTAACCAGGCGGCAATCACATGGATTTTCTTCATCGATACTCGCACAAGTCCAAGAATAGGGTATGAGAAAGCGCTATCCGTCACTTGCTTTCTTCACATAACGTGCCTTATGCCTTTTTATGATGAAGGAATCTACGACTCACTGACAGGCCTGTTGGCGCCTGCTTATTTCTACGAAAGCACAAGCAGGTTGATGTCGTGGGCAGAGCGAGCACATCAACCAGTCTCACTTATTTCTATCAAGCTAGATGGACTCAATGATGACCAGATTCTCAAGTGTGCTCGTGACTTGACCGCCGAGTTAAGAGGTGGTGATCTTTTGGCACGAATAGGGGAGAAGGTATTTGTACTCGCGCTTCTTGGAGATCACTTAGGAGCTGAGCAACTCATCTTCCGCCTAAGAAACACCATCAAACCTGAGTTGCAGTTTGCATCAACCTCTATGCATCTGGGAGAAAGTATTGAACGCGGATTGAGTCGACTAGCAATCTAGTTGTTGGGAATGAAAATGGAGGTGCGGTAGTAACGAAGCTCCTCAATTGAATCTTTGATGTCACCCAGCGCGCGATGATTGCCAGTTTTTTTGGGAGCGCTGAAGTAGACCTTGGGATACCAACGCTTCGCCAATTCTTTGATCGATGAAACATCGATGGTCCGGTAGTGCAAGTACTCATTCAATTTCGGCATATCGCGTGCGATGAAATTACGATCCATTCCCACAGAATTTCCAGCTAGTGGAGATTTTCCAGCCACGGTATGCAACTCAAGATATTTCAAGACAAGATCTTCGGCTTGTGACAGCGAGATTCCCGAGGGAATCTTCTCAAGTAAGCCTGATTCGGTGTGCATCGCACGAACTTCTTCTCGCATACCGGCGAGTTTCTCCTCGGTGGTAGCAATTACAAGATCAACCCCGTCGCCGAGGATATTTAGGTCAGCGTCAGTCACAAGAACTGCAATTTCGACGAGAGCGTCATTGTGCAAGGAGAGCCCAGTCATCTCGCAATCGATCCAGATTAAAGGGGGGTTCTCGCCTGCCATGAGAGTGAAGCCTAGGGGTAAGGCGATATTTCACCGCTCGTTCACCTTCCGTTAACTGATACTCAACCCGTCCAGAGCGAATACCTAGCAATATCCGCGCGTGACCATGATTGGTAGCCAGTCAGAACGAGCTATCCCGAACCCGCGGGAGATCACTACTCAACCCCGTCGCTCCGATCAAGTCTTTAGATTAATTGTATTTCTCGGAGGCCTTTCCTCACTCATTATTCTCGCAGCGATTGCAATCTTCTTAGGAATACGCGGATTCGAGATCATTACTCGAGAAGGCTTGAGTTTTATCACCGGTTACGAGTGGTACTCATCAGTTAACGCCGACGGACAAGCAGGAGACCAACCTTCCATTTATGGAATTGGTGCGATGTTAATCGGAACGATCATCACCGCACTCATCGCCGTGTCAATCGGTGTTCCTATTGCAGTAGCTACTGCGCTCTTCCTAAATTTCTATGCTCCAAATTTTATTCGAGGAATTCTGGTCTCCGTTGTAGATCTTATGGCTGCATTTCCATCAATCCTCTTTGGGCTCTGGGGTTTGAATGTTCTGATGCCGAGCGCTGAATATTGGGCAAAGTTATTGCACAAGTACTTTAGTTGGATTCCACTTTTTGAAGTCTCGGCTCCCGTTTTCACGCGTTCACCATTTGTGGCTGGTGTGGTCCTTGCCATCATGATTATTCCGATTGTTACTTCTGTAGCCCGCGAAGTCTTCTCGCAAACTCCATTGGATCGCATCCAGGCTGCATATGCACTTGGCGCAACAAAGTGGTCAATGATTCGCGCAGTCGTGCTCCCATTCGGTTCAAGCGGAGTGGTTGGCGGAGCAATGCTTGGCTTAGGACGTGCGATGGGTGAAACCGTTGCAGTATTCACAGTTCTCAATATTGTCTTCCAGGCGAACTTCCAGATCTTGCTCGGCGCTGGCGGCAACGTTGCCTCACTCATCATTCTCAAGTTTGGTGAAGCTTCAGCAGAGGAAATCAAAGCTCTTATGGCAGCGGGATTAATCCTCTTCTTACTCACCTTAGTCGTAAATATGATCGCAGATTTGATCGTTAATAGAGCTGGACGTCAGGGACGATAGTGACAACAGCGACTCCAACAAAACCATGGCGGGCAACGCCGAAAGCGATGATTCCTAACTTCGTGGCGGCTCTGCTCGTCATCGGTGGAACGTGGTTCTTGATTGAATTTACCGGCCTTGCAGGCAAACTCGGAGCTTTCTTAGCTGCCTCTTTTCTTGCGATCGTTCTGCTATCTCTTGTTGCAGGAATCCAACGCGGTGGACAAGCAGCGAAGAACGCTGCAATCGGAACATTCGTTGCAATCGGATCGATAGTCGCACTCTTTCCTGTTGTCAGCATTCTTGGAACTGTCCTGGTTCGTGGTGTCAGAGGAATCTATGTAGGTTTCTTCGCATCAGATATGTCACTGGCCTCAGTGAATGACCCACTTGATAAGGGCGGAATTCTCCACGCGATTATCGGAACTCTTTTACTTATTCTCTTTGCGATGCTGATCTCAGTTCCACTGGGAATCTTGACTGCACTTTACTTAACGGAAATCAAAGGGCCCGGTTCACGTTTGATTCGCTTCCTTGTCCAAGCGATGAGCGGAGTGCCATCGATTGTGGCAGGACTCTTTATCTACTCAGCATTTATTTCCGGAACTGGACGAGGCTTCAGTGGCTTTATGGGTTCACTCGCTCTCTCTATCTTGATGCTCCCAACTGTGGCACGAACTGCTGAAGAAGTACTTCTACTTATACCCTCGGATCTTCGCGAAGCTGGACTTGCCTTAGGCGCGACTCAGTGGCGCACAGTCGCAATGGTTGTTGTGCCTGCCGCAAAGAGTGGTCTGATTACCGCAGTGATTCTTGGCGTTGCTCGCATCGCTGGAGAAACAGCTCCATTGTTGTTTACTACCGGTGGCGGCGACACAGTTAATGGCAATCCTTTTGATGGTGTTATGGGCTCGATTCCATTTGCAATCTGGAAAGCACTCATCGCAGGTTCGGAAGAATCAAATGCTCGTGCGTGGGCTTCTATTCTTGTTCTGCTAGTAATCGTTATGGCGCTCTTCTTCTCAGCGCGCCGTTTAGGAAAGAGGAAGGTCTGACATGACAGATCACGTTCAACCTGCGTCGCTAGCCAGCGTTGCTAACGCTAAACAGATAAGGACGCCTGGCTCCTTTGCTATCGGCACCGGGCTTGAAGCACGCAATGTTCATGCGTGGTTCGGAAAGAATCATGTACTTTCCGATATCTCACTGGACTTCGCATCAGGCACAGTAACCGCCTTGATTGGCCCATCAGGTTGCGGCAAATCAACTTTTATCCGAACCCTCAATCGCATGCATGAATTCATTCCGACCGCCGCAATGGCCGGAGAAGTTCTGTTGGATGGAAAAGATGTGTATGCACCGGGAACAGATGTGACCAAGATTCGACTCAAGATCGGCATGGTCTTCCAGAAACCGAATCCATTTCCATCTATGTCGATTGGCGAAAACGTCCTTGCAGGACTGAAGCTGGCTCAACTCAAGCAAGAGAATAAAGATGATTTGCTGGAAGAGTGTTTAGTGCGTGCCGGCCTATGGAATGAAGTGAAGGACAGACTTGATGCTCACGGAGGCTCACTATCCGGCGGACAGCAGCAGCGCCTCTGCATTGCGCGTTCGTTAGCTGTGCGCCCACAAGTACTTCTTATGGATGAACCATGTTCAGCACTTGATCCTGGATCAACGCTTCGCATTGAAGAGACCATTCGCGAGCTCTCAGAGACCATGACAATCGTCATCGTCACACACAACATGCAACAAGCGGCCCGAATCTCGGATTACACCGCATTCTTCTTGGCAGATGGTGGCCCTGGCGTGATGGTCGAGGTTGGACCTACCAGCGAAATTTTTTCGAGACCTAAAGATAAGCGCACCGAGAATTACGTCACTGGCCGCTTCGGTTAGGCCGTAACCAAGAGTTCACTTAACGTTGCTCTGTCGTTTAGGCAAAAAAGAGCAGGTGTTTGATTGCGCTCCATAGGTTGAGGCCGAAAGTTACCTCTTACCGATAAAGGAGACCACCTTGGTCCGCAAGTTTTTACTCAAAGTCACTTTAATCGCAGCGCTTACCTCCCTCATCGCTGCACCTGCATATGCAGTGAATCTGGTTGGTGGCGGCGCAACATTTGCTAACCCAATCCTTGATGCATGTAAAGCGGAATATGCTCGCGAAACCGGCGACAACTATGTTTACAACTCACTTGGTTCTGGAGCGGGTCGTTCCGGAATTGATAAGGGAGATTTTGATTTCGGTTGGTCAGATACACCACACCTTGGCGCATCCGCTCCAAAGTCGATGATCCACCTCCCAGTCGTTGCAGCTCCAGTGGCTGTGATTTACAACGTTCCTGGTATTCGCGGTAATGCAAGTCAGATCACGCTTTCACCAACAACCATCGCAAAAATTTTCTCACGCGAAATCACTCGATGGAATGATCCGGCAATCAAGGCGGATAACAATCGCATCATCAAAACTCCAGTCTTTGCAACAGAGCGCGTCACAGTCAAAGTTGATGGTAAGTCAACGGTTCAGAGAGTGACGAAGAAAGATAAGAATGGAAACCCAATTGTCTCCCGATACACACAGAAGCGGGAAGCTCTGCAGTTCCCTAATACTGAAATTGTCGTTGTGTATCGCTCTGATTCATCAGGAACCTCTGGAATCTTCACAAACATGTTGAAGGCAGTTGCAGGTTCAGTATGGACCAAGTCAGGCAATAACGACTTCACCGCTTCTTTCCCAGGAAATATTAATGACATCAAGAACCTCGGAAAGATTCAAGGCGCCAAGGGTTCAGAACTCACAACCGCTCTTGTGGCCAAAACTCCAGGTGCAATCACTTATGCAGAGAAGGACTATGCAAATAAGGCTAAGTTGCCAGTCGCAAAGGTCCTTAACAACGCCGATGTTGCAGTTCAACCAGGAGCTGCTGGAGTCTCAGCGTTCCTTGGATCTGCAAAGTTCAATGACAATGGAACTTTGACTCTTGATTACGCAACTAAGAATCGAGGCGCTTATCTCTTGGGTTCAA
>JACCDL010074493.1_pt1 | contig 10092 bp, 15 predicted proteins | sample 7441931 | NCBI WGS metagenome assembly JACCDL01 (sample SAMN15323437, study PRJNA562643) | freshwater metagenome | isolation source: river surface water | place: USA:Blue River Watershed | collected 2017-08-16
AGGCCCACCGGGAAATCGGCCGGCACGCGGAAGCGTTGGACGCCGCGCTCGAGGGCGGCGAAGACGATCGCATCGGCCACGCCCGCCTTCGGGTTGGTCTTGCGCAGGTCGCCGATGATCGCGGTCAGGTTGAGGACCTCGTCGAACGCGGATTCATCCTCCGCGCGGCCGACCTCCATCCCGGGGAGCAGGCCGATGCGCCGGCGGCCGACCGAGAAGGCCGGGAAAGGATCCGAAGCGTGGAAGCCGCCGAACCAGCGCAGGTCGGCGTTCTTGGAAGGAGTCGCCATCATCAGGACATCACGGACGGCGGAAGCGGAGGAGCGGGCCATGGGCGGAGGATGACGGAACTCGGCTTCCCGTGAAGCGCAAACGGCATCGCCCGACGCCGCGGAGGCGCTATCGTGGACCGCATGCCCCTCCCCTGCCTGGCCGTCCGCCAACCCTTCGACCTCGGCACCCTGCTCGTCCCCGTGCTCCCGTGGTGGGAGCTCCTGCTGCGGGGCGTCATCGTCTACGCCTTCCTCCTCGTGCTCATCCGGATCACCGGACGCCGGCAGACGGGGATGATGACCCCGTTCGACTTCATCCTCCTGCTCATCCTGAGCAACACCGTCCAGAACGCCATGAACGGCGGCGACAACAGCCTCGGCGGCGGCCTCTTCCTCGCCGGCACGCTGGTCGTGATCAACTGGATCATGCTGCTGCTCTCGCGTCACTACCGTCTCGTGCACTGGGCGCTCGTCGGCCGGCCGGCGTTCCTCGTGCGCGACGGGGAGATCCAGGACAAGGTCATGCACCGGGAGCGCATCACGCATCACGAGCTCATGTCGGCCCTGCGGTCGGCGGGGCTTGCGAACATCGAGCAGGCCAAGGACGTCATCCTCGAGACGAACGGCACCATCAGCGTCATCCACCGCCCCGCGGCCTGACAGGTCGGGCAGGGCCGGGTTTTCCCTTGGCCGCGGGACCCTCGCCGGGCCCATTGGCCGAGGCTTGACCCCGGCCGTCCGCCTAGGGATAGTGAGCGTCCTTGGCCACGCGGGTATCGTTCAGTGGTAGGACACCACTCTTCCAAAGTGGATACACCAGTTCGAATCTGGTTACCCGCACCAAGGAAAACGCCGCTCAGTTGCGCCAAGGCAGCTGACCCGCGGGCGTGACCTCGAGGAACTCCTTCCAGGCCTCGACCTCGTCCGCGGAAAGCGACGACGCGACCACCAGGCGCCACTTCGGCTTGGCGGGAGCGCGGCGGAGGGTCATGCCCGCCTGCTCCGGCAGGCGGTTGGCCTTGCGCGAATTGCAGCGCACGCAGGCCGTGACGATGTTCTCCCAGTTGGTCTTGCCGCCGACGTCGCGCGGCACGACGTGGTCGAGGTTGAGCTCCTCGTCGCGGAACGTGCGGCCGCAATACTGGCAGGTGTTGGCGTCGCGCAGGTAGACGTTGCGGCGGGAGAAGCGGATCTCGCGGCGGGGCACGCGGTCGTATTCGCCGAGCAGGAGGACGCGCGGGACGCGCAGCACGATGCAGGGCGAACGCACGGACTCGCCGGCGGGCGGCGGGGACTCCGCGGAGAACTTGAGCCACTCCGCGGCGCTGAGGACGCGATGGCCGGCGGCGGGATCGGAGTAGATGGCCGAAGCGCGGCCGCGGAAGAGCAGGCTCATCGCGCGGAGCACGCCGACGATGTTCACCGGCTGCCAGAGACGGTTGAGGACGAGGACGCGTTGTTCGAGGCGCGGAGGCACTGCGCCCTCACGATGACCCGTCGCGCCGAAGGGTCAACCTCCTCGCATCAGCGGCCTTTGGCCGGCACGGGCCGCGGGACGGGCGGGGCCGTCGGCGGGTCGGGCAGGAAGACGGACAGCGCGCCCTTGACCGTGGCGGGCATGGGGAAAGGCACCCCGTCGATCTCGACGCGGAGGTTCTCAAGGAAGGTCGCGCGCAGTTCGGTCGGGCCCTTGACGTTGATGACGGCCGGCTTGTCGCGCGGCGAAAGCACGCCGAGGCCGGGGACCTCGCCGGTGTTGAGCTCGACCACCTGGTAGCGGACGCCCACCTTGGTGGAACGCAGGGTGATCTGGTGGGGACGGCCCGCCGGCGGAACCGGCGGGACGACCACGCGAGCCGGAGGCTCAGGTCGCCGGACCGGCGACGGCGAGCTCAGATAAAAAACGCGAGCAGGATCGCGATGGCCGCGATGCCGATGATGCCGTAGATCAGCATGTCGCGGCTGATCGTCAGCGGCGCGCCGCCGGTCTCGGGCTCGAAGGCCGCGTCCTCGTCGGCGCCAGCTTCGAGCGGACGGCGGGAGGCCTTGGCGGAATGATGCGTGTTGAAGTCGGCGCCGGCCTTCTCGTCGTCGAGGCGCAGATACTTCGCGTAGACCTTCACGAAGCCGCGCTTGTAGACGTCGGCGAGCGGGATGGACTCGAACTGGTTGGCCTCCATGGACTGGAGGTAGTCGGTGCGGATCTTGGTGAACTCCGCGGCCTCGCGGAGGGTCACGCCCAGTCGCTGACGGGCTTCTTGGAGGCGTTCGCCGAGGGTTTGCATGGCCCGACTTTCGCCCGCGGGCGGGAAATAGGCAAGCCTCTGGTGGCCGACCGGCTCAGGCAAGGAGCTCCCAGAGCCAGAACCAAGGCGTGGCGACCAGGCGGATGGCGACGTCCATGCCGTCGCGGAAGAAGGGCAGGTTGACCGCGATGAGCAGGATGACGAAGCCCCAGCGGGCGAGCGTCAGGAACATCTCTTCGGTAAAGAGGCCGAGACGGACGGCGAGGCGCGAACCGTCGAGCGGCGGGATGGGGATCAGGTTGAAGACGACCAGGCCGGAGTTGAGGAAGATGCCGCTGACCAGGAAGCGGATGACGATACGGTCCTGCTCGGAGTCGAACGAGCCCAGTGCGCCGATGAGGGCCAGGACGAGGCAGAGCACCAGGTTCATGCCCGGGCCAGCCAGGGTGATGCAGATGTCATCCATCCGGCGGGTCTTCGGGTTCGGCAGGGAGATCTGGACCGGCTTGCCCCAGCCGATGAGCCCGAAGCCGGGGCTGAGGAAGATCATGATCCCCGGCAGGATGATGGTGCCGATGAGGTCGGTATGGGCGAACGGGTTGAGGGTCACGCGGCCCTGCAGGCGCGGGAGAGGGTCGCCGCGGAGGTCCGCCACCCAGGCGTGACCGAACTCATGGAGACCGATCGAGATGATCAGCAGGATGAGCTGGAGGGCGCCCCAGCGGAGATGCTCGAGGTCCATCTCAGTTGCCGCAGCCTCCGCGGGGCTTGCCGCAACCGCAGCTGTTCGTGTGGACGTGGTCGGACTTCAGGCCCTTGACCGCCACCATCGGGAGCTGCTTCTCGAGCTTGGCCGAGCCGCAGTGCGGGCAGGCCGGCTTTTCCTGGGAGCTGCGGACGAGCAGCTCGCTGGTCTTGCCGCAGTCGGCGCAGGTGTAATCGAAGATCGGCATGGCGGACGAAGCCAAGGAAACGCGGGCCGCGAAGTTAGCCAATCCGAAAGCACCGCCGCACTCGCTCCTTGAGCAAACGCCGCGGACGGATAGACCTGCAGCCATGTCGTACGCCGCCCGCACCCGACTCGCCCAGCAGAGGGGCCTCAGCCTCTCCGCGGCGCGCACGCTCGCGCGGCTGGCCACCCCGCAGGCCATCCAGGACTTCCTCGTCGGTTTCCCGCAGAACTTCGAGCCCGAGGGCGACACCGCCCGTTCGGTGGAGCAGACCTTGAAGCACAACCGCGCGCATTGCATCGAAGGCGCGATGGTGGCGGCCTTCGCGCTCTGGCTCCAGGGCCACCCTCCCCTGCTCCTGGACTTCAGCGCGCACCAGGACATGGACCACGTCATCGCGCCCTTCCGCGTGGACGGCAAGTGGGGCGCCATCTCCAAGACCAACTACGTGTGCCTGCGCTGGCGCGACCCGGTCTACCGCAGCGTGCGCGAGCTCGCGATGTCGTACTTCCACGAATACGCCAAGGGCCCGCGCAAGACCCTGCGCAGCTATTCGAAGCCTTACGACCTCAGCCGGCTGCCGCCGGAGAAGTGGGTGAACAACCCGAAGGACTGCTGGGAGATCGCCGACCTCATCACCGCCGCGCCGCATTACGAGATCGTCTCCGCGGCGGAGGCCAGGCGCCTGCGGCACCGCGACGCCGTCGAAGTGCGCTCGGACAAGGTGACCGTGTTCCCGATCCCGAAGTGGAAGCGTCAGCGGCTCTGACGCTCAGCGCCGGCCGTCATACCAGATCTCGCAGTTCTCCGGCCGCTTCGCCGCGCGGCCTGCGGTGAACAGCATGCGGAAGAAGAAGCGGCCCGCCTCGGTGAGCGTGTAGAGCTTCAGCTTGCGCGAGGAAGTGCGCAGCGGGTGGTCGGACAGGATGACGAAGCGGCGGCCGGAGCGGCGGGCCAGGGACTTCAGCCGGCGGCTGAGGAAGACCTCTTCGCCCGCGTAGTATTCGGTCCCGAAACCACCCGCCGCGCGGAAGGCTTCGGCCTCGACCCAGACGCACGAGCCCGCGGCCCAGCCCGCGAGGCGGCTCCAGAGATTCCAGAGCCCGCAGACGAAGCGCGCGTAACGCGGCGTCCCCGGCTCGAGTTCGACCGTGCTGCCGCCGCCGAGCGCGCGGCCGGAGGCGATGCGGTCCGCGATGGCGGCGAAGAGCGCGCACGAAGGCGTCGAATCGGCGTCGATGAAGACGAGCCAGTCGCCCGTCGCGGCGCGCGCTCCCGCGTCGCGGGCCCGGCCGATCTGGTTGACCGGTTCGAAGACCACCGTCGCGCCGGCCGCGCGGGCGACCGCGGCCGTGCCGTCGGTCGAGTTGTTGTGGCAGACCACGCACTCCCATGCCCAGCCGCGGGAAGCGAACGCGGACGCGGCTTCCCGCACCGACGCAAGGGCGGCGGGGAGGAGCTTCTCTTCGTTGAAAGCCGGGAGGACGACGGAGACGCGCATCACCGGCCGGGGCGTCAGCTGACGTGCTCGAACGCGCAGGCCGCGGCGCCGACGACGCCGACGTTGCCGCCGAGGCCGGCGGGGACGATGGCGCAGACCGCCGAGAGGCGCGGGAACGCGTATTGGTTGGCGCTCTTGCGCATCGGGACGAAGAGCGCGTCGCCCGCGGCGGTGACGCCGCCGCCGACCACGATGACGTCCGGGTTGAAGGTGTTGATCACCGCGCCCAGGCCGCGGCCGAGGTAGTTGATCGACTCCGCCCAGATCTCGGCGGCCAGCGCGTCGCCTTCGGCCATGGCCTGGAAGAGGTGGTGCGTGGTGACCTGTTCGATCGAGCCGGCGAACTTCACGATGCTCGACGGCCGGCCGGCCGCGAGGGCCTCGCGGGTGCGGCGCGCGATGGCGGTCCCGGAAGCGTAGACCTCCCAGCAGCCGGGATTACCGCAACCGCAGCGGGGTCCGTCCATGGTGAGCGGGATGTGGCCGAGCTCGGCCGCGTTGCCGTTGGAACCGCGCATCAGGCGGCCGTCGATGACCGCGCCGCCGCCGATGCCGGTGGAGACCGTGATGTAGACGACGTTCTTCTTGCCCTTGCCGGCGCCGAAGCGGTATTCGCCGAGCGCGGCCGCGTTGCAGTCGTTGTCGATGCGGGCCGGCAGGCCGCCGAAGGAATTGCTGAGGTATTCCGTGATCGAGAAGCCGGTCCAGCCGGGCAGGTTGGGCGAGCCGTCGACGCAGCCGCGGGCGACGTCGAGCGGGCCGGGCGAGGCGATGCCGAGGGCGACGAAGTCGGCCGGCTTGAGCTGCAGTTCGGCGAGGAGCTTGTGGGCGGCTTCGGCGACGCGTTCGCAGGCCTGGCGCGGGCCTTTGTCGGCGAACGTCTCGACCCGGCCGGAACCGAGGACGCTGCCGTCTTCGTTGACGACGCCGAAGGCGAACTTCGTGCCACCGAGATCAAAGGCCAAGACTTTACGCATGGGAATTCAGGGGGAGCTCAGTCGCGCGCGGGGCGGTCGAAATCGTCCTGGAGGCGGACGACGTCGGTCAGGTCGGGCGTCGAGGACTCCAGGAGGACGCTGTCTTCGAGGGCCTCGAAGCGGTGGATCGTGCGGACCGGGAGGTGGAGGGCGGCGCCGGCGAGCCAGACGGACTGGTCGGCCGGCGTGATGGTCGCGGCGGCGGGCGTCTCGCCGGGAGCGAGCGCGCGACAGGTCAGGAGCACCTTGCCCGAAAGAAGGTAAAGGGTCTCGGTCTTGCGCTCGTGATACTGGAGGCTCAGGCGGCGGCCTTTCCGGACTTCGAGGACCTTGCCGGCATAGGCGGACTGATCGGCATACCAGATCTCGCGACCCCACGGCTTCTCCACGATCTTGGGGGTGTGCGTCGGCTCAGCCATGGTTCTGGTCTGTCGAAAAGCCCCTCGTTAGCCAAGCAAATCCCCGAAGAAGTCCGGCTGATCCATCGCGCCGACCAATGGCGCCACGAGATGGCCGGCGTCGACGGCGACGCGGTTGACGTCGGGCGAGACGCGATGGAGGGACAAAGTGCGGTCGGGGGCGGTCACGGCGAGCCCGGCGAACTCGGCCGGCGTGAAGGCGCGTTCGGAAAGCCAGGCCTGCCGGGCGTCGCCGACGAGCACGACAGGCATGCGCGAGTGTACTTCGCCCGCCTCGCGGTTCGGCGCGACGGTGACGAGGCAGAGCGTGCGGCGCGACGTCCCGTCAGCGGCGAGGCGCAGCGACCAGAGGCCGGCGACCGCGAGCGGGCCGCCGTCGGCCGCGCGGAAATAATACGGGACCTTGAGCCTCCCCTCCTGCTTCCATTCGTAATAGCCGTCGAGCGGGACGACGCAGCGGCGCAGGCGCGCGGCGTCGCGGAAGGTCGGGCGTTCGAAGATCCCTTCGACGCGGGCGTTGGCGTGGCCGCCGGACGCGCCGGCCGGCGCCCAGGCGGGGACGAAACCCCAGGGCAAAGCCTCGGCGCGGAGGACGCCCTGCTCGCGGCGGACGCTGAGGAGCGGCGTGCCCGGCGAGATGTTATAACGCGGCGGGACCTCGGCCGCCGGCGCGCCGAGGTTTTTCACGATCTCCGCCCAGCGCGAGAACTGGGTGACGCGTCCGCACATGCCGACGGTCGGGTCAGGCCTTCGGCGGCAGCGCGGGCGGACGGCCGGCGTTGGCGCCGGTGCGGAGGGCGTTGAGGACGACGAGGTTGATGAAGTGCATCACGCCGAGGACCACGACGACCACGCCGACGGACTTGCTGAGATGCTCGACCACGTCGATGCCCGTCTTCGGATGGTCCTTGGAAGAAAGGAAGAGCAGCATGAAGCCGGCGTTCACGAGGTAGAAGCCGATGATGAGGAGGTTGTTCACCGAGTCGGCCATCGTCTCGTTGCCATGGAAGGCTTCGACGAGGAAGGGGCGGCCGCTGCGGAAGAGCGTCCGACCGACCCAGATCGTCACCGAGAGGGAGACCAGGAAGTAAATGCCGTATTCGAGGTAGGTCAGCGAATCGTTTTCCATGCCGGCAGACTAGGAACCACCGCCCGGGCCTCAAATCCTAAAAACGTGCGCTCACCAGTGGGGCGGGCGCTCGTCGGCGGGCGGGGCCTGGTCCCCGGCGTCGGCCGACTGGGTCAGCTTCGCCTCCGCGCGGACCAACCGGTCGGAGAGTTTCGCGACCTCCCGGGAGAGCTCGAGGATGATGCGATCCTGCTGCTCGACGTGGCGCTGCAGGAAGGTGAGGCGTTCCTCGAGGGCTCGCTGGTGTTCATCCATGGCGGAAAGATGAAGGACCCGACGGGCAGGGCAAGACCCGGCGCCTATGATGTTTCCGACAGCTGGCGGGTAACCGCAAGGGTTTGGGGGTTGAAGCCCTGGTCGGCTTCTAGTGGAATGCCCCTATGTCCGGACCCCAGGACACCACCCCCGTGGAAAACGGGGCGGAGCCTTTGGCCCGCCCCAAACGTACCCTTTGGCAACGCCTCGGGGGCGAGGGCCTGGCGTTGTCGGTCATCGTGCACATCATCCTGGTGCTGGTCGCGATCGTCTGGGTCGTCTCGACCGTGACGGACGGCGCCGGCAAGAAGGACCCGAACTCCTTCGCCACCGGCGCGGGCGGCGGAGCGGGCGGCCCCAAGGCCAAGGAATATAAGACCAAGGTGGTGCCCAAGAACATCAAGTCGCTGACCAAGACGAATTCCCGGATCACCAGCAAGAACGCCAACTCCTCGATGGCGATCAGCAGCATGCCCAGCATGACGAATCCGCTGGCGACGGCCGGAGCGATCGGCGGAGGCAGCTCCAAGGGCTTCGGCGGCGGATCGGGAGGCGGCATCGGCTCCGGCAAGGGCATCGGCTCCGGCGGCGGACGTAACTTCGTCTCGCTGTTCGGGATGAAAGGCGGGCCGAACGCGAACGCCGGAGGCCTGATCGGCACGCTCTACGACCTCAAGCAGACCGCCGATCGCAAGCCCACCTCGGCCGCGCCCGCGAACTCCGGTATCCCGCCCTACCGCGCGTCGGTCCGTGAATTCCTCGAGAGCGGCTGGAGCGCCGGTCGGTTGCAGAAATTCTTCAAGTCGCCGGACAAGTTAGTCTCCGGCCAGCTCTTCATCACCAGCCGCTCGGCGGACGACGCCCCCAAGGCCTTCGAGGTCGAGAAGCTGATGAAGCCTTCGCGCTGGGTCATCCACTACCGCTGCTACGTGGAGATGCCGAGTTCGATGCCCTTCCGTTTCGTCGGCTCGGGCGACGACTTCCTCATCGTGCGCTGGAACCGGAAGATAGCCCTCGATGACGGCTACGAGACCTACCTCGCCGGCGGCGGCAACTACAAGGACTTCGGGGTGAAGGTCACTCAGGAATATAAGGTCGACCGACGCCCCGGCAGCCTGAACCGCCTGAAGGCCGGTCCGTGGATCCAGGTGACCAAGGGCACGAAGGTGCCGGTCGAAGTGCTCATCGGCGAGACGCCGGGCGGCGTCTTCGACTGCTATCTTGCGATTGAGGTCGCGAAGTCCTCTACCAAGGTGAATGGGCAGTATGAAGGGGAAGGTACGCTGAAGCTATTCCGTTGCAGCGCGGATCCGCTTCCGGACGGAGTCGGCCGGGACAAGCGCGGTCTGAACATCGACATGGAGGCGAAAGGGTGGATCTTCAAGGTGACTCCCGACTCCAATACTTTCCTGCGCTAACGCTTGCCGGCGAAGTAGAACTTCTGGCAATTGCCACCGAAGAGACCGACGCGCTCGGCTTCGGTCAGCCCGCGGGCGTAATCGTCGACCAGACGGAAGGACTGCTCGTAGCTGCCGGCGAAAAGGCAGACCGGCCAGTCGGAGCCGTACATCAGGCGCGACGGGCCGAAGGCCTCGAAGACCGTGTCGAGATACGGACGGAACTGCTCGGCCTTCCACGCCTTATGGTCGGCCTCGGTGAGCATCCCGGAAACCTTGCACCAGACATTGGACAGTTTGGCCAGACGACGGACCTGCGACTTCCACGGCTCGATCGTGCCGTCTTTGATGTGCGGCTTGGCGATGTGATCGAGGACGAAGGGCTGCTGCGGGAAATTCTCCGCGAGGCGGAGAGCGGCCTCGAGCTGCTTGGGATAGATCAGGATGTCGTAAGTCAGGCCATGCGCGCGGAGCTTCGAGATCCCGCGCTGGAAATCCTTGCCGAGCATGAAGTCGGTGTCGGGCTCTTCCTGGACGACGTGACGGACGCCGACGAACTTCGGGTGCGCGGCGAGGCGCGCGAGGTCGGCCTCGACGCGGTCCGAGCGGAGGTCCACCCAGCCGACGACGCCCTTCACGTTCGCATGCTTATCCGCGAGACCGAGCAGCCAGTCGGACTCGCCGACGACCTGCCGGGCCTGTACGGCGATGGAGCCGTCGAAGCCGAGCGGCTGCTGGAGCGCGGCGAGGTCGTCGGGCAGCCAGCTGCGATGCAGCGGCGAGCCCGGCGGGATCCACGGATACTGCGCCGCGTCGTAAGACCAGAAGTGCTGGTGGGCGTCGAGGCGCATGGCGTCAGACCACGTCGACGATCGCCTTGATCACGCCGGACTCCGGCTTGAGCCAGGTCGGGAAGGTCGCGATCAGGTCGTCGAACTTCGCGTGA
>JACCDL010249088.1_pt1 | contig 10089 bp, 5 predicted proteins | sample 7441931 | NCBI WGS metagenome assembly JACCDL01 (sample SAMN15323437, study PRJNA562643) | freshwater metagenome | isolation source: river surface water | place: USA:Blue River Watershed | collected 2017-08-16
ATAAGCCGTAGCATCCCGCCGCCGCGTAAGCCACGGGCAGGACATGAGACGATAGTGTCGCCCGGTGAAACATCGGGCGTAGCAGTCTGTCGAAAGAGGGGTAGAATGGACGGACCCCATGAGCGACCCCCTCGAGCTGACCCGCCGGCGCTTCCTCGGCCAGATGACCACCGGCATGACGGGACTGGCGTTGTCGCGCCTGCTCATGAGCGACCTCAACGCCGCCCTGCCACCCGGCACGCACTTCGCCCCGAAAGCCAAGCAGGTGCTCCAGATCTTCTGTCCCGGCGCGGCTTCGCACATCGACCTCTGGGACCATAAGCCGCTTCTGGAAAAATACGACGGAACCCCTCTGCCCGGCCCGGTCGAGGTGACCTTCCAAGGGAAGAACGGCAACCTGATGAAGTCCCCCTGGGCCTTCAAGCCGGCCGGCAAGAGCGGCAAGATGCTCAGCTCCAACCTGCCGCACATGGCCCGGCACGTGGACGACATCGCGTTCATCCACTCGATGACGTCGCGCAGCAACACCCACGGCCCGGGCTGCGTCGCGATGAACACCTGCTTCACCCGCGAAGGCTATCCGAGCGGCGGCGCCTGGATCAGCCACGCGCTCGGCTCGCTCAACCAGAACCTTCCGACCTACGTCTCGGTCCAAGACGTCCGCGGGGAACCGCCCAACGGCAAGGCCAACTGGGGCAACGGCTTCCTCCCTGCCCGGCACCAAGGCGTGAGCATGGCGGCCCAGCAGCCCCTGCGGAACCTGAGCCGACCGGCCGGCATCTCCGCCGCCGAAGACGAAGCCACCCGCGAATTCCTCCGCGCCACGAACCTCGAGCACGCCGAGTCCCACGCCGGCAACGACGAGCTCCGTGCCCGCATCGCCGCCTACGAGCTGGCCGCCAAGATGCAGCTCTCGGCCCCCGAGGTCAGCGACCTCTCCCGCGAGCCGGAACACGTCCACGCGCTGTATGGGACGAAGGACACCAACCCCCTCAAGGCGGCCTACGCCCGGAACTGCCTCCTGACCCGTCGCTTCCTCGAACAAGGGGTCCGATACGTCAGCCTCTACTGCGCTTCCCGCGCCAGCAACGTCGACGGACTCCTCAACTGGGACGCGCACCGCACCCTCAAGGCCGACTACGACCGCCACTGCCCGATCTTCGACCAGCCGACCGCCGCCCTGCTCACCGACCTGAAGCAGCGCGGGATGCTCGACGACGTGCTCGTGATCTGGTGCACGGAGTTCGGCCGCATGCCGACCCACCAGGTCGGCACGACCGGCCGCGACCACAACCCGGACGCCTACACGACCTGGATGATGGGCGCCGGCGTCAAGGGCGGCGTGTCCTACGGCGCGACCGACGACTTCGGCCGACGCAGCGTCACCGACGTCGCGACCTGCTACGACTTCTACGCGACGGTGCTCCATCTGCTGGGCCTCGACCACGAGAGGCTGACCTATTACCATAACGGCGTGAACCGCCGCTTCACCGACGTCCACGGCCACGTGATCAAGCCGGTCCTCGCATGAGCCGCCTGAGCCTCGCCCTCGCCCTCTTCGCCGTCGCGCGCGGGATCGCCGCCGAAGACCCCGGCAGCGTGGCGTTCTTCGAACAGAAGATCCGCCCGGCGCTCGCCGAACATTGCTACGAATGCCATAGCGCCAAGGCCAAGAAGCTGAAAGGCGGGCTCGCCCTTGACGCCAAGGCCGGCTGGCAGAAAGGCGGCGACTCGGGCACGCCGGCGATCATCCCCGGCAACCCCGACGAAAGCCTGTTCCTCCGCTATGTCCGTCACCTTGAGCCGGACATGGAGATGCCGCCGAAGAAGCCGAAACTGCCCGATGCGCTCATCGCCGACTTCGCCACGTGGATCAAGGCCGGCGCCGTCGACCCGCGCGACCAGGCGACCGTCGAGGTGAAACGCGCCGACAAGTCCTGGTGGTCCCTCCAGCCGCTGGCCAAGGAATTCAGTCACGCCGATATCGACGGCTTCATCGACGCCAAACTCGCCGAGCAGAAGCTCACCCGCAGCGCCCCCGCCAAGCCGCAGGCGCTGATCCGCCGTCTCAGTTATGACCTCACTGGCCTGCCGCCCACCCAGTCCGAGGTCGACGCCTTCGTCGCCGCCCACCGGGCCGACGCCCGCAAAGCGACCGAAGTCCTCGTCGACCGCCTGCTGGCCTCGCCGCGTTACGGAGAACACTGGGGCCGCCACTGGCTCGACGTCGTCCGCTTCGGCGAGAGCAACGGCTTCGAACGCAACTTCGTCATCGATGACCTCTACCCGTTCCGCGACTACGTCATCCGCTCGCTCAACGAGGACAAGCCCTTCGACCAGTTCATGCGCGAGCACCTCGCCGGCGATGTGCTCGGCAAGTTCGACCCCTCCGTCGAGATCGGGAGCGCGTTCCTCGTCGCCGGTCCGTATGACGACGTGGGCAACCAGGACCCGGTCGCCAAGAAGGTCATCCGCTCCGCCACGCTCGACGACATGGTCACCGCGACGGGCAGCGCCTTCCTCGGCCTGACGATCAACTGCGCCCGCTGCCATCACCACAAGTTCGATCCCATCCCGACGGAGGACTACTACCGCATCCGTGCCGCATTCGAAGGCGTCGTCCACGGCCGCCGGCCGCTCGCGACCAAGGAACAGACCCAGGCCTTCAACGCCGCCATGGGCCCGCTGAACAAGGAACGCGCCCAGGTCGTCGCCGAGCAGGAGGCCCTGACCAAGGCCATCGAAACCAAGGCCAAGGCGCTGCTGGCCACCCGCAAGTATCCTCGCCCGAAGGCGGACACCCTGCTGACCGAAGAAACCATCACGCCGATCGAAGCCCGCTTCGTTAGGCTCACGATGTCGGCGACTTCCGCGAACCCGAAGAGCGGTGTCGGCGGCCGCATCTCCGAATTCGAGATCTGGACCGCCGAGCCGACGCCGCGCAACGTCGCCCTCGCTTCCGGCGGCGCCAAGGCCGAAGGCGCCAAGGGCGCCACGGCGGAGGACTTCCCCACGGCCTACAGCGCCGCCCTCGCCATCGATGGCGACGAAGGCGCGCAGTGGTTCATCGGCAGTCCGGCCGAACTCGTCGTCACCCTACCCCGCGTCGAGCGGATCGGTCGGCTCGCGTACCGCACCGCCAAGGGCCGCCTCCTCCGCGACAACACCCAAGGCGCCACCCCCTGCGAGTACGAGATGTCCGTCTCCCTCGACGGCAAGGACTGGAAGAAAGTGGCCGATTCGTCCGACCGCGAGGCCTGGTCGCCCGCGCACGCCTTCGAACGCGTCCGCAAGGAGGTCACCACGCCCGCCGAAGCGAAGCAGCTCGGCACGCTCGCCCGCCGGCTGGCGGACGTGGATCGGCGTATCGCCGCGGTGCCGAAACTCCCCGCCGCCTGGATCGGCACCCACCAACCCAAGCCCGAACCGACCTTCGTCGAGAAAGGCGGCGATCCCACCAAGCCGGCCGCCCAGGTCGTGCCCTCCAGCCTCGCCGTACTGGACCTCGTCACCAAGCCCTACGCGCTGAAGGCCGACGCGGGCGAAGGCGAGCGTCGCGTGGCCTTGGCCGAATGGATCACCCGCGACAACCCCATCACCGCCCGCGTGCTGGCCAATCGTCTCTGGCATTACCACTTCGGCACCGGTCTCGTGGACACCCCGAGCGACTTCGGCTTCATGGGCAGCAAGCCCACGCATCCCGAACTCCTCGACTTCCTCGCGCAGCGCCTGATCCGGCACGGATGGAAACTCAAGGTCCTGCACCGTGAGATCGTCCTCTCGCAGACCTACCTGCAGTCGGGGGACTTCGACGAAGCCGCCGCCAAGGTCGACAAGGACGCCCGCCTGCTCTGGCGATTCCCGCCCCGCCGCCTGCGCGCCGAGGAAATACGGGACACCCTGCTCGCGACCGCCGGCCAGTTGAAGCTCGAGCCCATGGGCGGACCGGGCTTCCGCCTCTACCGCTATCTGGTCAACAATGTCTCGACCTATGTCCCGCTGGATACGCCGGGGCCGGAGACCTATCGCCGCTCCGTCTACCACCAGAACGCCCGCGCCAGCGTGGTCGACGTCCTGAACGACTTCGACCTGCCCGACATCGCCTTCGCCGCGCCCAAGCGCGCCAACACCACCTCGCCGCTGCAGGCCCTCACTCTCCTCAACAACGGCTTCACCCTCGACATGGCCAAGGCTTTCGCCGCCCGACTGGACGGCCCAGACCCGATCGCCCAGGCCTACTCCCTGGCACTGCAGCGCCCGCCCACGGCCACCGAACGCGCCGCCGCCGCGAAACTCCTCGCCCGACACGGCAAGGCCGCCTTCTGCCGCGCCCTGCTCAACAGCAACGCCCTGATCTTCGTGGAATAGGCGGGAACTTGACCCTTCCGGACGTAGTCCCATTAATTCGCCTGCGCCCGCCCCAGGCGAACCCCTTCCCCTTTCCGTCAATGTCCCACCTCGGCCACCTTCCGAGGGCGTTCGCGCTCTTTATCCTATTCCTAGGCTCCTGCGTGGTCCTCCACTCTGCCGAGCCATACGAGGCCTTCCTCGAGAAACACTGCGCCCGCTGTCACGGACCTGAGAAGGAAAAAGGTGACGTCCGTTTCGACAAACTCTCGCGTGATTTCAAACTCGGGGCGGACACCCATCACTGGGCGGAAGCCATGGAGCAGGTGAACTCCGGCGAGATGCCCCCGAAGAAGGACAAGGAGCCCAAGCCCACGCAGGCCGAGATCGCCGCGTTCGTCGCGGACCTCGATGCCCGGCTCAAGGAAGGCAAGGCCGCCCGCATGGCCGCGCGTCCGCCGGTCTCCCATTATCGCCTGAGCCGCAAGGAATACCAGAACACCGTCTATGACCTGCTCGGCGCCCGCTACAATCCGGCCGCTCCCGGCGGTCTGAACGAAGACCCACTCTGGCACGGCTTCGAACGTATCGGTTCCCAGCTATCGCTTTCGCCCTCGCACGTGGATCGCTACTACCGCGCCGCCGATACGGTGCTCGAGCGCGCCTTCCCCGCGAAAGCCGGCGAGGCCCGCAAGATCCGCAAGACCGCTGCGGAGATGCATTACGGCGACCTGAAGACGGCCCAAGAGGCCCTTGATCGCTTCGGCATCAAGCGACCGCTCCGCCAATTGCTCTTTCCCGGCCGCGTCGAGATGGCCCTTTCGCCGCAATGGTTCGGCAAGCTCGGGCCCGAGCACAGCGGCCTGTACCGCCTGCGCCTCAAGGCCAGCGGTATCCGCCCGCCCGGCGGCCAGCCCGCGCACCTGAGCATCGGCAAGTCCACCGGCGAAGAGACCGTCGCCAGTCTCATCGAATTCGACATCAACGCCGCGGAAGACAGTCCGAAGGTCTACGAGTTCGACGTCTACCTCGACATGCCCGCGACGCTGCACTTCAGCGTGGTGGCCACCGAAGGCGTCGACCGCCGCAGCGGCGCGGCCTTCCGCAACGTGCTCGGCAGCCGGACCTATCTCTTCACCCACAGCAGCGAACGCCAGCTCCTGAACACGAACGCGCCGCAGATGTTCGATGACAAGGGCAACGGCATCTTCTCCACGGTGCTCGTGGACTGGATCGAGTGGGAAGGTCCGCTCGTGACGAAGGAAGAGGCCGACCGCCGCGAGGGCGTCTTCCCGAGCGATGACGCCTCTCCCGAGGTCGTCGCCCGCCATCTCCGCCAGTTCGCCGAGCGCGCCTGGCGACGTCCGGTCCGCGACGAAGAGCTGTCCCAATACCTGAAGACCTACGCCTCGGAACGTGCCGCGGGCGAAAAGACCGCCGAAGCCTACCGCGCGGCCCTTCAAGGCGTCCTGACCTCCCGCCACTTCATCTACCTCGTCGAGGGCGATCCGACCCCCCGCGAAAAACTCACGGACGCGGAACTCGCCTCGCGCCTTTCCTATTTGCTCTGGAGTTCGATGCCGGACGACAAGCTCCTCGACGCCGCCAAAGCCGGAGCCCTCAAGGGTGACGGACTCCGGAACCAGGTCGACCGGCTCATCAAGGACCCTCGGATCGACCGCTTCGTCGAGGACTTCGCCCGCCAATGGCTCCAGCTGCATCGCGTGGGCATGTTCCCGCCCGATAAGAAGCTCTACCCCAACTACGACTCCTGGCTGGAGACGAGCCTACGCAGGGAGGTCGTCGAATACTTCCGCGAGCTGTATGCCAAGAACCTCTCGGTGGACGCCTTCATCGATGCCGACTGGACGATGGCCAACGGACGCCTCTGCGATTTCTACGGCCTGCCGGAACCGAAGACCGAAGGCTTCCAGCGCGTCGCGCTCAAGCCCGAGGACCACCGCGGCGGGCTGCTCACCATGGGCGCCGTACTCGGACTGACGTCGGACGGCACCCGCCACCGCCCGATCCATCGCGGCGTCTGGCTGAGCGAAACGATCTTCGGTAAGACGCCCCCTCCCCCGCCCGCCAACGTTCCGGCGATCGAACCCCCGACGCCGCAAAGCCCCAAGGCCTCCTTGCGCGACAAACTGACGGCCCACTCCACGAATCCGAATTGCGCCGCCTGCCACGCAAAGATCGATCCGCTCGGCTTCGCCTGGGACAACTACGACGCCATCGGCCAGTGGAGAACGAAGGAGAAGGTGCCGGCCGGAGTCGGGGCCGACCCCGAGATCAAGCCCGCCGGCGAACTCCCTGACGGCCGCGCCTTCCAGGATTCCACCGCGTTCAAACAGCTGCTCATCGCCGACCGCGACGTCGTCGCCCGCGCTTTCGTCGAACACCTCTGCACCTACGCCTTGCGCCGCGTGCTCACCTTCGACGACAAGGCGGACATCGATGCCATCGTCGCCGAAGCCAAGCAGCACGACTACCGCCTGCAGGACATCGTGAAAGCCGTGGCCGTCTCCGAACTCCTTCGGAAGCGATGAACCAAGAACTTCTTTAAACGAAGGACCTTTAACTAAAACGAACATGGCCAATTACCTCTCCCAATCCTGGCGGATCGATCGCCGCCACGCCCTGCGGGCGATGGGCGCCCTGATCTCCCTGCCCCTCCTCGAATGCATGCTCCCCTTGCGCGCCGCGGAGAAGATGACCGCCACGCCCCGTCGCAGCGCGTTCATCTACCTGGCGAACGGCGTCCACTCGCTCAACTACCAGATCACCGAGGCCGGCGCGGATTACCGTTTCTCCCGGTCACTCAAACCCCTCGAGAAACACCGCCGCTCCGTCACCCCGATCAGCGGCCTCTATCACCCCGGCAGCCTCAGCCATCACCATAACTGCATCAGCACCTGGCTGACCGGCGGCAAACTCGGCCCCACCGACCGCAATACCATCTCCGTCGACCAGAAGATGGCCGAGGTCACCGGCCTGCACACCCGCATCAGCTCGATGGAGATCGCCCTCACGCAGGACTCCCTGGCGTGGACCGCGGACGGCGTGCGCCTGCCGGCCATGCGCCGCTGCAGCGAAATCTTCGCTTCCCTCTTCGAAGAGCCAAAGGGCGGCAAAGCCGCCCAGCGCCGCGAACTCCGCCGCAAGGGCAGCGTCTTGGATGCCAACCTCGAGGAAGTACGCCAGCTCGAGAAGAAGATGGGCGCCGAGGACAAGGGCCGCATGGACCAATACCTGACTTCGGTCCGCGAGGCCGAGATCCGCACCCGCCGCGCCGACGTCTGGTTGGATACGCCGCTGCCGACGATTTCCGCGTCCGACCGCCAGCGCACCAACCGCGACATCCCCGCCACCAAGGCCGGCGACTACTTCCGCACCGTCTATGACCTGATGGTCCTGGCCTTCCAAACGGACACCACCCGCGTCGCCACCTTCAGTCTCGGCGGCGAAGGCGACGCTTTCGCCATCCCCGAGATCGGCATCACCGAATCCCGCCACCAGCTCAGCCACCACGGCGGCGACCCGGGCTACATGGAGAAGCTGACGAACTACGACACGTTCGCCATCGAGCAGTTCAGCTACTTCCTCAGCCGCCTCGAGGAGACCAAGGACTTCAACGGCAAGCCCCTCCTGTCCTCGACGATGTCGCTCTTCGGCAGCGGCATGTCCTATGGACATAGCCACGGTAACGCGAACCTCCCGCTCGTGCTCGCCGGTGGCTCGGATCTCGGCCTGAAGCACGGCACCCACAAGGACTTCAACCGGGCGACGCCCAACTTCCCGGGCTATACGTTCGGTCAGGACGGCACGCTCACCACCGCGCACTACCAGGTGTGCAGTCGTCCGGTCAATTCGGACGCCCACATGAGCAACCTGCTCTTGCTCATGGCCCAGCGCATGGGCGTGGAGATCGACCGCTTCGCCGACAGCAACAATGTCGTGACGCTATGAACATGTACTTTGTTCGTTGTTCATTGTTAAAGATGTCCGTTGTTCTTAGTTCATTGATGATGGTTGCGGGCGCCTTTGCGGCCGACGAGGCACCAGGAACAAAGAACCAAGAACAGGCACCGCGTCCTTACCGCCCGGAAGCCGGCAAGTTCCCGGACGTCGCCAAGGCTCATACCTATCGGGGCGAGCTCGTGTTCGTCGACCACGTCAACCGGCGCGGAAGCGTCCGCGTGCTCGGCGTCGGCGTCTTCCGTCGTAACGACCCGCACCCCTTCGCTCTGCTCCCCTACGGGATGGTGCGTTACCATGGCGCACCGGCCGAACTCCGCGATATCCCGCTCGGCACCATCCTGCACATCACCGCCTACCTGCCGCCTGACCCGAAGCTTTCCTCGGTACCCGTGCTGCCGGTCGACAACAAGGATCGCGACGCCAACCACTATCGGGGAATCGGCGTGTTCCCCGCCGAGAATCACGTCCTCCTGCTCGAGGACGAGCCCAGCTACTGCCAGCGCATGGGCTTGGCCTGGAAACTCAAAGGCCTCGACCTCGAGAAGCCGGCCGTACCCATCATCGCCACGCTCGAGCCCAAGCAGGGCGGCGATGGTAAGGCTACCGAACAGAAACTGACCTTCGACGCCGCCACCCGCATCTGGCGTGGCCGCGAAGCCTTGACGGTCGCCGACCTCATCGCCGAAGGCAAGAAGTCGCTCGAAGGCCAGCCGCTCCACCTCGGCCTCACCTGGAAACCCTGCCCCGACGGCATCTTCCTCCGCCTGCACATCTCGGACATCTGGCTGGACGATGCCTCGCTGCAACGTGCCGCCCAGAATCAGACCGAAACGCACAAGGCCTTCATCCGCAGCCGCTGGATGCCCGCCCACGTGGAGCGCGTCGAGTATGGTAAGTTCGGCCGAGCCAAAGTCACCGTGACGCTCTTCGGCGGCATGGACCCTTCGCTCTATGCTGACTTCCAGAAAGGCAATCCGGCGCTGATCAACGCCGCCGAGAATACCTTGAAGCATGCTGGCGGCCACTATGGCCCCGCGCACATGGCCTCCAAGGGCCCCATCGCCGAAGTGGTCAAACTTCCCGGCGAAGCCCCGATGGGCAGCAGCGGCATCCAAGTCACGATGGAGACCGACCTGATCATCGAAGGCATCCGCGCCGGTAAGGTGGTTCGTATCCGACCCGGACTCTGGCCGGCCGTCGACCTGCCGCGGGAAGAATACCTCGGCGACGGTGAATTCCGCGTCGAAGACCGCTTCCCCACCCCGGCCATCTTCCCCAAATACTGATACGCCTATGATTCCGGGCCTTGCCCTCCGCCTGCTAGCCGTTCTCGCCGCCGTCCCGCTCTTCGGCGCGGAGACCTTCGAGGTCGACGGGCATAAGGCCGTGATCCACCCGGCGGCCAAGCCGGCCGAGGGCAGGCCTTGGCTCTGGTATGCGCCCGCGCTCAAGGGCGGCGTCTCGATCGTCCAGCATAAGCTCTACGCCGACGCCTGCCAGCAGGCCGGCATCGCCATCGCGGGCTATGACCTCGGCGAAGTCCGCGGCGCCCCGCAGAGCGCGGCGCAGTTCACGAAGTTCTACGACGAGATGGTGAAGCGCGGCTATTCGCCCAAGCCGATCCTGCTCGGCCAGAGCCGCGGCGGCATGATGACGCTCACCTGGGCGTTCCGGAATCCCGACAAGGTGAAGGCCTGGATCGGCATCTACCCGGTCTGCAATCTCGCCAGCTGGTCGCTGAAGAACTCGAAGGCCCAG